>JAEEGL011958789.1_pt1 | contig 13784 bp, 10 predicted proteins | sample 9134231 | NCBI WGS metagenome assembly JAEEGL01 (sample SAMN16246548, study PRJNA631951) | gut metagenome | biome: gut microbiome; feature: rumen; material: fiber-attached | host: Bos | place: Iran: Karaj | collected 2018-10 | reverse complement strand
TCGTCGGGGCTGTCCTGGAGGTCGGCGTCCATGGTGATGATGACGTTGCCCTGTGCGCGCTCAAATCCCGTGTTCAACGCCGGCGACTTGCCGTAATTGCGGCGGAAGGCGATGCCCTTCATTCTGGGATTCTTGTCGTGCAGGTTCCTGATGACGTTCCACGAATCGTCGGTACTGCCGTCGTTGATGAACAGCACCTCGTAGGAGAAGCCGTTCTTGTCCATGACGCGTTCGATCCACTCGGCCAGCTCGGGCAGTGACTCAGCCTCATTATATAAGGGAACTACTACTGAAATGTCCATATTATTAATGTGTGATATATCTTAAAAACAAATGTCGTCTTCTCATTGTGGGTGGCGGTGTCGCTTGAGCGTGCGTCGTGCCACGATAGCAGTGATGGCGCTGGTGACAGAGCCGCCGAAGGTGGTGAACCAGAAGGCGTTGAAGACCACCTCGATGGGTGAAGGCATCAGTCGCTCGTTGACGAGACGCTTGATCACGGTCAGCAAGTCGCTGTCGCGCATCTCGGGTATCTTGCTGTAGGCCTCGATGACCTGCTGGGCCTGATCATACATGAAGTCTGGCCTGATAAATTGCAGGATCAGATAGACGATGAAGCCGGCAATGATCGAGCCGTAGATGAAGAGCAGGATGCCGAGCATCCACAGGGCTGCATACTCGGTGAAGCCGTCGTCCTCATCGAACTTGCGTCGCTGGAAGTAATAGACCACCAGCGGGGTCGCGACGAGCAGGAGGAGGAAAATGACGCTGAGCGGTGCGAACCAGTCGGCAAAGATGGATGCGACTGCTGCACACGACAAGTATAGACCGAAGGGGAGTCCCCATTCGCTCGCACGCTGATAGATGCTCTTCTTGTTTCCCATACAAACTGCAAAGTTAGGGATTTTTATTGAAATCGTGGCTAAATCGAGTCGTTTTTTTTGTTGTCGATGGCTATATATTGAAAAGGTGAAAAGTGTGCTCATCGGTCCATGCCAGTGCCATTCCCCGTGTTCAAGTCAACTGAAATAATACCATAATTACCCGTAAATCATGAAATAATTGCCAATATTTTGCCTATCCGTAAAATTGTTCTATTTTTGCAACCTAATAAGATGTTTACTATTGCCGGATGATGTACCAACGTTATTCTTCACGTGGATTTGCGTGCCTGCTGGCCCTATCGGTCGTGGGGATATTGTTGTCGTCGCTGCTGTTCTCGTGCCGTCATGTCAGGGATGAGCATCATGAATACGACGTCCGCCATGCTCAGCTCGACAGCGTGATGAGCACCATTGGCGACGTTGACTCCCTGGAGGCCCTGGCGCGCCAGTCCCATGAGCAGAACGACCGGCAAAGCGAGATGCTCGCCCTGCGTCACAAGGGCGACTTGTTGCGCTTGCAGTCGCGGTACATCGAGGCGATAGATGTCCACAAGCGCGGTCTGGAAATCGCCGTAGACATGAATGACACTATCGAGATGGCGATGGCATTGAACAGTCTGGGTGACGATCATCGCCGCCTGGGCGAACTGTGTGATGCCAACGGTTATTACTTCGATGTGTTGAAGCTGTGCGATCAATATAGTGACCAGCAGCGTGACCAGATCTACAGGGCCAATGCGATGTCGCTCTTCGGCATCAGTAACATTGAGATGGAGATGAATAACTATGCCGTGGCCGATAGTCTCTTGCATGTGGCTCTCAGATACCAGGAGCAACTGGGCAGCAACATCGGCATGGCGGTGAATTATGGCGCACTGGGGCGTATCAAGTGTGATATCAATGAAATTGATTCGGCCTGGTATTACCTGCGCAAGTCACAGGAATACAATCAGTTGGCAGGGCATGATAAAGGTGTTGCCTTGTGTCACCTGCACTATGGCGAGCTGTATGAGTCAGAGAGCAATTTCTATCATGCCGTGAAGGAGTACATGATCGCCTATGATGCGCTCAAGTCCTTCGGTGACATCTGGCACGTGATTGATGTCTGCCTGGCGCTGTCGAGGGTCCATGTCCTGCTGGGTGAGGAAGACACTGCTCAAACCTATCTCATGGAAGCCGAGGCCGATGCCCGCCGCATTGGCACCAAGGAATATGAGGCCGAAGCCCACTTGATCCATTATCAGTTGTCTCTTCTTCAAGGTAATACTAAGGAAGCCCTGGAACATTATGTCAGTAGCAATGAACTGATGGACAGCATCTATGGTAACCAGAAGAGTGAGATCATCAGGAACCAGCGCAACGATTACCAGAAAAGCCGCATGAGCGGCGAGATGGACTTGCTGAACCGTGACCTCCACCACTTGAAGCGCACCAACACGATGCAGTTACTGTTTGTGCTCTTGCTCCTGCTCATGGCGACGGGTATCATTGCGGCACTGATCTATGCCGTTCGTGTCCGTGCCCGCACCCAGCGGCTGATGCGACAGGTCGAGGAGACGCGTTCGCTCTTCTTTACCAACGTCGTCCACCAGCTGCGCACCCCCCTGACCGCCATTATGGGCGTGATCGACCGTATCATCGGCGATGACAAGGACAATACCTATTCTGCCCAACAGCAGGAAAACCGCGAGATCATCGAGCGCCAGGGTAAAAACCTGCTGATGCTTGTGGACCGCATCCTGGAGGTGGGTAACGTTCGCAGCACAATCAAGGAGCTGGACTGGCGCACGTGTGACGCGGTCACCTTCATGCACATGGTGCTCGAGAGTTACCGCGACAGTTGCATGGAGCGGCACATCGAGCTGACCTATGCGCCGTGCGAGAACAGCGTCGATATCGATACTGTGCCGCGCTACCTGAATACCATCGTCAGCAGTCTTATCGAGAATGCGATCAACTATAGCCACGAGTTCGGCAAGATAACGGTTACTACGCGCGTTGATAAGGACACCCTGGTTATCCGTGTCGCCGACAACGGCATGGGTATCAGTAAGGACGACCTCCCTCATGTGTTTGAACCCTTCTACCGCAGTGCTGTTGCCGAGTCGCTGGTCGAGGGCGTGGGCATTGGCTTGACTGTGGTGCGCGACATGACGATGGCCATGGGTGGAATTGTCGCTGTGGACAGCATGAAGGATCATGGTTCGGTCTTTACGGTGAAGTTGCCGTGTCATCACACCGATGGCGTGAAAAAGCGTTTCGAGGGCAATATCAAGGAACTGTTGAATGTGGGCAAGGGTCATCAACATCGCCTCAACGAGCATGACGGATTGGTTGACGAAACGCCCCAGACTGGCCTGCCCTCAGTGCTTGTCGTCGAGGATCATACCGATGTGGCAAGGCTGGTGGGTCTCGTGCTTGGCAACAAGTATCAGCTACACTATGCCACCGACGGCGAGCAGGGACTCGCCAAGGCTCTCGACCTGAAGCCCGACCTGATTATTACCGACGTGAAGATGCCGCTCATGGATGGCGTGGAACTGTGCCGTCAGGTGCGCCGTACTCAGCAGTTGTGCCACATTCCCATCATCATCCTCAGCGCCCGCAATACCGATGCCGACCGCGTGCGTGGTATTGAAGCCGGAGCCGACGCCTATCTGGTCAAGCCCTTTGTCAGCGAGGAACTGCGCACATGGGTCGTGAACCTGCTGGAGAACCGCAAGCGCCTGCGTGCCGCCTTTGCCACTGGCGGCGCTACGGCAGATGGCTATGACGGTGCTGTGACTGCCGGATCAGTCATCGGCAACGAGGATGAGTCCAAATTCCTTGAGTCTTTCGCCAATGAGGTGGACAAGCATTTCACCGATGGCACCAAAATTGATTTCGACAAGTTGGCATTGGTCTTCAAGATGGGCGAGAGCCAATTGCGCCACAAGATTCAGGTCCTGACGGGCAAGAATGTGCCTGCCTATATTACCCAGCTGCGCATGGAAAAAGCCATGCGACTGCTGCAGAACAGCCCTGCCGACACCTTGATCGGCGACATCGCCGCACAGTGTGGCATCCAGGACGTCGCCTACTTCTCCCGTGTCTTCCGCCACTACTACGGCATGACTCCCACCCAGGCCCGCAACTCAGGCAAGTAGTTTCCTGCAGAGGAAAATTTCATCATGCGCCTCTGTATTATTAATCGGCCTTACGGCCGAGAAATTAAACAAAATTATTAATAAAAATTAAAATAAAAATTTATTTAGTTCAATTTTTATACAAATTTTTGTTTAATTTGGCTTCGCCGAGCTAAAGGTTCTCGCGCGAAGCGCGATTCAATTTGCAACGAATGAATGATGGCACGTCCACGTGTGCGGAATTAGCGGATGGAGCGGAGGGGTGGGCGGAAGGCGTTGGGGATGAACTGGATGGTGAATTGGGATGGGGTGCCGAGGATGAACATGACGTCATACTGGACAGTCATGGGGAGACGGTAGAAACGGATGTAGCCGTTGGCGGCAGCGACCAGGTTGTTGATTTTCTTTTGTGTGATGGATTTCATGGGGTCAAAGTGGGTGACGTCACCCGACCGTGTCTTGACCTCGATGATGTGTAGCCTGTTGGTGGCAGGCTCATGTGCGACGATGTCTATCTCGAGATGGCCCATCCTCCAGTTGGTCTCCCTCACGGTAAAGCCTTTGCCGATGAGGTATTCACGGGCAGCCTGTTCTCCTTCTTTTCCGAGTTTGTTGTGCTGAGCCATAGGCTTAGGGGGTGTGGGCTAGGTAACAATCATTCATCTTCTTTCTTGCCCCAGCGGGATTGCTGGCGTGCAGCCATCTGGTTCTCGGCGGGGTTGTCCTGTGGGTGCCACAGCTGCGGGTGGTTGAGTTCCTCGGGCATGTATTGCTGCTTGACGAAGTGGCCCGGGAAGTCATGTGCATAGCGGTAGTCCTTGCCGTAGCCCAGTTGTTTCATCAGTCCTGTCGGGGCGTTGCGCAGGTGCAGGGGTACGGGGGCGTTGCCCGTCTCGTTGACCAGTGCCAGGGCATCGTCGATGGCGAGATAGGCACTGTTGCTCTTGGCACTGGTGGCGAGGTAGATGGCACATTCGCTCAGGGGGATGCGTCCCTCGGGCCAGCCGATCTTATTGATGATGTCAAATGTGGCATTGGCCAGCAGCAGCGCGTTGGGGTTAGCCAGGCCAATATCCTCGGCAGCAAGGATGCACAACCGCCGCGCGATAAACTTGGGGTCTTCACCGCCAGCGATGAGCCTAGCCAGCCAGTAAACTGCCGCATCGGGATCGCTGCCGCGTATGCATTTAATGAAAGCCGAGATGATGTCATAATGCATCTCACCGTTCTTGTCAAAGGCGAGCGGGTTTTGCTGTAGGCGGCTGGTAACGATGTCGTCGGTAATGACAAAGGGCTCGCCGTCCTGCAGCGATTGCAGGATGAGGTCGAGGATATTGAGCAGTTTGCGCGCATCGCCACCTGCAAAGCGCAGCAACGCCTCGGTTTGCTCCACACGCACCTCACGCCCCTGGAACATCTTGTCGGTCTTCAAGGCATGGTCCAGCAGTTGCAGGAGGTCGTCGCGGTCCAGCGGGTTGAGCACATAAACTTGGGCGCGAGAGAGTAGGGGGCGGATGACCTCAAACGAGGGGTTCTCGGTCGTCGCCCCAATGAGCGTGACCGTGCCGCGCTCCACTGCGCCGAGCAACGAATCCTGCTGCGACTTGTTGAAGCGGTGGATCTCGTCGATGAACAGGATTGGGCGCCCCTTGGCAAACACGCTTCGCGCGTCGGCTTGGCAGCGGTCGAGTATCTCGCGCACGTCCTTCACGCCCGATGTGACGGCACTGAGGGTGTAGAACGGCACTTGGGTCTGCTCGGCGATGATGCGCGCCAGTGTGGTCTTGCCCACTCCTGGCGGTCCCCACAGGATGAATGACGAGATGTTGCCGCTCTCGATCATGCGACGAATCACGGCACCCTCGCCCACCAGGTGGCGTTGCCCGATGTAATCATCAAGCGACCGTGGTCGCAATCGCTCAGCAAGAGGTTCGTAGCTCATAAAATCTAAAGTAAATATTTAAGATTTGAAGGCATGTCGCTCGATGGCGTGGCAGACGACTTCAAGACCGCGGGCGTCCACGTCGTCAAAGGCTGCTAACTCACGGCTGTCGATATCGAGCACGGCGATGACTTCGCCCTGGCTGTCGCGCAAGGGGACGACAATCTCGCTTCGAGACAGACTGCTGCAGGCGATGTGACCAGGGAACTGTTCCACGTCGGGGACGACGAGGGTGCGGTTTTCTTGCCATGCCGTACCACACACGCCCCGGCCTCGCTTGATGCGGTAGCAGGCCACAGGCCCCTGAAACGGTCCTAAAAGTAATTCTTCACCTTTGACCACATAAAAACCTGTCCACCATGCGTGCAAGGTGTCGTGGATGATCGCGGCTGCATTGGCCAACTGACCCATGACGTTGTCCTCGCCCTCAAGCAGGCTATCGACCTGCTTGGCCAGCAACTGATAATTTGCTTCTTTTTCCATACCCGACAAAGTTACTGCCTTTGGTCCAATAAAAAAAGTAGAGACGCAAAATTTTGCGTCTCTACTAGATAAATTGTTGAAGCTAATGGCTTACTTCACAACCTTAACAGCGCTCTTGCTGCCGTCGGTGTAGGTGATCACCTTGATAGCGATGCCCTCGGGCTGTGCCATCTCCTGACCAGCTACGTTGAAGTAGCGTACGTTAGCAACAGTCTTGCCAGCGTTGAGCTCGTCAACGTTAACGTTGTTGTCATACAACCAAACGATGTCGGAAGCGTTCTTCTCACCTTCTACGGTGTAGTAAACCTGGATACCGATGTTCTTGGTGAACAGGGGCTCGTAACCCTCAGCGTTGGTGCGATACATGTAAACGAAGTAGTTCTTGAAGTCTACAGCGTTGCTGTAGAGGTCATAGGTAACCTCGGTGATGTCATCCTCGGCTGCCAGGTCATAGGTGTAGTCAGCACCAGTGAAGTGGAAGATCTCGGGACCATTACCGTTGTCGACGAAGACGCTGTAGCTCAGGTACTCGGGATCGAGCATGTTGCCATCAACATCGGTGGTGGGCATGGTGAAGTAGAAGCGGCTGAAGCCAGTCTCGTCACCGCAGTCATACCACTCGTCAGCGCTAGGATTAGCGGGAACAGCGGGAACGAGGTTAACCATTTGGCCGATGGCCTCACCGGGGTTGGTGAACTCGAGAGCGGTCATGCTCAGGTCGTCGTTGTAATAAGTCATCAAACCGGTAGCGTTGTAGCTCTCGGGGAACTCGGCATTCATGTCGCCCTCGCAACCCAGCAGATAGATCTTGTCGCCATCGATCATGAACTGAATCTCGGTGGTGCGCTCGTCGATCTCATAGCCAAGGTAGTAGCCTTCCTCGCCATTCTCGTCGGTGTCGATGTAGGTGTAGGTGCTACCCCAACCGAGGACGATACCATACTCATAAGCTTCGCTGTAGGTCAGGTATTGGCCAGCGGGGATGGTGATGATGCCGGTTTCAGCATCATAGGTACCCTTTACCCAGCTGTTATAGCTGTCGTGCCACCAAGCGGGGTTCTGGATGTAAACTTCGCCATTGGCCTCGTCGAAGGCAACAATCAACTTGCCGTCGGTAGCTTGTTCGCCAATGCCAAAGATGCTGTTGTAGATGCAAGCACTGTTGCGATAGTAGGTGTTAACCACGCAACCCTCGGGGATCTCGGTGATGATGGTGGGAGCAACGGGAGCCTCGGTCTCGGTGAAGACACTGTTGTAGTCAAGGTGACCACCCCAGCTGTCGTCATCGGTCCAGATGCAGGTCAGACCGGTGGCCTCGTACTGGTAGTACTCGTGACCACTTTCGGGATCGGGAGCAGCCATGTCACCAAGCATGGTGATGGTCTCGCCGTCAACAGCGAACTCAACCTCGGTCACGCGATCGTCGGGAATCATTGACAGGGTGGTGCCCTCTACAATGGTTGAACCCCAGCACAGAACGACGTCAGCCTGGTACTCATCGCTCCAATAGATTGACTGGCCCATCTCGACAGTGATGATGGTACCATCCTCGTTGAGCTGACCCTCAACCCAGTTGTCACCAAAGCGGTCACCGCTACCGAACAACAGGTTCTTCATGTAAACCTTGCCATTCTCACCGTAAACCATGTCGATGCGCTTGCTCTGCTCACCGTAGGTGATGTAGCCACCGCTAACATAAACAGAACCACCTGCGCGGAGGTAGGTTTTAGCCTCGCCCTCAGGATCTGCGATAGTGGCACGCAGCTGGGTGTTGGCCTTAAGGTCATTCACCTTAACCGTTGACTTGGTCATCTCGGTCTTAGGCATGATTTTGTTGCTCTTGATGGCGCGGTTAGCCTTCAGGTTCACACCTGCAGATGCACTAACAGCCACTGCCATAGCAACCAAAAGTACTGATAATTTCTTCATAATGAAAACGAAATTAAGTTAAAAAAAAGGTAGTTAATACACTAAATAATAAATCATTGATGGTTTATTACAAGAAATGGTAGTTTTAATTAGGCGCAAAAATACAAACTAAAATTTATTATACCAAATATGGTAGCCGAATTTTTGCTAAAAAAATCAATAGATGGCTTAGGGAAATGATTTTAACAGTTCTTGGGGACAACTAAATCAACCTGTATGGCAACTACCGACAAGTCGATTTGCCCCCATTCAAAGGGAAAGAAATTGGCGTTTGGGCCAATAGAAAAGTAGAGACGCAAAATCTTGCGTCTCTACTAGATAAATTGTTGAAGCTAATAGCTTACTTCACAACCTTAACAGCGCTCTTGGTGCCGTCGGTGTAGGTGATCACCTTGATAGCCATGCCCTCGGGCTGAGCTACCTCTTGACCAGCTACGTTGAAGTAGCGTACGTTAGCAACGGTCTTGCCAGCGTTGAGCTCGTCAACGTTAACGGGAGTGTCATACAGCCAAACGATCTCAGAAGCGTTCCTCTCACCGTCAACGGTGTAGTAAACCTGGATACCGATGTTCTTGGTGAACAGGGGCTCGTAACCCTCCATGTTGGTGCGATACATGTAAACATAGTAGGTGCTGAAGTCAACAGCGTTGGTGTAGAGCTCGTAGGGAACCTCGGTGATGTCATCATCAGGGTACAGGTCATAGGTGTAGTCATCACCAGTGAAGTGGAAGATCTCAGGACCGTTACCGTTGTCAATAAAGATGCTGTAGCTCAAGAGGCTGGGATCGATCATGTTGCCATCAACATCGGTTTTGGGCAGGGTGAAGTAGAAGCGGCTGTAACCAGTCTCGTCACCACAGTCATACCACTCGTCAGCGCTGGGATTAGCGGGAACAGCAGGAGCGAGCTCGAAGTTCATACCGAAGGGCAGAGGATTGCCTTCCTCGTCAAAGTAGCAGAACTCAAGGGATGTCATGCTCAGGTCGTCGCTGTAATAAGTCATCAGACCGGTAGCATTGTAGTTCAAGGGGAACTCAGCGTTAACGTCGCCCTCGGTGCCCAGCAGATAGATGTTGTCACCATCGACCATCATCTGGAACTCGGTATCGCGATCGTTGATCTCGTAGCCCATGTAGGTCTCGCCATCCTCCTCATAAACATAGGTTGAACCCAGGCCAAGAACGATGCCGTAGCCGTAGTCAGAGTACATCAGGTACTGGCCAGTGGGGATAGTGATGATGCCAGTAGCTGCATCATAGGTACCCTTTACCCAGGTGTCATAGGTGTCATTCCACCAAGAGGGGTTCTGAACGTAAACCTCACCATTAGCCTCGTCGAAGGCAATATTGAACTTGCCGTCGGTTGCGGTCTGGCCAATGCCAAAGATGCTGCTGTAGATGCAAGCACTGTTGCGCCAGTAGGTCTTAACAACGCAACCCTCGGGGATGTCATAAATAACGGTGGGGATCTCGGGCTCGGGCTCAAGCTCGTCGTCGTTGATAGCAACATCGTCAATGTTCAGCCAGAACATGTCGGTAACATTGTAGTGGCGGATGGCGATGCAGCCTTCCTGACCTGCATACTCGCTCAGGTCATACTGATACTTGGTATAGCTACCAGTAGCAGTCCTCTCGACACCAACCTGTACGAAATCGTTAACGCCGGTGGGCTGGCCAACGCAAACATATACCGAGAACTTCTCGGCTGCGTAGCTGGCATCCTGACCTGCTGCATAGAATGACAAAGTCTTGTTGAGAGTTACAACGGGTGAAATCAGCCAGTTGTCGGGATACAGGGCGATCTGAAGTTCGTTGTCATAGCTTGCTGATGCCATAAGGCCTTCACCACTGTAGGGAGTCATACGGCCAGTCTCAACACCGGTCATGTTGAAGTACTGCCAGCCGTAGCCGTCACCATCATTGTCCCACATGGTCCACTCATCAGCCTGAGCCTGAGTCTCAAAGTCCCAGAAGAGAGATGCACCATCCCTCAAAACGTGGCTGGCGGGACGAACCGACCAATCCATAGCTTGAACATTCATACCCTGAACGAGGGTCTGGCTACCACGAGTGAACCTGTTGGCCTCGCGAAGTTCGGCCTTAGCCTTTACTTGCTTTGCACTCATTTCACTCTTCACTAATTTGGTTACACCTGCCGATGCACTTACAGCAACTGCCATGGCAACCAAGAGTACAGATAATTTCTTCATACAATAATGAAATTAAAGTTAATAAAAAATATTGGTTAAAACACTAAATGATAGTCAATTGGAAAACTATAATAATAATAAATTAATGGTCTTATTGCTTTATTTAGCCACAAAAATATAGAAAAAGATTAATTCTGCCAAAAAAATGTAGCTAATTTTTGCGGAAAAGTTATCTTGATGAATGATAACGGGCCACAACTCTCCCGATGATAATTTAATAAGAGTAGTCCATGTTATTGGCTGGGGATACGTTACCGTTCTCGGTTACCTTATATCCAGTGGATTTACCGCTATAGCGTTTTAGGAATTCAACTACCCTGTTTTTGGCAACATCATCGTCGCTCAAGATGACAGTGCTGTTAGTGTAAGATGCGCCCTTGGATGTGTAAACCGAGAACTGGAAGATGCATTCCAGGTCATACTTGTCCTTGACCAGTTCGCCGTCGCTTTTGGTGCTGAAAGTGTACTCCACTCCAAACTCGGCAGGAAATCGGGTCGAAGTCACGGTTTTGGTCCAGCGGGGCGTCAATACCGCTTCATGGACATTGCGCCCATTCTCGGCTTTGTAAGTGATAAACACGTTGCAGGCATCAAGCAGATCCTGTGATAACGTCAGGGAATAGGTGGCGGTCGCAGTGGTTTGTTCGCTGGGCTCATCGTCACCACATGCTGTGAGTGCGATGGTGGTGGCAAGCAACACAGCGGCGATAATTAAGAGTTTTTTCATCGTTATATCAATTTATTGGTTAGAATGTTCTGAATGGTTTGCTCGCGTGCCGTACCGTCAATGGGTAACGACTAACGCTGCAAAGATACAATAAATCCATCATACCTCCAACCATGGTACAGGAAAACTATAGGCGCAATAATGATGGATGGCCCTGTGTTTATGGCAATAATCAAGAGACCTATTGGTTTATCTTTGAATTATGGTAAATATTGAACATCAGTAAATTGATATGCTGTTTTTAAACTAAAAATTTAAATATATTGCCATTAATAATAGTAGAGACGCAAAATCTTGCGTCTCTACTATACAAATAGCTTGATTATCAGTGCTTTATTTATCTTAAGGCCGCGTTATTTCAATTTCGCGCCGTCAGAGAAAGCCTTGCCGACAGTTTTGCCCAGCTGGATGTAGGTGTGTTGAACCGGGTTGTAGGTAATCAGTTCCATTTTCTCCACATCGGGATTGCCGTCAAGATCAAGGTATTTCTCGTCACATAGGACGTTGACGATTTCGGCAACGAGATTATAGCCTGATTCTGATTCATCCAGCTTCTCTTTCACGCGGCATTCCATTGTCATGGGTAGCTCCATGAATACGGGCGCATTCACGTTGGGCGCCTTTTGGGCAGTCCAGCCCGCCTTTTGCATCTTGTCGGGCGTGTTGCGTCCGCTCACGATGCCCACATAGTCGGCGGCCACCATCGTCCCGACCGTGGCAAATGCAACGGTGAAGCCGTCATTCACTTTAAGATTGTCGGTCGTGGCATGAGAGCCGAGCGAAATCATGATTTCGTTCATGTCCCACTGGCCGCCCCATGCTGCGTTCATCGCATTGGGTTTGCCGTCGTTGTCATAAGTGCCGATAATCAGCACAGGTTGTGGAAGTATCCACGGTTTAGCATTGAAACTTTTCATCGTCATGTTCATATGATTATTTGATATACTTTACTTTAGCCGCGTCACGAGGCTTGGCATCGGGCTGCTCGTCGGGGTAGCCGATGGCGAGGATGTAGTTCAGCTTGTAGCCCTCGGGAATGTCGAGTCGGTCAAGGAAGAACTTAGCATCTGAGTTAGCGTTCAGGAAGCGCACGGGGCCACCAAGGCAGCAAGTGCCGAGTCCTAAGGACTGTGCTGCCAGCATCATGTTCTCGCCAAGAAGGCCGGCATCGAGCTCACCGCCGCCCTCGGCCGGAGTGCAGACGCAGATGAGGTTGGGGGCATTGCGGAACATGTTTTTGAAGTCCTTGTCGCGCTTTACCTGTTCGGGGTTATTGCGCTTATAGACCTCGGTCACGTCGGCAATCAGTTGCTGGTCCTCCACCACGCGGACTATCCACGGCTGGCGGTTCATGCCGCTCGGAGCGTTGATGCCACAGCGCACGACCATCTCCAGTTTCTCGTGCTCAACGGGCTTGTCAAGATACTTGCGGATAGAACGGCGGGCCATGATGTTACTGATGACGGGATTCATTTCAATCTCAATATCGGCATCGATGTCGGTCATCTTGTCGGTGGGCTCATAGCGCTTCACGACACGCCCGTCACGGGAAACAAGGAACTTGGTGAAGTTCCACTTGATGTCACTCTTCTTGTCATAGTCGGCATCACGCTTGCGGAGCATCTCATCCATGAACTTGCCAGTCTGGTCGTTAAGGTCGAAGCCGCCAAATCCCTTCTTGGCTTTCAGATAGGTGAACAGTGGTGACTCATTGGCTCCGTTCACATCGATTTTGTCAAACTGCGGGAACTGGATGTTGAAGTTGGCCGTGCAGAACTGGTGAATCTCCTCGATTGTGCTGGGAGCCTGTTCTCCAAACTGGTTGCAGGGGAAGTCGAGGATTTCGAGCCCGTCGGCATGATACTTCTCATAGAGCGCCTCCAGTTCGTTGTACTGTGGCGTGAAACCGCAACGGGTAGCTGTGTTCACGATCAGCAACACCTTGCCCTTATAGTCGGCAAGTGAGATGTCTTTACCCATATCATCCTTCACGGTGATGTCATAGATGGATTGGGCCGATAGGCTCAGCGCACTTGCGGCTGCCAGCAGGCAGATAGTCATCATTTTTTTCATAGAGTTATTCCTTTATAAATTAGTTATACTGTTTCTTGAGCTAACCCATCAAGGTGTGGGGTTTGTGATAGCTGATAGCACGGGATTAGCTGTTTATTGCATCCATGTGCCATCATTTCTTGATTATTTTTTCAATGTGTTGATAATTGAGTCTAATTCTTGAGCTAACAGTTGGAATTCCTGTAGCTTAAGGTGACAGGCATCAAGCTGCTCGCCCATACCTGCAGGAATCAGTTCGTAAGCTTTCTCTTCCAGCTGCTTGCCTCTTGCAGTGAGGCAGACGATGTGCTGGCGCTTGTCCCGCTCACACTTCTTGCGGCTCAGGAGCCCAAGCCTCTCCATGCGCTGGAGTAGGGGGGTGACGGTGTTGGTCTCCAGCAGCAGGCGTTGGGCGATGTCGTTGACGGGCTGG
>JAEEGL011872675.1_pt1 | contig 13784 bp, 10 predicted proteins | sample 9134231 | NCBI WGS metagenome assembly JAEEGL01 (sample SAMN16246548, study PRJNA631951) | gut metagenome | biome: gut microbiome; feature: rumen; material: fiber-attached | host: Bos | place: Iran: Karaj | collected 2018-10 | reverse complement strand
TTTTTGTGCTATAATTTAATTGATTTTTCCGGTGGAGAGCAACGTATGAACAAGATCCTTTTTTGTTTGCTGGCGATGGTTTTTTCGGCGCAGCTTTTTGCCCTTTCCCAAAAGGTCCCGGCGGATCGCCGGTATTCCTTCGGAGGCGAGGCGGGAAGGCGCATAGAGAGCCTGGAAAAAAACTGGCTCCTTACGGCTTACGATAACAACCCGGAAATGGTGCAGCAGTTCATCGACCGCAGGTGGGAAGGAGCCCACGCCGTGCTGCCCTGGAACGGGGAATTTCCGGGCAAGCTCCTTACCGGCGGCGCCGACTGCTGGCGGCTGACCCGCAGCAAGGCCCTGAAACAAAAGATGCTTGCCCTGGCAAAAGACTATATATCCACCATAGACGCCGACGGCTACGGCGGCCCCTTTCCTTTTGAACGAAGGCTTTCCGGCTGGGATTCCTGGGGCATGTATCACTGCGCCCTGGGGCTTTTCAAGTGGTATCGGATAACCGGCGACCGGGCCCTTCTTGACGCCTGCGAGTCTCTTGCGGACTATCTTCTGCCTTTCTGGCGCTACGAGGGCGAAGAAAGAAAAAAAATGTATATGGACGGGCAGGGCATCGAAACCAGCCAGGCCTGGCTGCATATGTACTCTCTGCTTTACGGGGAGACCGGAAAAGAAGAGTATCTCCGCGCCGCCCTGATCATTGTTGACGATTTTGCTCTTCCCTACGGCGGAAACTATCTCAACGACGCTCTTGCGGGAAAAGAGTTTTATGCGGGGCGCAAGCCCCGCTGGGAGAGCCTCCACGCCGTGCAGGGGCTGGCGTCTCTTTTCGAGCTCACCGGCGACGAAAAATACAGGGCGGCCCTTTCGCATATCTGGAAAAGCATAATGGCGACGGACGTGCACAACACAGGGGCTTTTTCCACCTTTGAGCAGGCCCTGGGCAGCCCCTGGAAGGACGGCCCCATAGAGACCTGCTGCGTGGTGGCCTTCAACGCCCTTACCATAGACTATCTGCGCCTTTCCGGCGATCCCGCGGCGGCGGACGCTCTGGAGACAGCCCTGTATAACGCCGTGTGGGGCTTTCAGCATCCGGCGGGCCGCTGGTTCACCTACGATACGCCCATGAACGGCATGCGCAAGTCGGCTTCTCAGGATATAGTGTTCCAGGCCCGGGAGGGGGCGCCGGACCTCAACTGCTGTTCGGTGAACGCCGCCAGGGGCATCTGCTCCGTCGGCGAATGGGCGTTTACGGAGCGCGAAGGCGGCGTCGCCGTAAACTACTACGGGCCTGTAAAGGCCCGCGCCGGGGGCTTTGATATAGACGTAAAGGGAGATTATCCTTTTTCGGAAAAAGTGAAGATAAAAATAAAAGGCAAGAAGGGCAGAACTGTGTTTTTCCGCATACCCGCCTGGTCCCGGAACACGGATTTCCGGGTAAACGGAAAGCGCCTCGGATGCAGTCCGGGAACGTATCTTGCGGCAGATGCCCCCTGGGAAAAGGGGGCGCAGATAGATATAGTTTTCGATTTTTCCCTGCGCGTCCTTAAGGGAGAAGAAGAAAAAAAGGGCTTCTGCAGCGTGTATGCGGGCCCGGTGCTGCTGGCTTATGACGAACGCTATAACGATATCCCCAAGGATTCCCCGGCGCTGCGGCTTGAAACTGCGGAACGCTGCCGCCCGGAGGATATAAAAAGCCGGTTTACCGGAAAGGCCGTTTATCTGCCTTTGCTGGTTTACAGGGCGGAAAGCGATAAGGGAGAGGTGTTCCTCACCGATTTTGCCACTGCGGGCATGGCCGGCAACTACTACAATTCCTGGCTGAGGACAATAGCGCCCGGGCGCTGACCGCTTTCGGGGAAATATGCTATAATAATATTTGATAAAATACCGGATAAAGGAACATTTGATGCACGATACGGATATGACCATCCTGGGCATAAAAGACCAGATAGGTTTTTTGCTGGGGCAGATAGACGATTGCTCCGGGGAGCCCGCTTCAAAGGAAAACAAAGAGCAGCTTTTGCAGATAGCGAAAAACCTGCACAAGGCTGCAGACGAAATAGTCTGGCTGGTTGCCAGGATGAAAAAATAGAGGAAGAGAGTTATGTTTGAAAACCATATAGAAAAGGCTGTGGCCGTTCTCGACAATACCCACGCCCTCAGAGAAGAGGCCCTGAAGATCTCCCGGGAGACCATACGTTTCTGCGCCAATTCCATAAGAGCGTCCCACCGCAGGGAGTTTGACAAAGCGGACGAGCTGCTGCAGGAAGCGGGGAGCAGGGTGCGGCAGGTGAAGGAGTTTCTGGCGGACAAGCCGGAGATCTACTATACGGGCTATGTGCTGGACGCCCAAAAGGAATACGGCGAAGCCGTGATCACCAACGCCATTATACGCGATATACCCCTGCCGGGGTTTGAGGAGATAGGCATAGAGCCCTCGGTCTGGCTGAATTCTCTGGCGGAAGCAGCCAGCGAGGCCCGGCGTTTTGCCCTTGACGAGCTGCGCACCGGGAACATAGAATCGGCGCTCCGGGCCCTGGAGATAATGGACGAGGTATATTACCGTCTTATAAGCGTGGATTATCCCGACGCCGTTACCGGAGGGCTCCGCAGGCACACCGATCAGCTGCGGGGAGTGCTGGAAAAAACCCGTTCGGACACCACTCTCATAAAACATCAGCAGAATCTGAGCGAAAAGCTGGATAAAACCATTCGGGACTACTCTCCCTGCTGAGCCCGGGCGACGGAACGAAAGAAAAACCGGAAATGACAGATCTTTTTGACGGAAACGCCGCAGACGCTCCTCTGGCGGCCCGGATGCGGCCCGAGACTCTTGATGAGTTTGTAGGGCAGAAGGAGATAACCGGCAAGGGTTCCCTTTTGAGGCGCCTTATCGAGACCGACAATATTTCTTCCTTTGTGTTCTGGGGCCCTCCGGGCTGCGGCAAAAGCACCCTGGCCGGGATAATCGCCCGCAGCACCTCGGCGGCCTTTGTTTCCTTTTCCGCCGTCACGGGAGGCGTGCCGGAGCTGAGGAAGATAATGGAGAGCGCAAAGGACCTGCGCCGCTACAAGGCCTGCCGCACCATATTGTTCGTGGATGAGATCCACCGTTTCAACAAGGCCCAGCAGGATGCGCTGCTGCCCTTTGTGGAGGACGGCACGGTGATCCTGATAGGCGCCACCACCGAAAACCCCTATTTCGAAGTGAACACCCCTCTTTTGTCCCGTTCCAGAGTGGTGCGCTTCGCCCCTCTTTCCGAGGACGACATAGAGGCTATCGTCAACAGGGCGCTCTCGAAAAGCCCCGGGCTGAAGGGCTTTACGCTGGAGCGGGAGGCGATGGAGCACATAAAGCATATCGCCGCCGGAGACGCCCGGGCGGCCCTCAATATACTGGAGCTTTGCGCCGATCTGGCGGAGGAAGACAAAACCATCACCCGGGCCCTTGCCGAATCGGCGGCGGGAGAAAAGATACTGGGCTATGACAAACAGGGAGAGGCGCATTACGACACCATAAGCGCCTTCATCAAATCCATGCGCGGCTCCGATCCCGACGCCGCCCTTTATTATCTGGCGGTGATGCTCACCGCCGGCGAGGATATACGGTTTATTGCGAGGCGCATAGTCATCTGCGCCTCGGAGGACGTGGGCAACGCCGACCCCATGGCCCTGGTGATAGCCAACAGCGCCGCCCAGGCTGTGATGCAGATAGGGCTTCCGGAGGCGCGGATAATCCTTGCCCAGGCAGCGTCCTACGTGGCCTGCGCCCCCAAGTCCAACGCCGCCTATCTGGGGATAGACGCCGCTATACGGGACGTGAAGGAGGGAGACAACGCCCCCGTTCCTCATGCAATGCGGAACCCATCTTTCAGAGACGCAAAAAAACTGGGCTACGGCGAAGGCTACAAATATCCCCACGATTATCCGGGGGGCTGGGTGGAGCAGGATTATCTGCCCAAGGAGATGGAGGGTTCCGTTTACTACAGCCCCAAGGATATCGGTTACGAAGCAAGATTCAAAGAAAGGCTTGACTATATACGGGCCCAAAGAAACAAGGCGAGGAACAAGAAATGACCAAAATATTAATAGCGTCGGCGCTGTGTTTGGCGACGTGCATCCCTGCCTTAGCCATAAGCCCCCTGGCGGGGAAAAGCGAGACCCGTTACGTCGTGGGCAACAACGCTCCTTCGGCGCCGTTTTCCTTTGTCCAGATGTCCGACGTTCACATAGGCTGGATGGCCGCCACCCGGGAGGTGGAGCTGTCGGACCCCAGGGCCACGGACAATACCTATTTCAAAAAGGCTATCGATATGGTGCACCGGCTGGGCGCGGACTTCGTGTTCTTCAGCGGCGATATGGTGAGCTTTCCCACCCATCAGCCGGTGCTGGACGCCTGGAACGACGCCATCAGGGACCTGAAGACGCCGTATTGCTTTGCGGAAGGCAATCACGATACCGCTCTCACCAAAGACGCCCTGGCCCGTTACAGAAAGGACTGGGGCATGGACTATTACAGGTTCGTTTACAACAACACCCTGTTCATCACCTTTAACTCAAACCCCACCCAGCCCCAGAGAAACGAGCCCGGCTACGAAAAATTTCAGCGCATCTGGCTCTCCAACCAGCTGAAGCAGGGCAGACAGGGAGGCTACGACCACATCTTCGTTCTGACCCATATACCCATAGTGCGGAGATCGCCGGACGAAAAATATGACAGATACAACTTTCCCCCGGAACTCAGGGAGCCCTATATGGATATGATAGAGGCCGCCGGGGCGGAATACGTGCTGGCGGGGCATTACCATGTGAAAAGCGAGTTTTATCACGGAGGCACCTGCTACGCCGTATGCCCCAGCATCAGGGACCCGCGCTTCGGGGAAAGAACGGGCTTCAGGCTGTTTAAGGTGTATCCGGACAGGATAGAGACCGAAATGATATATATGGACGAGGCCGACAAAATAAAGCCCGTAAAACTATAATGCAGGCGGTGCAATAATGAAGCTGATACTGATTTGTTTGCTGATGATACTTATGACGGCAGCCGTTGCAGCGGCCCGGGTGACCGACCTGAAGGCCTTTGAGAACGACTGGTCCTTTGCCTACAACGAACGGAGTTTCGGCGCAGGCTCGGTGGAAAACGGAACGCTGTCCCTTTACTACGATTTTTCCCGGGGGGATCATTCCGCCCACGTGGGCATGTCCTGCGAGTTGCCTCTGGACTCGGTGCCGACGGCCTTTCGCTTTAAGGTGCGGAAAACGGCGCCCCACACCATGGCCTTCAGGATATCCGACTCGGAGGGAGAGACCTTTCAGAAAAAAATGAATATCCCGGTCTGCCCGGACTGGCAGGAAGCGGAGGTGTCGGTGTCCGGCTTTGAGGGCAGCTGGGGAGAAAAGAAAAACGACGTTTTTGACGGCAGGCCCTCGGGAGTCGGCTTTGCCGTGGAGCAGGGGCTGACTCCGGAGACCCGGGGCCGGCTGGAGATAAAGGACCTGAGGTGTATTTACGGCCGCAGAGACGGCGGAGAGCTTTCCCTTGACCGGGCGCCCTTCGGCAATACGGTAAGAGCCAGGTTTTATGCGGATATCATCACCGGCAACGAGCCTCTGTCCGGCGGCGGCTCCCTGGTTTACCGCAAGGATATCGACCTGCGGGGGACCGTGGAGTCCATCACGGTGCCCGTAACGAAAAAGGGCAGCGTCACCGTCAGGACCGCCTGCCAGTTCGATTACTTCGAAATGACAAAAGAGGCCGACGGGCCCGGAGAGTTGGTGTTCCCCTGCGGCAAAAAGATGGAGGGCTGGAGCGTGAACACCCACAGCTTTGCCGGCGAACTGTACGCCCCTCTCAGACTTCTGGAGATAGAGTACCGCGGCGCGGAGCCCGGGGGCGACCCCGTGTGCGAGAGCGTCATGCAGTTCAAGGAGCGTATCGCCGCCGCTCCCGAATGGGAGGCAAAGGACGGCAAGGCCGTTTTTTCGGTGAAGGCCCGGTGTTTTTCGGACGGGCCGGTGAAGACGGACCTGTTTCTGGACGTGATGGATTACAACGAGCGGCCGGTCCGTACTATTAAGAAAAGGGTCACTCTTTCCGGCATGGGCAGGGAAGACGTCTTTACCTTCGGGGTCCCCTTCGGCAAGGAACCCTTCCTGGAGGCTTCCGTGCGGTTCGGCAGCGTCCCCTCCATCGGGTACAGGGCTCCGGCGCTCCCGGGTCCGGAACAGTGTTCCACAGTGGCTCTGAACCTGCGGGAACCCGTATTCGGCAGCGTCCGCTCCGCCGATCTGGAGCAGACCTCTTTCGGGATGGGCGCGTATCTCTACCGCCGGCAGGGGGAGTGGATAGCCAGAACCGCGCAGCTGGCCGGGGATATAGGCGTCAAATGGACCAGAGAAGAATTCAACTGGAGCAATATAGAGCAGGAAAAGGGGGTCTTTGATTACTCTCATTACGACGCCGTCGTAGAGGAAGCCCGAAAGAACGGCATATCCGTTTACGGCCTTCTGTGCTACTGGAACCGCAACTACCCTCAGGACAACGACGAAGGCAGGGCCGCCTACTACGATTTCGTGCGGGAGACCGTGCTGCGCTATAAGGACCGCATAAAGCATTGGGAGATCTGGAACGAGCCCAACATCGGTTTCTTCCCGGGGGACAAGGAAAACTATTTCCTGATGCTGAGGGACTGCTATAAGCTTATAAAGGATATCGATCCGTCTCTTCAGGTGCTGGGATGCTCCACGGCCCTTATAGATATGGATTTTATCGGGAGAGCCCTCGATGCCGGCTGTGATTTTGACGTGCTCACAGTCCACCCCTACAGGGCCCGTCTTGACGATGACGGATTCGTAAAGGAGCTGCAGGACGCCATAGACCTGACCAAGAGGATCGACGGGGCTCCCAGGGACGTATGGATCACCGAAATGGGCTGGCCCACCAACGTCAACGGCTATACCGAAAGAGACCAGGCCTCGTTCCTGGTGCGTACCTACGCCGGCGCCGCGTCGGTAAAGGGGGTGTCTTCCATAAGCTGGTACGACTTTATCAACGACGGAGACAATCGTTTTTACAACGAACATTCCTTCGGCCTTTTGTGGCGGGATCTGAGGCCCAAGCCCTCTTATATAGCCTTCAGCGCCTTCCTGGCCGCGGCAAGGGATGCAAAGCCCGAACGAAAGGACTTTGGCAAGGACGTTTTTGCCGTGGGCTTTGAAAAAGGGGACTACAGGGCGGCGGTATTGTGGCCGCAGGAAGACGGGCTGTATTCCTATGAGGGCGACGCCGTGTTCTACGATCAGCTGGGAAGGCGGATCGAAGGCAGTGGCCTCATCTGGCTCGCCGCCCGGAAGCCCGTTTTTGCCATCGGCGGCCTTGACGGGCTGACAAAGGAAGAGCTGTTTATTGACAAGGCTTCGCAAAAAGGCGGCAGCATACGCGTCTATGGCGAAGGCCTTGCCGTGGAGGGCGGCGGCAGATTGACCCCCGGCAAAGGCTTCGGCAGGCAGGTCTTCGACCCGTTGGTCCGCAAAAAAGACGCCTGGTGCCGGATCTATCCGGCGGCATACTTGCTGCCGGACGCGCTGGAGTATTAAGGCGTTTCGGCCGGGAGCAGACGGCGTGTCCGTTCCGAAGAAATGCTTATATATTGACGGGATCCCCGGAGCCGCGCCCGCGGAGCCGCGCGATCCTTTATCAAAAACGTGTCCCGGCGGCGCAGGCCGGCGGGAACGCATGCGGAGGTTTGGAAAATGCGTGTTTTATGTTTTTTGCTGCTGTTTTTTGCCGCGGTTGCTGCGTGGGGAGAAACGGTTTCTCTCGACGCCTTCAAAAAGCCGTGGAACTGGACCTATAACAACAACAGCCGCGGCGCCGGCGAGACCCGGCAGGATTCCGTTATGCTGCGGTACGATTTTTCCCGGGGGGACTATACCTGCCACGTGAGCATGGGCTGCCCTCTGGGGCTGGAACGGGTGCCCGAGGCCGTTCGTTTTGAGATAAAAAAGTCTTCCGGCCATTCTATGGCCTTCAGGCTGACGGATGCGGAGGGTGAGACCTTTCAGAAAAAAATGAATATCCCGGTCTGCCCGGACTGGCAGGAAACAGAGGTGTCCGTCTCCGGCTTCGGTTTCAGCTGGGGCGAAAAGAAAAACGGCGTTTTTGACGGCGCTCCCTCTTCCATAGGCTTTGCCGTGGAGCAGGGGCTTATTTCCGAGACCTCCGGGGTTTTGGAGATACGGAACGTAAGAGCCGTTTACGGAAAAGACAGAGGCCGCCTTGCCCTTGGCTCCGCTCCTTTCGGCGACGTGCGGGAGATGAAATACCGCACCGGCTTTTCGCCGGACAAGGCCCAAAAAGAGGGAGACGCTTTCGTCACCCGGGGCGACGAAGCCCTTTCCGGCAGTGTGGACGCCATTTTGGTGCCCGTAAAGGGAAAAGGAAGGGTGACGGTGCGTACGGCCTGCCAGTTTGACCGTTTTACCATGACCCGCGAGGGAGAAGGCGTCATAGAGTTCCCCTGCGGACAGCATATGGAGGGCTGGGCTGTGGACGCCCTGAGCTTCAGCGGCACGCTTTACGCTCCCCTCCGGCTCACAGAGATAGTTTACGAAGGAACGGAGCCCGACGGCGACCCTCTGTGCGTGACCGTCGTCCCGGTGGGAGAGATAATCACCGCCGCTCCCACCTGGGAGAAGAAAAACAAAAACGCTGTTTTTCATGTGAAGGTAAAATGCCTGGAAGAAGATCCCGCCCCCATGGATATGTTTCTGGACGTGCGGGATTACAACGGCGTACCGGTGACCACCCTGAAAAAACGGGTGCGGCTTTCGGGCATGGGCAAAGAAGACCTGTTCTCCTTTGAGGCGCCCTTCGGCAAAGAGCCCTTGCTGGAAGCCCTCGTCCGTTTCGCCTCTCCCGCCTTAGGCTCGGCGGCTCCGGCCCTTCCCGATGCGAACCGCTGCACCGTGTGCGCTTTGGATATAGAAAAAAGCCTGTATAAAAACCTGAAGGCGGCGGATATAAAAGAGAGCCCTTTCGGAATGGGCGTTTATCTCTGCCGCCGGCAGGGGGAAGCCATCGAGAAGACTGCCCGTCTGGCCGGGGACATAGGCATCAAATGGACCAGAGAGGAATTCAACTGGGGCGCCATAGAACAGCAGAAGGGGGTTCTGGACTACAGGCATTACGACGATATCGTTGACGCCGCCCGGCGCAACGGCATACAGATATACGGCCTTCTGTGCTACTGGAACCACAATTACCCTCAGGATAACGACGAAGGCAGGGCTGCCTACTACAACTACGTGCGTGAGACCGTGCTGCGCTATAAGGACAGGATAAGATACTGGGAGATATGGAACGAGCCCAACATAGGTTTTTTCCCCGGCGACAAGGCAAATTATTACCTGATGCTCCGGGAGGCTTACGCTCTTATAAAGGAGATCGATCCGGAGCTGAAGGTCATGGGCTGCTCTACCTCGCTCATAGATTTTGATTTTATCGAAAAGGCCATAGATTCCGGCTGCGATTTTGACGTGCTCTCCGTCCACCCCTACAGAGCGCGCATCGATGACGACGCTTATGCGGAGGAACTGGAAAGAGCCGTGAAGCTTACGGAAAAAATAGACGGGCGCCCCAGAGAGGTGTGGATAACGGAAATGGGGCTGCCTACCCATTTATACACCGGCGCCACGGAAAAGGAACAGATATCCTTTTTGGTGAGGAGCTACGCGGGAGCCGCTTCCGTGGAGCATGTGAACGATATCAGCGCCTACGATTTTATCAACGACGGCGAAAACAGGTTCTACAACGAGCATTCCTTCGGAGTTCTTTGGCACGATATGCGCCCCAAGCCTTCGTATATAGCCCTTGCCACCCTGATAGCGGCTGCAAACGGCGGAAAACCGGCGGGAAGAGCGGAGTTTTGTCCGGAAGTGCGCGCCCACGCCTACGAAAAGGAAGGCTACAAAGGCTACGCCCTGTGGAGCCTGGAGGACGGCCTTTTTGAAGTGGAAGGAGACGCCGTTTTTTACGACGCCCTGGGAAGGCGCATAGAAGGAAAAGGGCTCGTATGGCTGCAGCAGGAGATGCCGGTATTTGCCGCGGGGGACATAAAAGCCATGAAAAAAGCGACTGCTGTGTTCCCGAAGGCTGTGAACAGGGGGAAAGCGGCACGGTTTTATGCAGAGGGCTATACGCTGACCTTTCTCAAAACGCCGGACGGCGCAACGGCGGAGGATAATAAAATACGCTTTTCCTCTGCCGGCGGCAGAGCGGTGCCCATGAAAGCCGAAAAGGACGGCAGGTGGTGTTATATATTTCCCCGGGTGGATTCGCTGCCGGAAACGCTTTTTTATTAACAAACATCAGGGGCGCCTTCCGGCGCCCCGTTTTTTCGGATTTTTTGACTTGTAATACAATATTGTAATAAGTTTATTAAATTAAGCGAGTATACGTTTTGCGGGTATTCCGGAAAACAAAGCATACATAAATATAATAAAACGCTGCCGGATGCCGGCATCTGCCGGCGGCGGAGCGTTTTTTTATTGATTTTTTGCCTGAAAGCGGAACTTTTACAAATAATATGGTATCATTATAATTAGATATAGATATAGGAGGAATCGTATGAGTCGTTATACTATACTAAATAAAGACTTGCCGGATACCGGTATCTTCAAGCGGCGGAACGTACTCCTGACGGCCACTGGCAGAAAAACATATCTTTTTGCGAAAACGTGACCAATCCGGAATATTATTTTGTTTACTCGAATTAAACGGAGAAATAACAATGAAAAAATCAATGATCATACTTTTGCCTTTGCTTTTTCTCATATGCGCAGGAATGATCCGGGCGGCGCTGAATAATAAAACAGCTGACGAATACGGTTCTGCCGTTCCGGGAACGGCTTTTGCCGTGTCCGATAAAGACTCATTTGTCCCCGCTGTTGTTGATGAGGAGGCCTACAGGCTAAAGAATTATTCCTTTGCCCAAAAGCCCGATGAAAACGGCGTCGATCTTATCCGGCTTGACGATAACAGAGTGATCCGGTTGTATGTTTCGGAAACCCCGAACAACATAGATGTTGCTTATACGCTTGAATATAAGTTTGTTGTTTGCGACAAAACGGCAGAAAGCGAAAAAGTCATCTTTAAAAAGGAAGAACGGTTTATCGGCATGAGACCCGTTCATATCCCCGTGGTCCTGGATGCAGTTGCCGACGATTCGTTGACAAGTTTTAAATACATTTTATATGCCGGTGACCCCGGTGTGTCGTTGATCGACGTCAATCTGCAAAAAATAAGCAACTTCAGCGGTACTGCGCAGTATAATGAAGTTGAATTGGTGTATAATGCTAAGCATAGATACCATAAACAGAACCCCGAAGACCGGTTTTTCTTTATAACACCGTCGGTGATAGATATGTGCTGGAGCGGCGAACAGGAATGGCAGTCTAAGATTGGAGCGTTCAGGCGATACACTATGTCCGACAAACAGCTTGCAGATAATCGTGAATCGGAAAAAAAGCATGCAAAAGAAATGGGCATCAGTGATTATAAAAGTGATTTTGACAGTCCCGTTGGTTACAGATACCGCCTTCCGAGTATTATTTGGGGGAATACCGAGTGGAATGAGAAACGCCCGAGAAATATCACCACCAGTAATGCCGTTTTTACCGATCCCGATCTGAAGGTCAGCGATATACGCCCGGAATATGATATGAGCGAATGGGAGGGCTGGCACAAGCTGGAAAGAACAGCAAATAATTAGCGTGGCCGCTCCGGCTCTGCGCCGGCGCAGAGCCGGTATGCGGGGACTGATAACCATTGATTAATAATGCCTGCCGCTTGTGCGGCAGGCATTGGTTTTTGTCCCTTCCCCCGGTTTTTATTTCAGGCTTTTGAGCAGGGGGAACAGCGTTTCCGCCATACACCAGAACCCGAAGTCGTTGGGATGGCAGTTGTCCACCGTGCCGCTGTCGCCGGAGAAACGGTCGAAAAACCTTGTGCCGGGAATGAAATACACGTTTTTGTCTCCCCCGGCCAAGGCGTTTTCGTAGGTTTTTTTCACTATGGCCAGGCGTTCTTCTTCGTGGGGCTCGAGCCGCAGCTTGGGGCGGCTGAGCATTATGATCGGCAGATCGGGCTTGCAGGCCCGGATATATCTGAACATAGGCTCGTGGGTCTTTTTCAGATACTCCGGATCCGGGGCGTTGTGGTCGTAGTCATATACGAAAACCTTCATATCCATGGCGCCCAGATACTTTTGTATCTCCTCTTCCGCCCTGGCGCTGCCGGAGAAGCCCATGTTTATATGGTTCCAGCCCAGCTGACGGGTGAGTATGGCCTGGTAGGAGTTTCCCGGCCGCGAGGCGTCTCCCCCCTGGGTGATGGAGGAGCCGTAATACACTACGGGCTGCTCCACGGGGTAGTCCGGGGCTTTTTCCGAAAGCGAGCCTTTTTTTATTCCCACGGCTATGCTGTTCACTCCGCCGTAAAGGGGCATGTTTATGGTGACCGTTCTCTTTTTTGCTCCGTTCCAGAAGACGCACGCCCGGGCAAAGCCGCCGTATTCGTCAACGGAAGGGATAAAGGAGCCGATATAACAGTCTTCTCCTCCCTCATCGGCATACAGGTCGAAGCCGCCTCTGCCTGTCATGGACATACCGCCCCGTTTTTCTATAAACGACTGTTTTGTGTGTATGGCTATAAAGGGAGAATCGGTGACGAACCGTATGCGCCCTCCCGCCGTGTGGTGATTGAGTATCGCCACTCCTTCGTTCACTTTGTCTGCCACGCTCTGAGGCAGCCGGTGATAGTAATCATGGTCTCCGTCCGGGGGAAGTATCCCGTAAAGGCGGAAGGGTCCTTCGGCGGGGTCGAGCCACACCGTGTCCCCGAGCCCGAGATCGGGATGCGGGCCGTTGATTGTTTTTTGATATTCGTTCATACAGTTCTCCGAAAATTGATATCACTACTATTATAGCACCCCCGGCAAAGAATAAAAAGGCGGAAGTCTGCAGGCGTAAAAACGCTTTTACCGAAAACCCTTTCCGTTTTTTTGTTTTTCCCCCAGGCGCCCCCTTGACCCTTTGCAGGATATGGTGTATAATAATAATGGACAAACATTAAGTTCATTTTCTTTACTCCTAACCGGCGGGGCTTTTGCTCCGCCGGTTTTTTTTCCGGCCCCGGCGCTGTGTTTTTAAGAGCTTTCCGGATTTTTCCCCAAAAAGACCGCCGTATCCTTTTGAATTGTGTTATTATGTAATTGTTAATCTTTTTTATGAGGGGTTTATGAAACTGTTTGCCATGTTTATCGTTGTTTGTTTATTGACGCTTGTGTTTTCCGCCCGGGCCATGGCCGAGAGCGTAAAAAAGAGCGAGCTGAAAGCCGCCGCAAAATGGTCTCTCGGGGCTTTTGCCCCCGTGGGAAAACAGGCTCCGGCCGCCGATGTCCCCGATACGGAGAAAACGGGGATACTGGTGCTGAAGAATTATGACTACACCTCACTGAATTCCCGGGGCGGCGAGCCTATGTATATAGGCGATACCCTTTATAAAAAGGGCATCTATGCCCACGCTCCCAGCGATCTGCAGGTCTTTCTCCCCGAGAAGATAGTTCGGGTCACCTGCGATATAGGCCTCTACGCCAAGTCCGGCGGAGGCAGCGTTATCTTCGGGATAGAGGACAGCGCCGGGCCTTTGTTCGGCTCTCCCGTAATGACCCAGCAGAGCGGAGCCATGTCCGTGGACGTGGCCATGAGGGGGGAGAAAAGCTTTC
>JAEEGL011518642.1_pt1 | contig 13784 bp, 10 predicted proteins | sample 9134231 | NCBI WGS metagenome assembly JAEEGL01 (sample SAMN16246548, study PRJNA631951) | gut metagenome | biome: gut microbiome; feature: rumen; material: fiber-attached | host: Bos | place: Iran: Karaj | collected 2018-10 | reverse complement strand
TGGTGCCCCAGGGCCGGTGCGCGGAGAGTTTGCTGTTCTCCATCGTGTCCAAGATTTTGAACGACCGGCATCCGGGCAAGAGCTTCACCATCCCCAGCAACGGCCACTTCGACACCACCGAGGGAAACATCAAGCAGATGGGCTCCATCCCGAGAAACCTCTATAACAAGGAGCTCCTCTATGAAGTGCCCGAGGGCGGAAGATATGAGAAAAACCCCTTCAAGGGAAACATGGATATCGAGAAACTGAAGGCTCTGATCGAAGAGGTCGGGGAGGAAAACATCCCTCTGATCTTCTCCTGCATAACCAATAACCCGGTATGCGGACAGGCCGTGTCCATGGCGAACTTAAGAGAGGTAAGCCAGATAGCTCACAGCCACAGGATCCCGTTCATACTGGATGCGGCACGCTGGGCGGAAAACGCATACTTCATAAAGATGAATGAAGAGGGTTACGAAGATAAGAGCATCGCTGAGATCACTACAGAGATGTTCAGCTACTGCGACGGTTTCTGCATGTCAGCCAAAAAAGACGGCCACGCCAATATGGGCGGCATGGTAGCCTTCAGAGACAAGGGCCTGTTCTGGCAAAACTTCTCCGACTTCAACGAAGACGGAACGGTCAAGACCGACGTAGGCGTTCTCCTTAAGGTTAAGCAGATCTCCTGCTACGGAAACGATTCCTACGGCGGCATGTCCGGAAGAGATATCATGGCCTTAGCCGTAGGACTCTACGAAAGCTGCGACTTCAACTACGTCCACGAGAGAGTCAGCCAGTGCAACTATCTGGCAGAAGGCTTCTATGACGCAGGCGTGAAGGGAGTAGTGCTTCCCGCCGGCGGCCACGCAGTGTATATCAACATGGACGAGTTCTTCGATGGAAAGCGCGGCCACGATACCTTCGCAGGCCAGGGCTTCTCCATTGAGCTCATCAGACGCTACGGCATCAGAGTTTCCGAACTCGGCGACTACTCCATGGAGTACGATCTGAAGACCCCCGAGCAGCAGGCAGAGGTGGCCAACGTAGTAAGGTTCGCCGTAGACAGAAGCCGCCTAACCAAGGAACACCTGGATTACGTCATAGCCTGCGTAAAAGAACTCTACGAGGATAGAGAAAACATCCCCAACATGAGAATCACCTGGGGCAAAAATCTCCCCATGAGACACTTCCACGCATTCCTCGAACCATATCCGAACAAATAAGAATTTTTAGAGCCCCTTCTGCCAGGCAGGAGGGGCGATTTTTTTGTGGGAGAGTAGCGCGGGGATTTTTTGCGCGGGGAGGATGGCGTGGTGCGGGGATTTTTTGCGCTGGGAGGATGGCGTGGTGCGGGGATTTTTTGCGCGGGACTAGGCAGCTGCGGCACATGGCGAATACCATTTCACCTCAGGACCCGCAAAAGGTATTAGTTAAGGAACATTTTAGTGAGACAACTCATACATAAACGCAGAAATCGGCCATCCATGTATGATATGATTCATACATAAACCTCGAAAACAGCCTTCCATGTATGATACGACTCATACATAAACTCCGAAAATAGCCTTCCATGTATGATATGACTCATACATAAACTCTGAAATCGGCCATCCATGTATGATATGACTCATACATAAACTCCGAAAACAACCTTTCATGTATGAGTGGACTCATACATAAACTCTGAAAACAGCCACCCATGTATGAGTGCCAAGGAGCAGGCCCACACCAAACGGCTTCTTAGAAGAGAAATGGTGTGAGTGCCAAGAAACAAACTCATACCCAGAGCCCTTGTAGAAGAGAAAAGGCATGAGTTTAGAGGTCAAACTCATACTAGCGGAGATCAAACTCATACCTAAAGGCCTCTTAGAAGAGAAAAGGCATGAATCCCAGCGAGCCCCGCAAAAAACCCCCGCCCCGCAAAAAATCCCCCCTCCACGCGCGCCCTCCAGATCCCATAAAAAAGTGTTTTTTGAATAATCCTCGGTGTGATATAATATACAATGAGGAAAACTTAGATTAGTTACCCCTCGTCACACATCGATAAGACTCAATCAACCATATAACCATTTGAAGTTGCTTTTAAAGAACGGAGACCTAAAGATGAGACAGATTAGTGAACGTGTAGATGAAATAAGAGAAGAGATTCGTGCGGTATCCCATGATATTCATGAGCATCCGGAATTGGGAAACGAAGAATTCCACGCAGTGGAAATGCTTACAGGATTGCTTAAAAAGCATGGCTTTGAAATCGAGCAGGGCATCTGCAATATGCCCACGGCTTTCATCGCCAGCTATAAGGGAACTAAGCCCGGTCCGGTAATCGGATACCTGGCCGAATATGATGCACTACGCGGTATGGGCCATGCCTGCGGTCATAACATGATCGGCACCCTGGCATGCTGCTGTGCCATAGCTTTGAAGGAAGCCATCGACAATTATGGCGGAGAGGTAAGGGTCATCGGTGCTCCTGCTGAGGAGACCATGGGTGGCAAATGTGCCATGGCTGATGCGGGTTACTATGATGATCTGGCAATAGCCATCATGGGACATCCAAATAATAAGCACGCCGCATCCGGCAAAATGATGGCCATCGATTCACAGAAATTTGAATTTTTCGGTAAGGCAGCTCACGCGGCGGCATCCCCTGAACAGGGAATCAATGCCCTTAACGCTGTGCTCCTTACTTTCCATAACATAGATGCTTTGAGACAGCACACTGAAGACACCGCCAGAGTGCACGGCATAATCCGTGACGGCGGAGTAGCTGCTAACATAGTGCCCGAATACGCCAGCTGTGAGTTCTACATCAGGGCGGAGACTTCCAAGTACTGCCTGGGCTTCAGCGAGAGAGTAAAGAACTGCGCGAGAGCCGGCGCCCTTGCTACAGGCTGCGAACTTAAGATCACAAACTTCGAAGGTTACTATGATGACCTGCACACCAATGAGACGCTTTCCGCCCGCGCGGTTCAGCACACTCATGAATTCGGCGTGACTCAAGACATGCCTGCCGCCGACGGTTCAGGTTCATCGGATATCGGAAACGTCAGCTATCGCTGCCCGTGCATCCACCAGTGGTTCGATGTTACGGGGGATCCGAACATCGCACTTCACACGCCGGAACTTTGCGCAGGTGCTGATTCTGACTACGGATATCAGGAGATGTTAAAAGTAGCCAAGGCCTTTGTCGCTACGGCTGAGGATGTGCTTACGGACCCGGATTTCCTCAAAGAGATCAGAAGCGAATTCGACAAGCTCGAGAGGCAGTAAGGTCGCGCCCCGTGGAGATCGCCCACGCAGACCACCACCGCGCACCCCGCACCGCGCCCCGCGCACCTCAGGCGCAAAAAATCCACTTGCCACTCTAACTAACATAAATGGAGGACGGAATGTTAAAAATCGACAAAATCGCAGATGAAGGAAAGGTTACCTTTACCCTCTGGGGCAGACTGGACACCTTAACGGCCCCCGACCTGGAAAAGGAAATAATGGCTTCTATAGATGGGATCAGCGAGCTCATCATCGATTTTAAAGGACTCGATTACATCTCGTCGGCCGGCTTAAGGGTAATCCTTTCTTCACTGAAGCTGATGAACAAGCAGGGATCCATGAAACTTGTAAACGTCAGCGATCAGGTTATGGAGATCCTGGAAGTTACGGGATTCACAGAAATACTTACGATTGAATAACTACGATTGAATAAATACGTGGGGTAAACATCAAAATGAAAACCAACGAGAAAATCATCAGTTTGTATGGCCGCATAGATTCGGGAAACGCCACTCAGGTTGAAGAGAGCATCTTTAAGGAACTCGGAAGCGACAGGGACATGGCCCTCATCTTAGACGCAAAAGATCTTCAGTACATCTCTTCTGCAGGTCTTAGGGTTATCCTTCGCCTTAAAAAAGCACACAGCGATCTCAGCATCATAAACGTCAATTCTGACATTTATGAGATCCTCGACATGACGGGCTTCACGGAAATGATGAACGTAACCAAGGCTTACAGGGTCGTTTCCATTGAAGGCTGCGAAGAGATCGGAAGAGGCGCCAACGGCACCATTTACAGAATAGACCATGATAACGTAGTCAAGGTTTACAAAAACGCCGACGCTCTTAAGGATATCCAGCACGAGAGAGAGGTAGCCAAACTGGCCCTTATTCTGGGCATACCCACAGCCATTTCTTATGACGTGGTAAAGGTGGGGGACAGCTATGGCTCGGTTTTTGAACTCCTCAATGCCAGATCTTTTTCGAAGATCCTGGCAGCTGAGCCGGAAAAGATCAACTGGTGCGTCAATGAGTACGTCAAGATGCTTAAAAAGATCCACTCCACAGAGGTACCTGTGGGGAAGCTTCCCGAAATCAAGGATACAGTACTCAACTGGGCATCTTTTGTAAAAGACTACCTTCCGGAGGATCTGGGGAATAAGCTTTATTCCATGATAGAGGCTGTTCCCGATGATAACCACATGATCCACGGAGACTATCACACCAAGAACCTGGAGCTTCAGGGAGACGAGGTCCTTCTTATCGATATGGATACGCTGGCGACGGGCAATCCCATCTTTGAACTTGGAAGCATATATAATGCCTTCGTGGGATTCGGAGAAGCGGATCACTCCGTCATCAAAAAGTTCCAGGGCTTTGACTTTGAGACGGGAGTCGACTTCTGGCAGAAGTTCATGAGGGAATATCTCAACACGGACAATGAGGCCTATATAAATGAGGTCATGGACAAGGCAAGGGTCATCGGATATACCCGCATGATCAGAAGGTCCATCAGAAGAGGCGGCTTGGATGATGAGGCTAAGAGGGCAGAGATAGAGCTCTGGCAGAAAGAGCTGACCGAACTCCTTAATAAATATGACGATCTCCAGTTTGACAGAGCCAAAACGGCCGAAAGCCCGGCAAACGAGCTGGACATAGAAGCCGTGGAAGGAAACCTGGGAAGAGTACTTGAATTCGTCACCGAAAGACTTGATAAGATCGACTGCCCCATGAAGGAAGAGATGCAGATCGAGGTGGCGGTAGAGGAGGTCTTCGTAAACATCGCGAGCTACGCCTATCACCCGGATAAGGGAAACGCTACGGTGAGGGTCGAAGTCTTTGACGATCCGGTCACGGTGGCCATCACCTTCATCGACCACGGCGTACCCTATGACCCTCTTGAGAGAGAGGATCCGGACATCACCCTTAAAGCAGAGGACAGACCCGTGGGCGGCCTTGGAATCTTCATGGTCAAAAAGACCATGGACGAGGTGACCTACGAGTATAAAGAAGGCAAAAACATTTTAAGATTAAAGAAAAAGATATAATTCAAGAGAAGTTTTTCGATGAAGGAAATAAGCAGGATAGATCTTCATATGCACACCACGGTATCCGATGGAACGGATAGGCCTGAGGAAATAATCGGCAAGGTGAAGAACGCCGGGATCGACCTTTTCTCGGTGACGGACCATGACGCCATAAAGGGCAGCAAAACCATCAGGGATATGCTTAAGGACGACGACCCGCTGTTCATAACGGGCGCGGAGTTTTCCTGCAAGGATGAAGATGGCAAGTACCACATCCTTGGGTACAGCTACGATCCCGATTCCAGCCATATGAAGGACCTGGTGAAGCTGGGCCACGGCTATCGCATCAGCAAGGTCATGGCGAGACTTGACTTCCTTAAGGAAGAGTTCGGCTTTGCCTTTACGGAGGATGAGATCCGCGAACTTCTCAGTCTGGATAACCCGGGGAAGCCCCACATCGGCAACCTCATGGTCAAACACGGCTACGCCAGAACCAGAAAAGAAGCCATAACCGAATTCATCGACCGCAAAAAATTCAAATCCGAATACGTCCGTCCCAAAGAAGCCATCTCAGGCATCCTTAAGGCTGGCGGCATCCCGGTCCTCGCTCATCCGTCCTACGGAAGCGGCGAAGAGATCATAGTCGGAGACAAGATGGATATGAGACTCAGGAAACTGTTGGAATACGGACTTCAGGGAGTGGAAGCTTTTTATTCAGGTTTCACTAATAAATTGATCTCCGAGATGTTATTTTTTGCGGATAAGTATGATCTCTATGTGACGGCCGGAAGTGATTATCACGGCAAGAACAAGATGGAAGAGCTGGGCGATAACAACTTACCGGATAAGGACGAGTGGCCGGAAGGACTCTTAAGATTCCTTAAAGCCATCGGCCTTGGATAATGATTCACGATTAAAAGTGAGGAATAAAAGCACGACAATACTGCCGTGCTTCTTGCGATTTTAGTTAACAAGGAATTATGAAACTGACTGTTATAATAATTATATATGCGCTGATCGTAATAGCGGCGGCAACCATTCTGGCCCTTACCTTAAGAAAGGCCATGAAGGACGAGGTCCACAGAGCAGCGTCCGTAATCGTGCCGGTTCTCATACTTTTGCTGGCCATGGCGTTCCCGCTCATCGGGGCGCTTGTACCAGACGGGCCCCTTTGCTGGTTTTTCCAGAAGTGGGGAAATATTTTAATCGGTTACGTGATATATTTCTACCTCGCGCTCTTTGCCGTGGGGCTGCTGGCGTTTCTGATCCGTAAGATTAGGGGCGCAAAAAATGCCTCCTCTAAATCGACGGCCAAAGCCATGCTGGTGATACCTCTTATGGTGACCATTGTGATAAACATCATGGGGGTGAAGACCGCTCATGACGTCCAGGTCACCAGGTATCATATGGATAAGGAAGCGCTCAATCAGACGGAACCCTTGAGGATAGTTCTTTTCGCCGATACCCATATCGGGGTAAATTCATCCGTCGACCTTTATCAGGACATGGTCGAGAGGATAAACGCGGAGAAGCCTGACATCGTACTTATGGCAGGGGACATGTTCACGAGTTCCTTCAATGCCATGAAAGATCCGAAGGCATATTCCAGGGTGCTGAGCAAGATCGAAAGCCGGTACGGAGTCTATGCCGTATACGGAAACCACGATGTGGATGAACCGCTTCTTGGAGGCTTCACCTATGCAAGTAAAGAGGAAGCCTTGAGAAACCCCAAGGCGGACAGCTGGGTGGAGAATTGTAACTGGAAACTTCTTAGAGATGAGGTCGTAAGGATCCCCGAATTAAAGGGCCTTGTGATCGCAGGAAGAAGGGACAGTGAGAAGCCGGGAGACGGTTTCATGGAGAGGGCAGAGCTCAAGGACCTCCTTAAGGGAGTAAAGCATGAGGAGCCCATAATCCTTCTTCAGCATGAGCCGAGCGGGCTTAAGGAACTTGATGAATACGGAGTTGATCTCAGCCTGAGCGGACACACCCACGACGGGCAGATCTTCCCCGGAAATTATATAACCGGTATTCTCTCTGAGCTCTCCTATGGGATGAAGGAGTTCGGAGATTCTACGGCAGTGGTAACTTCAGGAGTTGGATACTACGGTCCGCCGATCAGGGTGGATACCATAAGTGAAATAGTTGTAATCGATTTGGAATGATCTGGGAGGACGTCATATGGCAGATAAGAAAGACAAAAATCTCACAGGACGCAAACTGTGGAAGAAAAACGCAAGGCATGTACTGAAAACCCATTATATTTTCCTTTTGATAATCTGTCTGGTTGCGATTATGTACGGAACGGAATCCGGATATATCACAGCTTTCGGGGAAAACCTGTACAGCTTCATAACCGACCAGGAGATAGATATCGGAGGACGGTCCCTCAAACTGGACACTCAGTCGAGCAAGGATAAGGTTCTGGAGGACCTCATAAACGACAACATAAGTGCGGGCCGTTATCATGCTGCCAACAGGCTTCAGAATTACAAGGACTCCAAGGTGAATAAGGACGTCCTTGGCAGGAAGAACGGTATCTTTGCATCCATTGCCAATGATGTCGCATCGGGAAACCTCTATATGACCATCTTCAGCGGCCTCCACTCGGTCTTTCATTCCACGAGGGTGGCATCAGCCATAGTGGTATTCATCTCTTTACTTATATCGATCGGACTTTGGATATTCGTAAAGAACGTAATAACAGGAATACTGAGAAGAGCCTTTCTCGAAGCGAGACTCTATGAGAAGGTTCCGGTCACTCATCTTCTGTATTTCAAACTGGTGCACAGATGGGTGAGGGCCTCCATGACTCTCTTCATAGTAACCATATTCGAGACGCTGTGGGCATTCACCATTATAGGAGGAATCATCAAGCACTATTCATATTTCATGGTGCCTTACATAGTAGCGGAGAACCCGGACATCAAGCCCCTCGAAGCGATCACCCTTTCGAGAAAGATGATGTACGGTCACAAGTGGGAATGCTTCAAAGCAGATTTTTCCTTCCTAGGCTGGATCGCCCTGGGCGTATTCACCTTCGGTATTTCAGAAGCCCTTTGGGGATTCCCTTACAGGATGGCCACCTTCTCTGAATATTATGTTGAGATCCGCCGCCTTGCAAAGGAAAATGGAATCGAAGGCGCTGACAGATTAAACGACGCTTATCTCTTCGAAAAAGCCGGCGAAGATGTTTTGCGCCAGACCTATAAGGACGTTGAAGAGGTCAAGGCCTTTATCGATGAGAACAGGGTGGAACTTTCTCCTGTGAGAGCGTTTTTCGCAAGGAATTTCGGCCTGTGGACGGGCTCCATTGAGGAGAAAAAAATCTACGACGAGGTTGATAACAGACGTCAGCAGATAGTTGAGGACAGGGCGGCCATAAAGGGTAACGTTTATCCTCAGAGACTCAATCCTCTCTGGGATGAAGATGACAACAGGATAGTGAGAGATATCAGATACTTGAGGACCTACACCTTCTGGTCCATCGTCATGGTATTCTTTATCTTCTCCTTCATAGGCTGGGCCTGGGAGGTAGGACTCCATCTCGTAAACGACGGTGTCTTCGTAAACCGCGGCGTCTCCCACGGACCGTGGCTTCCCATCTACGGCGGTGGCGTGGCCCTCATAATGGTTTGCCTTGCCAGATGGAGAAGCAAGCCCTATGTCGAAGTCGTTTCGATCGTTCTGCTCTGCGGCTTTGTGGAATACATGACATCATGGTACCTTGAAGTGACAAAGGGCATGCGCTGGTGGGACTATACGGGATACTTCCTTAATATCAACGGACGTATCTGCGGAGAGGGCCTGATGGTCTTCGCTTTAGGAGGAATGGCTGCCGTATATCTTTTGGTGCCCATCCTTGACAGCATGCTTTCAAAAGTAAAACCGAAGGTGCTGATCACCATTTGTATAATACTTCTTGTAATTTTTGCTGCGGACATGGTCTACTCGAGCCACGTTCCAAATATCGGAGAGGGTATAACCGACTATGCTGCTTATACTGAGGCTGGATGATTAATATGAGAAAATTCAAGAGATCAGTTCATGCAGAAGATGACCTCAGCTATGAGAAACTGGGACTGATCAAAAGCGAAATACAGCCGTGGGAAGACGGCATGAGGACCGATGGGGGTAAAAACTCCTATGAATGGTGGTACTCGGACTTCAGCTTTAATGACGGGACCAAGCTGGTGATAGTTTTTTACACCAAGAATCCCGTGAGGGTGGAATCCGGCATGAAGCCCCTGGTGACCATGGAACTGACCTTGCCTGACGGGAGGAAGTTCTATGACCAGACCACTCCGGAAAAGAAAGACTGTAGCTTTTCCAAGGAGGGCTGTCACGTGATATGCGGGGAATCGAGCATTTTCGGGAACCTTAAGGAGTATGAGATATATTTCAAGGGTCCGAAGATGCACGCTAGGGTGAGCCTTAAAAACACCATTCCGGCATGGAGATCCCAGACGGGAACCATCTTATTTGGCGATAAGGACGAGTATTACTTCAGCTGGCTTCCTGCCACTCCGGAGGGAGAGGCTAAGGCGAAGATATTTTTCCCGGGCGGGGAGCTCGAGGCTGAAGGAAGCGGCTACCACGATCATAACTGGGGAAATATCTCCATGTTCCGACTGATGCACCATTGGTACTGGGGAAGGGCTAAGATAGGCGACTACAAGGTGATCTCATCCTGGATCACGGCCGGCAAAAAATATGGCTACAACGAGTTCGATATCTTTATGCTGGCCCGTGGGAGCGAGATACTCGGGGACAACAGCAATCACACCCTTAAGTTCCTGCCTGAAGATGAATACACGGACGGATTTACGGGAAAGCCCGTTTACGGCAAAATCGTATATGAATACGAGACTCCGAAGGGAGAGTACTTCAGGATAAGTTTTAGTCGAAAAGATGACATATCAAGGGAGTTTTTCAGCGATTCTCTGCCTAAGGGCATCAGGCGCCTCGCTCAGCTTGCGGGCTTCAAAGGCTCTTACCAGAGATTCAGCGGGACCGCCATGATCGAGAGGCTGGAAGACGGACAGCCCGTTGAAACGGTCATGGATGATTCGGCGGTCTGGGAACTCATGTATTTTGGAAAAGCAGGGGCCGACATAACAGATTGAGGAATATATCATGAAATATCTTAAAACAAAAGACAATATTCTGTATATTGACGGTGTAAGCACCGTGGGGCTGGCTGAAAAGTATGGCACACCGCTCTATGTTTTCTCGGAGAGTGAGCTGAGGGGCCGCTTCAGGGAACTCAAGGAATGCTTCACGGATAAGTACCCGGGATGCCGCGTGGCCTATGCATCGAAGGCCTTCCTCTCAAAAGCCATGGCTAAGCTGGTGGATGAAGAGGGGATGAGCCTTGATGTGGTATCGGGCGGAGAGCTCTATGTGGCTCTCTCAGCGGGTTTTCCTCCTGAACGCATAGAATTCAACGGGAACAACAAAACGGACTCAGAGCTCGATTTAGCCGTTTCTAAGGGTATTGGACGCATAATAGTAGACGGCCTGGATGAACTGGACCGCCTCGAGGAGCTGTGCAAAAAATCTTCGCGCAAAATCAGCGTGCTTTTCAGGATCACCCCCGGGGTGAAGAGCAGCACCCATGACTACATAATTACAGGTAAAAAGGATTCCAAGTTCGGCATCCCTCTTGAGGAGGATGTGCTGATGCCCCTTGTTAAAAAGGCCGTGGAATCTGAATACGTAGACTTCCTGGGTTTCCACTTCCACGTAGGATCTCAGCTCTTCGATAATGAGTCCCACATAAAGGCGACGGAGATCCTCCTTAGTTGGGTGGACCGCGTTCACTGTGAGATGGGTTATGACGTAAGGGAGATCAATCTGGGCGGTGGCTTCGGAGCTACATATATAGACGAAGAGAGAAAGCCATTCGGGTATTTTTTGCACCCGCTGGTTAAAATGATATATGATTTCTATGACGAGAGATCCATGGCTCATCCGTCGATCGTGATCGAGCCGGGAAGGAGCATCGCGGCGGAAGCCGGCATCACCCTTTACACCATAGGGTCGACCAAGGAAATAAAGGGAATCAGAAAGTATGCGGCAATAGACGGCGGCATGGGGGACAACATCAGACCCGCCCTTTATCAGGCGGAGTACACGGGGCTTCTGGCAAACCGTGCTGAAGAACCGAAGGATGACGTCTGTACCATCTGCGGGAAGTGCTGCGAGTCCGGAGACATAATTATCAAGGACCTCAAGATGCCTGCCCCCAGGAGGGGAGATATCCTGGCGGTGCTTTCGACAGGTGCCTACGGATATTCCATGGCGAGCAACTATAACATGTGCATGATCCCTGCGGTCGTCTTCGTAAGAGACGGTGAAAGCCGCCTCGTGGTAAGAGGGCAGACCTATGAGGATCTCATTTCAAGAGACCTGTGATGGATATTAAAGAAACCATAGATTTAAAACTTAAGAAACTCAAGGGTTCTTCGGGGCTTTTTTATCATAATCTCGTTACGGACGAGGCCTTTGAAGTTTTGAGCGGGCAGGATGATGACGTCTTCGAGGCTGCCAGCGTGATCAAACTCTGGATCATGTCCTGCGCCTTCGAGAAGGAAAATCTGGGGCTGATTAAGTGGGACGAAAAAATCACCTTAAGAGAAGAGGACATGGTGCCATGCCCGGGGCTTCCTGACTACAGAGAGGATGCGCTTAACGGGGAGCTGAGCGGGGATATGTTTCCCGAGAGCGGGGTGCTGAACTATCTTGGTCAGGGGATGACGCTCACCATAAGAGATCTGGTGCGCCTCATGATTCTCATCAGCGATAATACCGCGACCAATATTCTGATCGATATCCTGGGAAAGGATGAGATCAACCAGCACATAAGAAGCCTTGGGGCGGAGAGGACCGTTTTAGAGAGGAAGCTTTTTGACACAAGTGAAGAGGTGAGGGGCAAGGAAAATCTCTTTTCGCTTAAGGAAGCCGCTGACCTCTATCAGATGATGTATCGGGGCGAGCTGGTGTCACATGAGGCGAGCCGTGAAATGCTTAATATCCTTCAGAACCAGCAGAACACATACAAGCTGCCTTTCTATATCAGGAGGCTGCCCATTGCCCATAAGACCGGGGAAGATACTGGCATAGAAAACGACTGCGGCATAGTGTTCAGTGATGAGCCCTTTATATTTTGCTTCGCAAGCAACGGAACCGACGAACCGGAAGCCGTGAGAACCTGCCAGGACATCGCAAAAATATTAGTGGGTTGAAATATGGAAGTAAAAGTAATAAAATGGGAAGAAAAATACTCACTTGAACTGTCTTTAATCAAAAACATAAAGGAGAATATCCAAAAATGAAAATCACTGAAGTAAATACATATTACGTAAGACCCAGATGGGGCTTTGTGGAAATCATCACCGACGAGGGATTTACGGGCTGGGGTGAAGCCGTGCTCGAAGGTCACGCCGATGCGGTGCTCGCCTGCGTGAATGAGTACAAGCCTTATCTTATCGGAAAGGATCCCATGAGGATCGAAGACATCCAGGCCACCATCTACAGGGCTGGATTCTACAGGGGAGGCGGAGTTCTGATGAGCGCGCTCTCAGGAATCGATCAGTGCCTCTGGGATATAAAGGGCAAGGTCTTCGGAGCACCCGTATGGCAGCTCATGGGAGGCGCATGCCGTGACCGTATGAAGGTATATTCGTGGATCGGAGGCGACAGACCCAGTGACGTTGGAGTGGCTGCCAAGGAAAGGCAGGATGCGGGATTCAGCGCCATCAAGATGAACGCAACCGATGAACTTCAGATGATAGACACCTATGATAAAATCGATGCGGTACTTGAAAGGGTAGCTGCTATCCGCGAAGCCTGCGGTAAATATTTCGGAATCGCTGTGGACTTCCATGGAAGAGTACATAAGCCCATGGCAAAGATACTTGCCAAAAAGCTGGAGGAGTTCGATCTGATGTTCATCGAGGAGCCCGTGCTTTGCGAGAACATGGATGAATTCAAGGAGATCAGAAGAGCGGTCAATATCCCCATCGCTACGGGGGAAAGACTTTTCACCAAGTATGATTTCAAGCGCCTTCTTCAGGCAGGCGGTGTGGATATCATTCAGCCGGATCTCTCTCACGCAGGAGGTATCACGGAAGTCAAAAAGATCGCAGCCATGGCCGAAGCCTATGACGTGGCTCTGGCGCCGCACTGTCCTCTGGGACCTATCGCACTTGCGGCTTGTCTTAACGTAGACGCCACCAGCTATAACGCGGTCATCCAGGAGCAGTCCATCGGCATCCACTATAACGTGGGCAAGGAAGTGCTGGACTATGCACTCAACAAAGAAGACTTCAAGTTCACCGACGGATACGTGGATCTTCCGAAGATTCCGGGAATCGGCGTAGAGGTCAACAAAGAACTCGTAATCGAAGAAAACAAAAATCCTCATCAGTGGAAAAACCCGGTATGGAGACACAAGGACGGCTCTGTTGCCGAGTGGTAAAACAACAATGATAAAAACACTTTTAAG
>JAEEGL011276516.1_pt1 | contig 13784 bp, 9 predicted proteins | sample 9134231 | NCBI WGS metagenome assembly JAEEGL01 (sample SAMN16246548, study PRJNA631951) | gut metagenome | biome: gut microbiome; feature: rumen; material: fiber-attached | host: Bos | place: Iran: Karaj | collected 2018-10 | reverse complement strand
TTGCCGGGAATCCCTGCTGCCTGAAGCGGAAGGAGGCCTGCTGTGAGACTGCTGCTGATTGCCGATGAGGAAGATCCCTATCTCTGGGACAACTACCGTCCCGGAAACCTCAAAGGCATCGACATGATCCTCTCCGCCGGGGACCTGAAGTCGGAGTATCTGCGCTTCCTGGTGACCCTGTCCAACAAACCGCTGCTGTACGTCCACGGGAACCACGACGGTGCCTATGACCGGGATCCGCCTGAGGGCTGCGAATGCATCGACGACCGGCTGGTCACCGTAAACGGGCTCCGCATCCTGGGCCTAGGCGGCAGTCCCCGCTACAACCCCGGGCCGTATCAGTATACCGAGCGGCAGATGCGGCAGCGTATCCGAAGGCTGTCGTTCCGGCTCCGCCGCGCGGGCGGGGTGGACATTGTGCTGACCCATGCGCCGGCCCGCGGCTACGGGGACGTGGACACCCCGTCCCACCGGGGCTTCGAGGCCTTTCTCCCGCTGCTGGACCGCTGGAAGCCGCGGTATCTGATTCACGGCCATGTCCATCTGCGCTATCAGCCGCTGCAGGAGACAGTCCTGCAGCGCGGCGACACCACCATCATCAACGCCGGCGGGAAATACTATTTAGACATTTGAATCCGGAGAGGCGGCTTTACAGCCGCCTCTCTCTTTTCGGCAGAAGCAGGTTTGCTTCGCCTGCTGCCCGTTTCAGTTTCTCCGATGTTTACAGCACCTCTGTTGCGGTCTTTTCCATCGGCAGTGCATTTTTATAGCGGGTCAGGAAGCTGTCAAATCCCGCCACCTCGGCTGCATCCGCCATGAGCGTTGTGGATCCGGCTCCGGCAAAGACCCTGCGGTCGAGATAATCCGGCAGGCTCTCTCCCTCGTCTTTCCACAGCATATAGGCTGCGAGCAGGGCCATGCCGTAGGGGCCGCCCTCCCCCGCCGTCTCCATCACGGACACCGGCGCACCGACCGCCGCGGAGAGCATCCTCTGCCCAACCTCCTGCGTCTTGAAAAAGCCGCCGTGGCCGTAGAGCTTGTCAATGGCCACCTGCTCGGTCTGTGTCAGGATGTCGAGGCCGATCTTGAGCGTGGCAAGCGCGGAGAGCAGATGCGTGCGCATGAAGTTTGCCAGGGTAAATTTCGCGTTCGGCGTGCGCGCAAACACAGGCCGCCCCTCATCCAGATCGGTCACGCCCTCGCCGGAGAAGTAGTTGAAGCTGAGCAGACCGCCGCAGTCGCTGTCGCCCTCGAGAGCCTTTTGGAAGAGCTTTGTGAACAGTTCGCCCTTGCCGACAGGAACGCCCATCATTTCAGAATATTCGGAAAAGAGATTGACCCAGGCGTTAATGTCGCTGGTGCAGTTGTTGCAGTGCACCATGGCGACAGGCAGGCCGTCCGGCGTCGTCACCATGTCGATCTCCCGGTGGACGCCCAGCGGCTTGTCCGTGACGATCATCGCAAAGTCGCTTGTGCCGGCGCTGACGTTGCCGGTCCGCACACGCACGGAGTTGGTGGCCGCCATGCCGGTGCCCGCATCGCCCTCGCAGGGTGCCACGGGGATCCCCGGTCGAAGCTCACCGCTCGGGTCCAGGAACCGCGCGCCCGCTTCGGTCAGTGTTCCGGCTTTCGCGCCTGCAGGCAGCACCTTTGGCAAGATGGCGCGCAGGTCGATCCCCGTCAAAGTCTTAAACTTCTGCACCATGCCCTCGTCGTAGTCGAGTGTCGTGCTGTCGATCGAGAACATGCCGCTGGCCTCGCCCACGCCCATGAGCTTTTCCCCGGTCAGCTTCCAGTGGATAAAGCCTGCAAGTGTCGTGAGGAATGCAATGTCCTTCACATGTTCCTCGCCGTTCAGAATCGCCTGATACAGGTGGGCGATGCTCCAGCGCTGAGGGATGTTGAAGCCGAACAGCGCCGTCAGCTTTTCGGCAGCTTCGCCGGTGATGGTGTTCCGCCAGGTACGAAACTCCGCAAGCTGTTTCCCGTCCCCGTCAAAAGGCAGATAGCCGTGCATCATGGCCGACACGCCGATGGCCCCGACGGTGGTGAGGTCTGTTCCGAACTTCGCTTTTACATCGTCTTTCAGTGCGGCAAAGCAAGTCTGAATGCCGGTGCGCACGGCATCCATCGAATACGTCCAGATCCCGTTGACCAGCTGGTTTTCCCATTCGAAATCGCCCGAGGCAACAGGAAGATGCTTTTCGTCAATAAGCACCGCCTTGATGCGGGTCGAGCCCAGCTCGATCCCCAATACGGTTTTAGAAAGATCCATAGCCTCTCCTCATCTGAGCTTCCAGATCAGGTCCTTGACCAGAAGTTCCTCTTCCAGTTTTTCCGGGGTAGTATCCTTCGTAATATGAACGAACTCGATATCCAGCATCCGCGCCCAGTCACGGAGCATCTCGGCGGAAACGTCGTAACTCAGCACCGTGTGATGCGCACCGCCCGCCGTGATCCAGCACTCCACGCCTGTCGTCAGGTCCGGCATTGCCCGCCACATGACACGTGCAACCGGGAGGTTCGGCATAGGCATGATGGGTTTCACACACTCAATGTCCTGCACAATCAGGCGCAGCCGCCCGCCCATATCAATGATTGATGCCACAACGGCAGGTCCGGCCTTTCCTTCGAACACGAGGCGGGCCGGATCTTTCTCGTTCATACCGATCCCGAGATGGTGCGTCTCGATCCTGGGTTTGTCCGCGGCAAGGCTGGGGCAAACTTCCAGCATGTGGGCGCCGAGGGAATACTCCTTTCCCTCAACCAGGTGATAGGTGTAATCCTCCATGAAGGCCGATGCGCCGTTGCCGTTCTCTCCCATGGCCTTGAGGATGGCGGTCATGGCGCTGACCTTCCAGTCGCCCTCGCCGCCGTAGCCGTAGCCCTGCGCCATCAGGTGCTGCGTCGCAAGGCCGGGGAGCTGCTCCATGCCGTAGAGATCCTGGAAGGTGTTGGAGAATGCCCTGCAGCCTTCTCGATCCATCATCTTCTTGATGGCGATCTCTTCCCGCGCCTGGTAGCGGATCGCAGCGGTGTTGTCGGTAGCGACGTCATAGGCGGCTTCGTACTCGGCAACAAGCGCATCGATCTCCGAATCCGTGACGGCATTCATCTCTTTCACGAGATCTCCCACCGCCCAGGTGTTCACCTGCCAGCCGAGCTTGATCTGTGCTTCGACCTTATCGCCCTCGGTGACGGCAACTTCACGCATATTATCGCCGAAGCGCATGACCTTCATCTCTTTCGAGACGGCCACGCCGACGGCGGCGCGCATCCAGTCGCCAAGACGCTTATGGACCGTTTCATCCTGCCAGTAGCCGGCGATGACCTTGCGCGGTTTGCGCAGACGCGCCCCGATAAACCCGTGCTCCCGGTCGCCGTGGGCAGCCTGGTTGAGGTTCATGAAGTCCATGTCGATCTCGTCGTTGGGGATCTCTTTGTTGTACTGCGTGGCAAAATGGCACCACGGCTTCTGCAGATCGTGCAGACCGTCGATCCACATTTTACTGGGAGAGAAGGTGTGACACCAGGTGATGATACCGGCGCACTCGTCGCGGAAGTTTGCCTCTTTGACGACGTCCTTGATCTCCTTGTTGGTCTTGGCGGTCACTTTGTAGACCAGCGGATAGGGCAGGACCTTGCTGAGCTCCGCGGCCATCTCTTTGGCGCGGCTTTCAACGATCGTAAGAGTTTCCGGGCCGTACAGAAACTGGCTGCCGACCACAAACCAAAATTCAGCTTTCATGCTTCTCCTCTTTCTTTCTCCCGTTTACTGTCTTATTCTTTTCTGTCTCTTTTGCGCCTTTCGTCCTGGCTCTGTTTTTCCGCATCAGCACGACGCTCTGCAGCAGAATGAAGAAACTCAGCATCGCGCCGTTGGCCATCTCCTGCCACCAGGACGCGTTGAGCGGGCTGAGCGCAATGATTTTCTGGATCGTTGCGAGGATCATCGCACCGAAGAAGGTTCCGATTACGTTTCCGACACCGCCGGTCAGCAGCGTGCCGCCGATGATAGATGCAGCAATTGCATCCATCTCGCTCCGCATTGCCACGCTTGCGTTGCCGGCAGGCTTATGCATGAGGAAGACATAGCCGGCCAGGCCGCTCAGCAGGCCGCTGATCACGTAGCTCCAGAATACGGTGCTCTTGACGTTGATGCCCAGCATCAGCGCGCTCTGCCGGTTGCCGCCGACCGCGTAAATGCCTCTGCCGAGTCTGGTATAGCGGAGAATCAGGAACATTACGATTACTACCGCGACGGCAACGATGGCTCCGATTTCAATCTTTGCCGGGATCAGGTTCCCGTTTTGGGCTGTGTATCCGAGCCATGAGATCTTCAGCTTGCTCTTTACCAGGGCCAGAAAGCCTTCATGCGCCACCTTGACCGGATTGACCGAGAGGATTGTTGTCAGTCCGCGGGCAAGGAACATGCCCGCCAGGGTGACGATAAAGGGCTGGATCTCCAGGTGGGCGACAAGGAAGCCCTGCAGCACGCCGAAACCAAAGCCGATTCCCAGCGCCAGCAGGAAGGTCGCCAGAATGCAGAGGAAATTGTTTTCAATACCGCAGTTGTTGAGGAACAGCGCGCAGCTCATGACCGTAAGGCCGATGACGCCGCCGACGCTGATATTGATGCCGCCGCCGATCATGACAATGGTCAGGCTGCATGAAATGATGATCAGATAGGCGTTGTCGTTGAGCAGGTCGAAAAACTGCTGCGGCTTCAGGAAGCCGCCTTTCAGCGTAAACATTGCGACGATGTACATCGCAAGGAAGATGCTGATACTGATGAACATCAGCATCTGTGTATCGGTGATCGGCTCTCTCTGCCGCAGGCGGGGGCTCTGCCTGTCCGTCATTCAGCTCACCCCCTCTTTCTGCGCGTTTCCGGCACGCAGACGGTTCCAGAGGGATGTCACCGCGCTCTTGACGACCGGTGACCCGGCCACCACAATGATAATGATGACGACTGCCTTGTAGGCCTTTACGTTGACCGGCGCGACGTTCATGGCATAGAGCGTGGTGGTCAGCATCTGAATGATGTAGGCGCCGAGAATGCTCCCAATCAGCTTGAACCGCCCGCCGCCGAGATTGTTGCCGCCGATGGCGACCGCGAGGATCGCATCCATCTCGATGTCGACCAGCAGGGTTTTATGGTTGAGCTGGCCCAGGCGGCAGACGCCGATCACACTGGCAACAGACACGCACACACCGAGCAGCACGAAGCTGATCAGCTTGATCGCCGTCGGGTTGATGCCGTTGAGTCTGGCGGCGCCCTCATTGATGCCGACAGACTGGGTGTACAGGCGGAGACTGGTCAACCGGAAAATCAGGTACAGGATCAAGCCCACCAGAATCACCGCGAAGATCGGGGTGGGGATGGGAATTCCGGGTATCGTCTTGCCGATGGAGCTGATGATGGGGCTTCTGAGCTGCGGCGTCGCGTCGCCGTTGATCCAGTAGGCAATGGAGCGCGCGCAGGAATACAGGATCAGCGTTGCGATCATCGGCTGGATTCGGAAGACCGCGACGAGAGTTCCGTTAAAAAGCTTGAACACAATGGTCGCGAGGCAGCAGAGTACAATTCCCGCCAATACGCTTCCCATGGTGATCGCTCCCATCCCCTGCAGGACCTTGACGAACACGGCGCCGGAGATGGCGCCGACCGCGCCGACCGAAATGTCCTGTCCGCCGCAGGCTGCCGTGACAAGCGTCATGCCCATCGAGATGATCGCAAGTTCGCTCGCGCTGTCGATGATGCTGATCAGGTTGCCTGTCAGCACGATGTTACCGCTGTTGTTGACGCGCATGCCGATCGAGAAAAACCCGATATCACGGAACAGGTTGAACACGATCAGGATTCCGAGCGCGACCAGAGGAATCAGAAGCTGTCCGAAATCGGAGGCTTTTTTGTTTTGCTGCTTCATGTCACTGCTCACCTCCTGCAATCGTTTTCATAACCTGTCCCTGCGTCAGTTCGCTGCCGGTCAGCTCGCCCACGATCTTGCGGTCGCGCATGACGATCAGCCTGGAGCAGGTGCGCAGCATTTCCTCGATCTCCGAGGAAATGAACGTGATGCTCATTCCCTCCCCTGCAAGCTTCAGCACCAGTTTCTGGATCTCCAGTTTGGTACCGACGTCAATGCCGCGGGTAGGCTCATCCAGGATCAGATACTGCGGATGGGTCAGCAGCCAGCGCGCCAGGATAACCTTCTGCTGGTTGCCGCCGGAGAGCGAGCGGATCGGAGTCTCCTGAGAGGCGGTCTTGATTTGCAGCGTATCGATATAAAGATCGGCAAATGCTTCCGCCTTTACCCGGGATATCGGGTGATTGATTCCTTTTATTACCTGCAGAGCAAGGATGATGTTTTCCCTTACGGAAAGATCGGCAATAATGCCGTCCCGCTTGCGGTCTTCCGGCAGATAGCCAATTCCGTTTTTCATCGCATCATGCGGTTTACTGATCCGCACATCCTTGCCGCCCACTTTTACTTTCCCTCCGGTTACCCGGTCAGCGCCAAAGATTGCACGCACACTTTCGCTCCGTCCGGAACCGAGCAGCCCCGTAAAGCCGTTCACTTCTCCCTTGCAGATCCGGAAGTCAAACGGCCGGCACTCAGAACTGGACAGCTCCTCCGCCTCGTATACAATTTCCTTGTCTGCCGTTTTCTTCAGTCCTACCCGCTCCAGTTCCGCCAGGTCGTCCAAACTTTTTCCCATCATTTTGGCAACCAGTTCCACCTGCGGCAGGTTCTCGACCGTGAATTCCCCTACCAGCTCGCCGTTGCGCAGAACGGTGATCCGGTCGCTTACCTCATAGACCTGCTCCAGAAAATGCGTCACGAAAATGATTCCGACGCCTCTTTCCTTCAGATCCCGCATCAGCCGGAAGAGCATGGCAACCTCTTTGTCGTCCAGAGAAGAGGTCGGCTCGTCAAGGATCAGCACCTTGCAGTTCATATCCACGGCGCGGGCGATCGCCACCATCTGCTGCACTGCCAGGGAGCAGCGGGACAGCTCCTGTTTTGCGCGTGCCGGAATACCCAGGTTGTTCAGGATCTCGGTCGTACGCTTTTCATACTCTTTCCACTTCACAACCTTATCTTTGGTTCTGCCGATGAACATGTTTTCCGCCACCGTCAGATTCGGGCAGAGAGTAATCTCTTGGTAAACCGTACTGATGCCGATATTCTGTGCCTGCTGGGGAGAATGGATATTCGCCTCTCCTTCAACACCCTCGATCTGTATGTTTCCGCTGTCTTTTTCATAAACCCCGGTCAGTACTTTGATCAGGGTGGATTTCCCGGCTCCGTTCTCTCCCATTAACGCATGGATTTCGCCTTTGCGCAGGGTGAAATCCACGTTGCTCAGGGCCTTGACCCCCGGAAAGGATTTGCAGATTCCGCGCATGGTCAAAACGATTCCGTCTTCCATCCGTTCATCTCCTGTTCGATAGTCTAATAAGACGCGGTGTGGATCGCGGATTGCTCCACTTTTCCACACCGCGCAGTTGTAGTTTAATCAGGGAACGATCCCCTTCTGTCCGGGAATTACTCGCCCAAGCCGTAGGTGTCGATGTCTGCCTGGGTGATGGTACGGGCGTCAAAGCCCTTCTCATCGGAGATGATCTGGTTGAGCTCGTTCAGGCCTTCGATGGCGCCGCCGGCTTCCAGCGTCTTGATCATTTCATCAATCACGCCTGCCTGGAACGGGCTGCACTGGCCATCATAGTTCCATGCGCCGGAGAGCAGCTCACGGAGGGCCCACTTGTTGCAGTCAAAGCCCATGACGATGACGTCGCCGTCAACACCGTGGGTGATGCCCGCGGCATCCAGCGCTTCCACAACACCGCCGGCCATGCCGTCGTTCTCGGCATAGACGATGTTGAACTCTTCGCCGGCATTGATCGCGGCCTCGGCGATCTTACGGGCCTCGTTGGCATCCCAGCTGTCGCCGCCGGTGCCTTCACGGACGATGGTCCAGTTGTCCGCAGCGGCGCATTTCTCAGTCAGAGGATCGCTGCGGCCGATCTGGGCGGCGCTGCCGAGCTGTCCCTGGATGTGGAGGATCTTGTACTCATCCAGTCCCAGGCTCTCCAGCCATGCAACGGCGGTCTCACCTTCCTGGCGCATATCGGAGACGACAGCGGCAGTGTACAGGCTGGGATCGCAGTCAATCATACGGTCGAACAGGAATACTTTGATACCGGCCTCTTTGGCCTCTTCCAGAACTTCGTCCCAGCCGGTGGTCTCAGCAGCGGAGACCAGGATGTACTTCACCTGAGCGGTGATGAAGCCCTTGGCAGCTTCCAGCTGCTTGTCGGCAGTGGGCGCCGTAACGAAGGTCGCCTTGTAGCCGTTGGCTTCGGTAAAGGTCTCAGTCAGGTTCTTTACGTTTGCCTCGCGGTAGCCGGACTCGGCAGGATCCAGATTGATGATGCCGACAGAGATCAGACCGTCGTCGGCAGCTGCGGGGGCAGCAGCCGGGGCCGCAGCCGGGGCAGCCTGCTGGCCGCAGGCAGCCAGCGCAAAGACCATAACCAGCGCGAGAAGCAGAGCAACATGTTTACGCATTTTTAATACCTCTTTCTTTCTCATTCTCATTTTATCTCAGCTCCAAACAATTTGGGCCTGTTGTGATAATGATACTTCCTTTCAAAAAGAAAGTCAACAGTTGTACGCACAAAAACAGTTTTTCGTGTCGTTGCACAATACAAATTTTTTATATTTCTGAAATTTTCCCGTACAAATCTTATAAAACCGCCAGGTAAACGATTAAGTGGTCACTTTTTTCGTACTTTTTAATGGACTTTAACAGGGATCTCTTTTTCGTTGAGTTGCACAAATTTCCCTTTTTCATTACAAATTCCCTCGCTTTTTCCTTCCCATTTCAAAAAACTTGTATTGAAAACAGCATCGATTATGCGTATAATACAGACAACAATGACAGAAGAGGAGCCTGTGTATGCTATGAATCCGAAGTACCAACTGGTAGCAGACATGCTGCGGACCGGCATCCAAAACGGGAAATATCAGAAAATGCTCCCTGCAGAACAGGCACTCTGTGCGCAGTTTCAGGTCAGTCGGCAGACCGTGCGGCAGGCGCTCTCCCTTCTGGAGGCCGAGCGTCTGATCGAACGCAGGCAGGGCAGCGGTTCGCACATCCGCGAGCAGAAGGAACTCTCGGTTCTTCCGCGGCTCTCCATCGCGGTTGTTACCACCTATATCAGTGACTATATTTTCCCCAGCATCCTCCGTGAGATCGAGTCCGTCTGCTCCGAGAACAACAGCGCCCCTCTCCTCTTCGCTACGCAGAACCAGGTATCCAACGAGCGCCGGATCCTGCAGACACTGCTGGAAATGGAGCGGCTGGACGGTGTCCTGGTCGAGGGGACGAAGACCGGGTTGCCCAACCCGAACATCGGCCTCTATCAGAAGCTGATGGACCGGGGCATCCCTCTGGTCTTCATGCACGGCAACTACGAGCAGCTTCCCGGCACGCTCTCGGTCCTGGATGACAATTACACCGGCGGCCGGATGCTGGTGGAATATCTGTATGAAAAGGGTCACCGGGGGATTGCAGGCATCTTCAAGTACGATGACCTCCAGGGCCGTCAGCGTTTTGCAGGATACCTTGACGGCCTGCAGGAATTCAATCTGACCCCCGAGGACAGCAACATTCTCTGGTACAGCACCGACCAGAAGGATCGTTTTCTGAAGGACGGCTTTGCAGAGAAACGGATGGAAGAGATGATCTCCAAGTGCAGCGCCATCGTCTGCTACAACGACGAGATTGCCGCGCGCGTGGTCTCCTACCTCACCAGGAAAGGTCTCTCCCTCCCGGGCGACATCGCTGTCGTCAGCTTTGACGACAGCCCATACAGCGAGATGTCCACTCCCCGCATCACGTCTCTCTCCCATGCCCAGTACAACGTCGGGCGGCTTGCCGCAGAGATGCTCTTCCGGCATCTGCGCGGTGAACCCTGCGAGTCCGCGCTCGCGCCGTGGGTGCTGGTGGAAAAAGAGAGCAGCTGAAAACCGAAGAAAGCGAAACGGAGAGGCGGCCTTATGGCCGCCTCTCCGCTTGTATTTCCGAAGGGTCAGGAAATATAAAGCCATCCGAGTTCCTTCGGAAGGTCGTACGTCACACCGTCTATCGGGCTGGTCTGCTTTCCGGTCTGGGGCTTGCCGTTCTTCAGGAACACCAAGGTGCTGAAGTCATTCAGTTTGTAGGTGCCCGTCAGCGCTTTGTCCGTAATATAATCGTAGAAGCCGATCAGTTCCCCGTTGTCCTTCATCTTGATATTGATTTGAACCGAGCTGTGATCGTTGTAGCCATACGCATTATAGACACCGGCTGAATACCAGTCTTTGTTGAGATACCACTTGCTCCCGGATTTATACAGGCCCACAAATTCGGGACAGATCCCGAGGCGGATCGTATGCCAGGCGCCCTGGAAGGGTCCGCCCTTGACCTGAATCGCTGTGTTCTGCGGCAGGCACCCGTCAGCGTCGATGCCCAGGGGTACACCGCCGCCAAAGCACGCAAACCACTGCTCCAGCAGCGCCTGATCGGCTGCGGGGAGCAGGGAACAGTCAAGCTCGCTGCGGCCGTAAGAGTCTACATAAGCCTCACCCCAGGCGTTGACAATGGGTCCGTTCATCATATAATAATCTTTCCCGATCTTTACAAGCGTGGCTTTGTCGTCACGGCAGACCAGGCGGGAACCGTCGGCGTTGACAACAATGCTGCAGGTGTCGAAGTAGCCGGGGATATAGCTGCTCGCCCCCTCGCCGGGGTTGAAGCCGGAGACCACGCCCGTCATCGGCAGGCCCTTTCCGTCGAGGACGAGGCCGCAGCCGGTACCGTTCACCAGCGCTTCCTCAGCATAACCGAAGGTCACGCTCTCGCCCGCGGCCGGCTGGCCGCCCGCGGCATAGACGACCTTCGCGAGGCTGCCGTCCTTGTTCCAGACAAAGCGGAGATCCCTGTCGGTCGTGCTGCCAAAGGTGTAGCAGCCTTCGACCAGGTCGTAATAGACGTCAACCGTGTCCTGAACGCCCTGATCGTTGTAGTAATACCACTTACCGCCCGTCTTTCGGAGCTGCTGCGTCGCCTTCCTGCCGGTCGCGGTTTCAAAGTAGTACCAGAGATTGTCGACCTTTGTGCGCCCGCTGGCGAGCTGCCCGTTCTTCAGTCGGTACTGTGTCTTCTCCGCGTCGACCCAGCCGGCGATGCCCGCGCCGGTGCCGTCCCAGTTGAAGTGATAGAGCTTGCCGCCGATGACAAGATCCTCATCGACAGCAAGGGTGCCGTCCTCCTTGAAGTAATACTTCGCGGTTTTTTCGCTGTTGTCCATGGGGACGATGTTCTCATTCTCATCGAACGCTTTTTCCTGCGCCTCCGACCAGAGCAGCTTCTGAACGGTTTTCCAGCCGCCCGTCACGGCCGCGCCCGTCTTCGGGTCGAAGTACATGACGCCGCTGACGTTGCCGATCTGTCCGTAATGCCCGTCGGTTGACAGATAGGTCGCCATATCCCAGATTTCGACTCCATCGTACAAAACCATCCAGCCGGTCTGCATCACACCTTCTCGGTTCAGGCAATAGAGCTTTCCGTCGATCTTCCATACACCAAGAATATCGTAGGGTTTCTCCGTGACTGGATTAAACGTCATGTAGCGTCTCGTCTTATCCGGGTAAGTGACCCAGCCGAGCTTCATGCTGCCATCCTTGTTGATGTAGAGGAGAATGGGATTATAATTCCCGTAGGATACAAATCCTGCTTTTGCGGGAACATCTACGACACCGATTGTATAGGTGCCTTCTGAGTAGTCGTTCGATACCCTTTTGACCGTCACCTGCTGGGGTTTCATAAGATAAGTCTTGTTCTGGACGATTACATAAGTCCAAATAGGCGCAGTGTCCACTATCCCGCCTTTGCTAAAGTATACTTTGCCAATACCCTTAAAGGTCTTGAAACCGCCGCGCGCCAGCGCACCGGATTTATCCGCGTAGAACACACCGTCGGCACTGTGAGAATATCTTGCAGCATACCAGCCATCTCTCAAAACCCTGCCGGCAGCATCTGATGCATAGAGTTTTCCTTTTATCTCGGTGCAGGTAATGGGATTATGATCTCCGGGATATCCAGTATAGCCATATGGGATTGTACCGTTTGCATTGATCACATAGCTTTCCGATACGGACGAGCCAATGTCGGGACGTGCGGTAACCACTGCAGGCCCCGTCTGCGTTCTGCCGTTTTTATCCAGGGCGAAACTGGGGTACCAACTCTCGCTGCTTTTTCGGTATAAAATGCAATCCTTGAGCATACTGCCATTGTAATAATAGAAGTAACCCTCTTTCGCCTTTTCCGGATTGATTGGCTTTGCCGAGATGCTGTTCTCGCCGGAGTAGCTGTTTACATCCACAAAACCTCCACCGTTCACCTTGACGAAAAGCCCGGTGTAGCCTGTCTCATCGGTGTTGTTAATCTCTGCCGTCGTAAGCATATAATCGTCGCCGAAGTAATAGCTCTTCCCATTGACCGCAATCATCGCGTCTCTTGCCAGGCTTCCGTCGGAATGGGCGTAGTATGTGCCCTCTTTGGAGCCCCTGTAATCATAGGCGTCGACAAGCGCACCCTTGATCACACTTCCGTCCGGAGCGCTGACCCACGGATCAACGCCTCCGTATTCAGCGTGAAACAGATTGGTCTTGGCATTTTTCCCGGCAACTCTGGGCATCAGGACGCCTTTCCAACCGTCCAGTTTTCCAATTCGGTATTCTTTCCCGTCAGCCCGGAAGGCATCCCCGTATGCAGTCCCATTCTGCTCGCCGTTGAGATTGGGATCAAAATACAGCTTATATTCCGCCGAAGGGAACGACTTTGTTTTGCAGACGGCACTTTCGCCCAGTCCTTCCACATAGACCCAGCCGGTATAGCGTACTCCGTCCTGGAAGCAGTAGGGTACGCCGTCATTGCTTTCCGAGTCATCATCCAGGTCGATCAGATGGATATGGAGACCTTTTTCGTTCTGCAGGACCTTATAGTCCGCATCCATATTGTCCCCGTCACAGTCGACCCAGGTCATGCCCTTGCCGTACGGCACCCAGGAGCAGGTCACCAGATAGCCGTAATCCGGATCCAGATAGACCGGGTTTCCGTTGGCTCTCTTCTGCCAGCCGGTTCGCAGATGTCCGGCCGCATCCTGATAGATCTGATCGCCCCAGCCCGTGGGCATCAGCCCTTCTCCGGAGGCTGTGTAGAGCTCAAAAGATGAATCTTCCGAGCCGAACAGATAGAGCTTGCCGTCGATCCTGTGGTAGCCCTCGGACAGGAGTTTGCCGGAAGCATCCGCATAATAGATTTTTCGGTGGGCGAGTTCCGCGAGCCCGCCCGCCAGCGCAGCTTTCCCGAGGAGATAACACCTGTCGACCTCATCCCAGGCGATCCAGCCTTTGACCGCCTTGCCGCCGGAGTAGAAGACGGAGTCTGCGGAGGGCTCGGCCGTGGGCTTCCCGTACCCGTCCGGGATGCAGTTGCTGAAGCCGTCAACCTGGACGGTACAGCTCGCTGTTTTGCTGCCGGCAACAGCGGTCACCGTATAGACACCGCCCATGCTGGGATAGAGTATTTCATCAAGGCTGCTCCCGATCAGATTCCGCTTCACGGATGTCGTATAGAAGGTATCCCCATCATATACGTCCTCAAAGCAGAGGCCGGCTCCGGTAATGCCGAGAGTAGCGGTCACATTATCCCCGCTTTTCAGCAGCGTA
>JAEEGL010946897.1_pt1 | contig 13784 bp, 11 predicted proteins | sample 9134231 | NCBI WGS metagenome assembly JAEEGL01 (sample SAMN16246548, study PRJNA631951) | gut metagenome | biome: gut microbiome; feature: rumen; material: fiber-attached | host: Bos | place: Iran: Karaj | collected 2018-10 | reverse complement strand
GTGTCGTTCATTTCAACACGGTTAATGTCAAAATCACAGGAATCAACGATCAGCTTCTTCTCGCGTTCTTCCACGGCCAGATGACGGATCTTCGCGTTGCCGGGCATCATGACGTTTTTGACAACGTTTCGCTCATAAACCTTGTCCGGCACTTCATTCCTCTCGCAGAGTGTTACAAGTCCCTGAGAATGCGCCAGTCTTGTGGTCGTTCTTAAAATAACGGGTGTATCGTATTTCTCGCTCAAGTCAAAAGCAAACTTCATGAAGTCCTTTGCTTCCTGCGAATCCGAAGGTTCCAAAACCGGAACCTGCGCGGCTCTTGCCACCATGCGGGAATCCTGCTCATTCTGGGAAGAATAGAGTCCCGGATCGTCTGCCGCAACAAGCACCAGTCCGCCGGTCACGCCGATGTAGGAAACCGTATAGAGCGGGTCCGCGGCAACGTTCACGCCGACATGTTTCATGGATGCCATGGCGCGGACTCCGCTGATGGATGCGCCGATCGCCACTTCCATGGCTACTTTCTCATTTGGCGACCATTCGCAGTAAAGACTGTCTTTATACTGAACCAGATTTTCGCTGATCTCCGTGCTTGGTGTTCCCGGATAGGCCGCACTGACCTTGACCCCCGCTTCATAAGCGCCGCGGGCGATCGCCTCGTTCCCAAGCATCATCACCTTATCGTTTTGCATATATATGATTCCTTTTGTATATTATTTCTACGCAAATCGTGTCAAACCTCAACAACCCAGCCGGCAGGTCCTTCGATCTTACCAAGCTGGATGCCTGTTACGGTATCGTAAAGTTTCTGAGAGAGTTCCCCGATCCCGCCGTCTGCGATCTGGAATACCTTTTCGCCGCAGCGAAGGTGTCCGACCGGTGAAATGACTGCTGCCGTGCCGGAGCCCCAGCACTCTTCCAGACTGCCGTTCTCTGCTGCTTCAAACAGTTCTTCCGCGGAAACCCTGCGTTCTTCCACAGGCAGTCCCCAGGATCTGCACAGCTGAATGCAGGAATCCCTGGTAACGCCCGGCAGGATCGAACCGTTCAGTTTCGGGGTCACAACAGTGCCGTTGATCTTAAAGAAGATGTTCATGGCACCGACTTCTTCGATGTACTTGCGCTCTACGCCGTCAAGCCACAGCACCTGGGAATAACCCTCGTCATGTGCTTTGACCTGTGCCTTCAGGCTGGCCACATAGTTGGCACCTGTCTTGGCTTCGCCGACACCGCCTCTGACGGCTCTGACATAATCATCCTCGATCCAGATCTTGACCGGATCCAGGCCTTCGGGATAGTAAGCGCCTACGGGCGAAAGAATGATCAGGAACAGATAAGTATCGGAAGGACGGACACCGAGGAACGGATCCGTCGCGATGATGAACGGTCTGATGTAAAGGGATGTGCCGGGTTTGGTCGGGATCCACGCCTCATCCATTTTCACGATCGCCTTGATGGCCTGCAGAAAATCCTCTGCGGGAATCTCGGGAATGCAGATCCTGCGGTTCGTATTGTTGGCGCGTTCGATATTCTTGTCCGGGCGGAACAGAAGCGTTCTTCCGTCATCCGCTTTGTAAGCTTTCAAGCCTTCGAACATCTCCTGTCCGTAATGAAAAACCATGGCACTCGGCTGAAGCTCGATCGCCTGATACGGAATGATCCTGGGATCATGCCATCCCTTTCCGGTCTCATAGTTCATTGCGAACATATGATCCGTAAAAATCGTGCCGAAGGTCAGCGGATTGTCCGCACCGGGGATCGGCTTCGGGTTTGTCGTCTTTTCCACTCTGATGTTTAACACTGTCTCACACTTCCTTTTCTTTCATGATAAAAATCATTACTTATATTTATACACAATACGGAATAATTATCATTCAATTATTGAACAATGTCAAGCGTCTGTGCTATACTGAATGCGGGTTAAATCAATTGTTTTGCGGGGGCTTTTCAATGCCGTTCTTTGAGAACATTCAGAACCTTCTGAATCAGGAGATCACCGCCGAAAACGAATCCAAAGAAATGACGGTTCTGGTCCGGATCCTGTCCATCGTGGATGCGGTAGTATGCCTTCTGTATGCATTTTTCTTCCCGTCGCGCGGCATATGGGCCATTCTGTTCTTTGCATTCTTTGCCGCATTAAATATCGCTGTTCTTTTTGCAACCTATCGCCTTCGTTCCGTAGTGACCACTACCATGCATTGTCTGATCCTTGCCTTGTTTATCGTGGTCTTCTGTCTGCTTTATGACGACAACAAGCTCGGGCTTCGATTTTCACTCTTCACGCTGATCCCGCTGGTCTATTACAGAGTGGACATGAAACGATGGCTTCAGGTTCTGATCTCCACATCCTGCTGCATTCTTTCCGTGGTCCTGGGTTTAATGGCGCTCTTTCGCGGTCCCAGAATCTTTTTGAATACTTCTCTCATGGTTTTTTCCGTGATCTTAAACACCATTGCCATCACGTTCAAGCTCGTCATCATTTCCCTGTATTATTACCGCAAATTCGCGGCCGGCGAATCCAAGATCGTCGCTTATTCCAAGAAGCTTGAACAGCTGGCCGGCGCCGATGCGCTTACGGGGTTAAACAACCGCCGCAGCATGGAAGATCATCTGAATATGATGGCTGAGAAATATCCCACGCAGAACGAGCCGTTTTCCATCTGCATCTGCGATATCGATTTTTTCAAAAAGGTAAACGATACTTACGGACATGACGCGGGTGATTTTATCCTCAAGCGTCTCGCCACGATCTTCAAAATGTTCATGACCGACAAGGGAACCGCCGCAAGATGGGGCGGCGAGGAATTTCTGCTGGTCTTTGACCACATGAACGGAGACGATGTTTTTGTGGAACTGTCCAACCTGAAGCGGCAGATCGAAAAGACCGAATTCCAGTACAAGACGCAGACCATCAAGATCACGCTGACCTTTGGGCTGGAGGAATATGATTTTTATGCCGGCATCCAGGAGACCATCGCCCACGCTGATGAGAAGTTGTATCAGGGAAAAAATCAAGGCCGCAACTGTGTTGTCTACTAGTCCGGCCCTGATCGTTCATTCTTCTCTCTTTTTTAACGCTGGATCCTGATCTTTCGCTCTTTCCGACGGCTCTTAATCTTTCACTCTTTCCCAACGCTGAAATGTATATTCGAGACTGAAATACGTCTGTTCTTCGCTCTCGCCGGTCATCTGCCAGGCGGGATCTTTTTCGAGGTTCGGAAAATAGGCATCCGCTTCATAGGCCTGATCGCATTTTGTCACGATGGCTGTGTCGCAGTACGGCAGAAGCTGCCGGTAGATGCTGTCACCGCCGATCACGTAGACGTCCTCCGGCGGATATTTTTTTGCTTCTTCGAGCACTTCTTCCACGGAATGCACTACGACGGCATCCGGGGCGCTGAACGTTTCGTCCCTTGTCAGGATGATGTTGGTGCGGCCTTTTAAAGGTTGCCCCTGCGGAAACGTCGCAAGCGTCTTGCGGCCAAGGATCACGACTTTACCAAGCGTCTCGTTCCGGAACATCTTCATGTCGTTCGGGATGCTGACGAGAAGTTTGCCTTTGTTGCCGATGGCCCAGTTCTTATCGACATTTACGATCACATTCATGGTTCGTCCTCCGTTTGTTCTATATCATGATCCGCATAACATCCTTCCTCCCTTACTTCGTACGGTCGTCGAGATATATGCAGACCGGCTCTCCGTCTTTCTCTGCCATGCCGCAGATCATCTCTCCTCCCTTACTTCGTACGGTCGTCGAGATGTCTGCGGCATTGGCAGACTTAAGATATGTCGAAAGTTCTGCCGCGGTCCCGTGACGGAAGCAGCCCGCCGGCCGTACGGAGTAAGGAAGGAGGGGTGTTTCCGGCCCGGGATCGCGGCAGATCGAAATCAATTCTCTCAGATCGCGATCGGAATGTTCTCGATCTGCGGTCCGAACTGATAATTCTCAAGGCTTACGTCGTCCTTGGTAAATGCGTAGAAGTCCTTCACATCGGGATTCAGGTGAAAGACCGGAGCCGGATAGGGTTCCCGCTTGATCAATTCCCTGATGATCGGGATATGGCGGTCATAGATGTGCGCATCCGCAATGACATGAACAAGTTCGCCGACGTTCATGTTGCAGACCTGCGCGAACATGTGCACGAGTACCGCATACTGGACCACATTCCAGTTGTTGGCCGCAAGCACGTCCTGCGAACGCTGGTTTAAGATCGCATTCAGCGTCAGCCTGTCTTCGCCTTTCCTCTGCGTTACGTTAAATGTCATGCTGTAAGCGCAGGGATAGAGGTTCATCTCGTGCAGATCATGATGCACATAGATGTTTGTCATGATCCTTCTTGAGAACGGATTGTTCTTCAGGTCATAGAGCACGCGGTCGACCTGGTCCATCATGCCCTCTTTGTACTGGTGCTTCACGCTCATCTGATAACCGTAGGCCTTGCCGATGGAGCCGTCCTCATCCGCCCATTCATCCCAGATATGGCTGGAAAGATCATGGATATTGTTTGATTTTTTCTGCCAGATCCAGAGCAGTTCGTCTGTCGCCGACTTTAAAGCCGTCCTTCTGAGTGTCAGGATCGGAAATTCCTTTCGAAGGTCATAGCGGTTGACGACACCGAATTGTTTGACCGTATAGGCACTGCTGCCGTCTTCCCACTTCGGACGGACCTTTTCGCCTTCCGTGGAACAGCCGTTGTCCAGGATGTCCGTACACATATCGATAAAGATCTTGTCTGCTAAGCTCATGTCTTTTCCTCTGATTCTGTTCTGATTCTGTAAGTGATCCGCAATTACCTGACACTGTCCCTGCTTCGCAGGCACAGCACGATTATCTGTCCCACTTGTCGCAAAGCGCATTGATCTGGTCCGCGAACTTGCCCAGATCCTTATTTGCGCCGCCTTCATTATGCTGAATGACCGTAAGCAGCCTCTGCCCTGCTGCCAGCAGTCTCTCGAAGACGGAAGATACCGTACGTTTCTTCTTGACCGTGATCGGAACGCCGACGGTTTCGACTTCCGCCGTATTCGTGATCAGGTCAAAGCGGGTGCCCGAATACGGCGCATAAGCATCCAGCGCGTATTCGTCATGCAGATACTCTGCAAATTCGTCCGTGACCGTATCGTCGCCGTGAACCACGAAGACGCGGGTGATATCGCTCTTGAAGCCTCTTACCCAGTCTGTCAGGCCTGCTTTGTCCGCGTGACCGCTCAGCCCCTTGATCGTCATGATCCTGGCTCTGACTTCGATCGTCTCACCGAAGAGTTTGACTTCTTTTGCACCTTCCACGATGGAGCGGCCAAGCGTGCCGACGGCCTGATAGCCGACAAACAGGATCGTACACTCTTCTCTCCAGAGGTTGTGCTTCAGATGATGCCTGATACGCCCTGCTTCGCACATGCCGGATGCGGAAAGGATCACCTTCGGACTGTTGTTAAAGTTGATGCTTTTACTTTCTTCACTGGTGATCGAAAGGTTCAGGCCCGGGAACGTGATGGGGTTGATGCCCTTTTTGACCAGTTCCATGGCCGTATCGGAAAAGCATTCGTAGATGTTTTTGTTAAAGATCGTCGTGGCTTCCACCGCCAGCGGGCTGTCCACATAGACTTCAAAGTCCGGGCAGACCGTGACCAGCTTCTCGGCCTTGATCTGACGCAGGAAATACAGCATTTCCTGTGTGCGGCCGACGGCAAAACTCGGGATCACGACATTTCCGCCCTTTGCAAAGGTTTCGTTGAGGATCTCGCTCAGCACCTTCACGTAATCCGGCTTATCGCCCTCATGCAACCTGTTGCCGTAGGTCGATTCGATGACCAGATAGTCGGTGTCCTCCACATAGGCGGGGTCCTTGATCAGCAGCTGGTTCCGGTTTCCGACGTCGCCCGAGAACGTGATCTTTCGCTCTTCGCCGTCTTCCGTAAGCCAGATCTCGATCGCTGCGGATCCGAGCAGGTGCCCCACATCCGTGAAGCGGATCTTGATCCCTTCGCACACTTCAACAACCGTGTTGTAATGGCAGGGCACGAGCCGTTTGATCGCGCCGTCCGCATCTTCCATGTTGTAAAGCGGCACGAATTCCTGCACGTCGGCGGAACGTTTCGCCTTTCTGTTGCGCCATTCCGCTTCCTGCATCTGAATGTGCGCGCTGTCACGCAGCATGATCGAACACAGATCTGCGGTTGCATCCGTGGCGTAGATCGCGCCGCGGAAGCCTTTCGCGTAAATATACGGCAGTTTGCCGGAGTGATCGATATGCGCATGCGTCAGGAACACATAGTCGATCAGGGATTCCTCGATCGGAAGATCCACATTTTCGTAGATGTCCTGTCCCTGTTCCATGCCGCAGTCGATCAGGATGTTTTTCCCGCAGGCCTCCAGATAATGGCAGCTGCCGGTCACTTCATGCGCCGCGCCGATAAAAGTCAGTTTCATAGGCTCCCCCCTTCTTCCTTCAGATTCATTATAAAAATCACTTCGGTCCCTTTTATCTCAAAACGATCCGGAACGTTTTCAGGGTCTGAACAGTTCGCAAAGATCCCACGGCTCATGAATGATCCCGTCGGGGTCCTTGACTTTCCCAAATCCGTATGATGCAAAAACGATCGGAACCCCGGCCTCTTTGCAGGCATCCGCATCCATCTGTGTATCTCCGACATAAACCGGCTGTTTTAGCCCGTAACGCTCCGCGATCAGCCGGATATTGTCCGCTTTCAGAAGCCCCGTGTCCCCGGGGCAGAGATGGTCCTTGAAAAAACACTCGAATCCCGTTTTCTCATAAAACAGTTCGACATAGCCTTCCTGGCAGTTGCTGACGATGAACAGCGGAAAGCGTTTCCCAAGCCCGGTAAGTGTCTCTTTCAGCTTCGGATACAAGATCCCCGGCGTTTTGGTCAGATATTCGTGTTCATAGTGGTAGCAGAGCGGTTTGTACTGTCTGCGGATCTCTTTTGATTTTTCGGGCAAAACATTGTCGATGATCACATCCATCGGCAGACCGAAAAGGCCTTTCAACTGGTCGGCAGTGATCACAACATCCGTGATGCCCATGTCCGAAAGCGCATGATTCCAGGCCTGTTCGACAACCGGGGTGGAATCCCAGAGCGTGCCGTCCACATCAAAGATCAGTCCGTCGGTAACCAGTTTCTCCATGATCGTTGCATCTCCTGTTCTGAAGTCTTAGCACCGGCGGCTTAAAGCTTGATATCCTTAAAGAAGCCCGCAAGGCTCGTGGTCGCTTCGCCCTCGTCATGATATTCAAAGGTTTCCTCCGCGTCCGCTTCCACGTTGGTCACTTCCTCGAATTCCTTCATGGATAAGGACAGCTTGCCGTCTTTGACGTTCAGCAGTTTGACTTTGACCTGCTGCCCCTCTTTCAGGACTTCCGAAGGATTGTTCAGGCGCTTCTGGCTGATGCGGGAAATGTGAAGCAGTCCGGAAAGGCCGTTGCCGAGATCGATAAATGCGCCGTATGGCATGATGGATTCGACTTTTCCTTCGAAGATCGTGCCCGGTACGAGTCTTGCTTTTCTGGCGTTCAGTTCTTCTTCGCGCTTCTTCTGCTCCACCTTTTTGGCAGAAAGCACCAGTTTGTTCTTCTCCTGATCGACCGTGATCACGTTGACTTCCAGGTCTTTGCCGACAAAGGTGTTCAGATCCTCGACATAGGTCAGGGACAGCTGGGAAGCCGGGATAAAGCCGCGGATCCCTTCGGCAAATGCGATCACGCCGCCGTTTACCGCCTGGCTGACATGCACGTTCAGAACCGCCTCTTCCTCTTTTTCCGCTTTCAGCTTTTCCCACGAGAGCATCTGGAACGCCTGTTTCATGGAAAGCACGATGTTGCCCTGTCCGTCATCGGTCTTAACGACCGTGCCCTGCACGCTGTCACCCGCATGATAGGCCTCTTTGGCAACGAAAGTCGGATCTTCCGTGATCTCCGTCAGCGGAATGATGCCCTGCGCATAGTACTTTAAGTCAACGTAGATCGCCTCTTCCGTAACATCGACGACCGTACCCGTGAGGATATCGCCTTCTTCGACTTTACGGAAGGAACGTTCCAGTTCGTCCTTGTAGTCGTCCATGCTTTCCTTTTCCTGCGGCGCGGCACTTTCTTCCTTAACTTCCTCAGCAGCCTCTGCCACTTCCTGCGGCTTTACTGCCTCTTCCCGGTTCAGTTCCTGTGTGTCCATTGTTCCATCCTCCTGTGAAATTAAAACATTATAAATTTGCAGCGTGAATGCTTACCTGCGTTGTCTCATACGTCTGCGTTTTTTCTTTCTGCCTGAAAGCACCGCCATAATGATCGCCGCAACGAGCATGGCAACGATCACGACACCGGCAATGATCATCCCGATATAATAGCGGTTACTGTACGGATCGTCCGGATTTGTGATAAAGCCGCCGCTCTTTGCATTTTTCAACGCGTCCTCCAAAGACCAGGTCGCGCCGTTTTCATCCTGCAGGGTGACTTTCGGGCTTTCGCCTCCGCTCCCGGGTGCCCCCGTCAGTCCCACGTCCGATGATCCCACCGCACCAAGCTGCACACTTTCCACATCAGCGGGCAACATATCCGCCGGGATCGAGACCGGCGCAGAATCCGTAAACTTTTCATAATTGTTGTAGACCCTCGCAACAAACGGTCCCCGGTATCCATCCGGAACTTTGAAGGTCCCCTGCATCGAAGAAGCCCCCGCGTCCCAGACGTTCAGATGCATGAATCCGTTTTCTTCATCTGCCGCCAGATCCTGTGTGTCGAGGTCAAAATACATCAGCTTGGCACGCTCATTTGGCTCCACTGCGCTGACTGTATAAGTCAATACACCTGTTATTTTATCATAGGAATCTATTGTAAATGCAACATTTTCCGGTGGCGTTGTCACGTCATCCATCTGTCCTGCCGGGACCGGTACGGTCAATTCCCCGTTGACGCCCGCCTGCACCATACCCTTCTTGGCACCATAGTAATCCGCGATGGCCGTGGCATCCAAGATCCCCATATGCCTCCAGGCTTCCTCGTCGCCGAGTCTGGAAAAGTCATGTTCATTGTCGAGATACCCGTGCTCCAAGATGATCGTCGGTATGCCTGCTTCCCTGCCCATGCGGATCAGGCCGTAATAATCTCCGTTTTTGCCGATCCTGGTCTTGATGCCCTTGCTGACGTTGCCGTCCTCGTTCCACCAGCTCATGACCGTCTGCGCAAGGGAATAGCCTTTGGCGAATTCCTCCCCGTAAGCGGAGGTGAAGATCTCCGTACCGTAGAAACGGTGGTGGGCGCTGGCATTATAATGTACGGAAATAAGGATATCGGCGCCGACGGACTTCGCGAAATCCACGCGGTCCTGCAGGCTCATGTGCACGTCATCCGTGCGGGTCATATGCACGGTCAGGTTGCCGTACTGGGACAGTTCATCGAACAGGGCCTGCGCCGTGATCAGATCGACGTTTTTCTCCATCACGCCGTTGTATCTTGCGCCCGAATCGGTCTCATCCTTCATGCCCTCCCCGCCGTGGCCGGGGTCGATCACGATGACTACATTCTCATACGCCATAACCTGTACCGGGAAAACGCAGGACATAAAATAAGCACCAATGCAGAAAAACACCGGCGCAACCCATTTGGTAAAGATCACCCTGCCCCACGCTCTCATACACTACCTCTTGTATCTCCTTTGCTTCATTATAACAAATTCTAGTGGCTGATACAACCTTTGCAAAAAGGTTTGGGGGCATAATCATTTGACAGTCTCTGCTGTAGTTTCTATAATAAAATTGTTTTTATTTTCCTATTACAAATGTAAATAAGAGGGAGGAAACAAAAATGAAAAAATATGTTGCGGAATTTATCGGAACAGCGGTTCTGGTACTGATGGGATGCGGTACGGCCATGCTGGTCGGCTGTGATTCGATGGACGGCTGCGGCTATCTTCTGACAGCCCTTGCCTTCGGTCTTTCCATTGTTGCCATGGCATACAGCATCGGCAATATCAGCGGATGTCATGTGAATCCTGCGGTATCTCTTGCGGTTCTGATCAATAAAGGCATGAGCGTCCGTGATTTCATCGGCTATGTCATCGCGCAGATCCTCGGTGCTTTCGCAGGCTGCGGCATTCTGGCAGCGATCTTTGCCATCGGTGACGTGCCCGATATGACCGGTTCTTTCGGCGCCAACGGACTTACCGGTGTTTTCGACAGCGCCATCGCGGGCCTGATCGTTGAGATCGTGCTGACCTGCATCTTCGTCATGACGATCCTCGGCGTTACTTCCAAAAAAGCAAATCACGGCTCTTTCGGCGGTCTTGTGATCGGCCTGACCCTGACATTCGTTCACATCTTCGGGATCGGCCTGACAGGCACCAGCGTGAACCCCGCAAGAAGCATTGCACCGGCTGTATTTTCGGCGATCATCGGTGATCCGACGCCCGCGATCTCTTTGTGGGTATTCATCGTCGGTCCGTTTGTCGGTGCAGCACTGGCAGCCATCATCTACCGCGCGCTCGAATCCGAGAAGAAATAACCTGAAACTGTTTGGAAAAGAGGTCCCCTATGAAAATCGGATGTGTCAAAGAAATCAAGAACAATGAATTCCGTGTCGGCTTAACACCCGACAATGTCAGGGCATATGTCAGTGCCGGACACCATGTTTATGTGGAAAAAGGGGCCGGAACAGGCTCCGGGTTTACGGACAACGAATATGTGGACGCGGGCGCTTCCCTGATGGACGAACCCGAGGAGATCTGGAAGCTCGTTGACATGATGGTCAAAGTCAAGGAGCCCCTGGAATCCGAATACCCGTATTTCCACGACGGCCTGATCCTGTATACTTATCTGCACCTTGCAGCCGACAAGCAGCAGATGGATGCGCTTTTAAACGGAAAAGTCAAGGCCGTGGCCTATGAGACCCTGCAGGAAAAAGATCATTCCCTGCCGCTTCTTGCGCCGATGAGCCAGATCGCCGGCCGCCTGTCCATCCAGGAAGGCGCCAAATATCTGGAAAAGCGCTTCGGAGGCGAAGGGATCCTGCTTGCAGGCGTTCCGGGTACCCCGAAGGCCAATGTTGTGATCCTCGGCGGCGGCACCGTAGGCATGAATGCCTGCAAGATTGCGGTCGGCATGGGCGCAAACGTCTCCATTCTGGATATCAGCCTAAAACGGCTCGAGGAACTGGACAATCTGTTCGGTGCGCACATTCAGACGCTGGTCTCCAACGACAGTAACGTGGAGCGTGTGTTAAAGGATGCCGATCTGGTCATCGGTTCCGTTCTGATTCCCGGCGGTTCCACGCCGAAACTCTTTAAAAAGAAATATCTGAAGGAAATGAAGGACGGCGCCGTATTCGTGGATGTCGCCATCGACCAGGGCGGTTGCGGGGAAAGTTCCCGTGTGACCACGCATGACGATCCCGTCTTTATCGAAGAAGGCGTTGTACATTACTGTGTCGGCAACATGCCGGGCGCCGTTCCGCGCACGAGCACGATCGCGCTGACAAACGCCACGATCCGCTACGGCCTCGAGATCGCCGCAAACGGGCTTGAGGAGGCCTGCAAAAAGAGCAAGGCCATTGCGCTTGGCGTAAACACCTATAACGGCAAGCTGACCAACAAAAATGTGGCTTTGGCACACGGGTACGGCTATACGGAACTGGAAAGCCTGATCGGCTAAACCGCTTTCGCACAACCCGGAAAAATGCACAAATAAACAGGTCCCGCTTCACGGCAGGACCTGTTTTTATTGTTACAGCCGGTCATTTTCATATTGCGGACCGTCTTTACGGGAACTAACCGGCTCAGCTCAGCCGGTTCGCAAGATTGTAGAGATTTGCGTAGATCCCGTCTTGTTTCAGAAGTTCTTCATGCGTTCCGCTTTCCGCGATCCCGTCTTCCGTCAGCACCAGGATCCTGTCGGCATTGCGGATCGTAGAGAGGCGGTGCGCCACGGTCAGCGTTGTGCGGCCCTCGGAAAGCCTGTTCAGAGACTCCGCAACAAGATATTCGCTTTCATTGTCAAGCGCCGAGGTTGCTTCGTCTAAGATCAGGATCGGCGGATTCTTTAAGAATACCCTGGCGATGCTTAATCGCTGTTTCTGTCCGCCGGACAGCTTCACGCCACGCTCCCCGATATAGGTATCATATCCGTCCTTAAGCTCCCGGATAAAATCATCCGCGCCGGCCTTTTTGGCCGCTTCGACCACTTCTTCACGCGTCGCATCGGTCCTTCCGTAGACGATGTTTTCATAAACGGTGCCGGAAAACAGGTAAACGTCCTGCTGCACGATCCCGATGCTCTGCCGTAAGCTCTTCAGCGTATATTTCCTGATGTCCACACCGTCCAGTGTGATCTTTCCTTCACTGATATCATAAAACCGCGGGATCAGGTTGCAGAGCGTGGTCTTTCCGCCGCCGGAAGGCCCGACAAAAGCCACCTTTTCTCCCGCCCGGATGGTCAGGTTCAGGTTTTTGAACACCTGATTGTGATCATCCGAATACGCAAAACTGACATTTTCAAACGAAATGTTCCCTTTCGGATCCACAAGGGGAACAGCATCCGGCTCGTCAAAGATCTCGATATCCGCATCCATGATCTGTAAGAACCTGTCGATTCCGGTCATGCCGCGCTGGAACTGCTCCGTGAATTCGATGATCCTGCGGATCGTCGCGATCAGTGTCGTGATATACAGCAGGTAGGCAACCAGATCGCCGGGTTCGATCGCATGGTGCAGTAAAAAGATGCTGCCGAGGATCAGCACGGCCAGGTACATGACGGCGTCAAAGATCTTCATATCCGTGTGGAACCAGGACATCAGGGCATAAAACTCTTTCTTCAGGTCAAAGAAGCGTACGTTGTTCTTCTCGAATTTCTTCTCCTCAAGCGCCTCGTTGGTGAAGGCCTTGACGACCCGGTGCCCGAGAAGGGAATCCTCTATGGAGGCGTTCAGTTCTCCGATCTGTACGCGCTGGGCTTTCTGCACCCTGCGCAGCTTCCTGTTGACGCGGATGCACACAAATAGCATGATGGGGAAAAACAGAAAGACCATCAGTGTTAAGGGCACGTTGATCGTTAACAGGACAATGAAAGAGATCGTAAACTTCAAAAAAGCGATCAGAAACTCCTCCGGGCAGTGATGCGCAAATTCCGTCACGTCGAACAGATCGTTCGTGATCCGGCCCATGATCTGACCGATCTTCGTATTATTGTAATAGGTATCGGAAAGCTTCTGCAGATGCGCATAGGCGTCCGTACGCATGTCCGTTTCGATACGGGTCCCCATGACATGCCCCATGTTGATCGTATAATATCCGGCCGCGCAGTCCACGATCCTTAAGAACAGATAGATCCCGCCAAGCTGCAGAATGACTTTCATGGACAGCTCTTCCGCCCCGGTGATCCCGATGTTTGTGATATAGCGCATGATCATCGGCAGCGCCAGGTCACAGCCGGTCGTCAGCGCGGCGCAAAACAGATCCGTATACAATGTCAGCTTGTACTTCATCAGATACGGGAAAAACCGCCGGAACAGATCTCCTGTCGAATATTCTCTTTTCTCTGCCGCCACGTTGCTCATCAAAATATCTTCTGTCCGTATCCCGGACAGCCGTCCTCTTTTCGTATTTCAGACTATTGTATCATATTTCCGTTTTCAGGCAAGTGCATAAAAATCAAGAGCGGATGCTGTCATCATTACCGGCACCCGCTCTTTACACTACATTTTCTACATCCAATGGACTATACCTCACTTTTGGTGATTTATACTGTAGTTCCGTATTCAGTTGTGTTCCGTAACACCGGATGT
>JAEEGL015635867.1_pt1 | contig 13785 bp, 11 predicted proteins | sample 9134231 | NCBI WGS metagenome assembly JAEEGL01 (sample SAMN16246548, study PRJNA631951) | gut metagenome | biome: gut microbiome; feature: rumen; material: fiber-attached | host: Bos | place: Iran: Karaj | collected 2018-10 | reverse complement strand
GGGATGTCGTGCGGGTCGACGCAGACGAACTTGCGCTTCTTCTCGACGTCGGTGATGACGTAGTTGATCGTCACCTCCGCCGCGGTGCCGGCCGTCGTGGGCACGGCGAAGATCGGCTTCGAGGGGTTCCTGGTCGGGGCGACGCCCTCGAGCGAGCGGACGTCGGCGAACTTCGGGTTGGCGATGATGATGCCCACCGCCTTCGCGGTGTCCATCGAGCTGCCGCCGCCGATCGCGATGATGCAGTCGGCCTTCGCGGCCTTGAACGCCTTCACGCCGTTCTTCACGTTCGCGATGGTGGGGTTCGGCTTGATGTCGCTGTAGAGCGCATACTTCACCTTCGCCTTGTCGAGAAGGCCGGAGACCTTCCCCGTCACGCCGAACTTCACGAGGTCCGGATCGGAGAAGATGATCGGCTTCTTGAGCCCGCGCGCGGCAAGCTCGGCTGTTATTGAAGCCACGGCGCCCGCGCCATGGTACGACGTCTCGTTGAGTATGATTCTGTTTACCACAGATTGCCTCCGTTTCTTGGATATGCCGCGTACTATACCATATTTCCGCGCGGGAGTGAAGCGCTTTGTTTGGGGAGCCGTCGCGACGCTTGAGCGAAAAACGCAAGCGGTTCCGTAACTTTGCAACTCTTTGCCGTTGCATCCGAGCGCAAGATATGAGACAATCTAAGGCATGGAAGCAGATGTCATCGTCATAGGCGCGGGAGTTGTCGGCTGCGCGGTCGCGCGCGAGCTCACGCGGTACAATCTAAACGTGTCCGTGCTCGAGGCAGGAAGCGACGTCGCCGAGGGCGCGTCGAAGGCCAACAGCGCGATAGTGCATGCGGGCTTCGACGCGAAGCCCGGCACCAACAAGGCGAAGTTCAACGTCCTGGGCAACAGGATGTTCGAGGACGTCTGCCGCGAGCTGAAGGTCCCCTTCAGGCGCAACGGCTCGCTCGTCCTCGCCTTCGGGCCCGAGGAGGAGAAGTCGCTCGCGGAGCTTTCCGCCAAGGCAGAGAAGAACGGCGTGCCGGTGGAGATCATCGGGCGCGACGAGCTGCGCAGGCGCGAGCCCAGGGTCTCGCCGGACGCGACGGCGGCGCTCTGGGCGCCGACGGGCGGCATATGCTGTCCGTACGAGCTCACCTTCCGCTACGCCGAGAACGCGGCCGCGAACGGGGCGTCGTTCCTCTTCGACGCGAAGGTCTCGGGCCTCGAGAAGGCCGGCGAGGGCTGGCGCGTCTCGTGCGAGGACGGCAGGGAGTTCACGGCCCGCGCCGTCGTGAACTGCGCGGGCATCTTCTCGGACGAGCTGAACAACATGGTCAGCGCCACGAAGTACGCCATCCAGGCGCGCCGCGGCGAATACCTCATGCTCGACAAGGACGAGGACGGCACGTTCTCCGCCACGATGTTCCAGGTCCCCTCGAAGATGGGCAAGGGCATCCTCGTCTCGCCGACGGTCGACGGCACGGTGATCGTCGGCCCGACTGCGGAGGACATCCCGGACAAGGACGACAAGGCGACCACGTACGACGGGCTTGAGAAGGTCAAGGCCGGCGCGAGGCGCACCTATCCCGGCCTGCCGCTCGACAAGGTCATCACGGAATTCTCGGGCCTCAGGGCCCACGAGACGACGGTCGGCGACTTCATACTGGGCGAGGCCCCCGACGCGCCCAGGTTCTTCAACGCCGTCGGCGTGGAGTCGCCCGGCCTCACGTCCGCGCCGGCGATCGGCGTCTGGATGGCCGAAAAGGTCTCCGCGCGCCTCGGCGCGTCGAGGAAGAGCCCCTCTCTCATCTCGAAGGACGTGAGCTGGTGGCCGAAGACGCGCGAGATGAAGCCCGAGGAGCTCGCCGAGCTCGTCGAGCGCGACCCGTCGTTCGGGCGCGTCATCTGCCGCTGCGAAGAGGTCACGGAAGGCGAGATCCGCGCGGCGATCCGCGCACGCGTCGGCGCGAGGACGCTCGACGGCATCAAGCGCCGCACGAGAAGCGGCATGGGGCGCTGCCAGGGCGGCTTCTGCACGCCGAGGCTCATCGAGATTCTCGGCGCGGAGCTAGGCCTGCCGCCGGAGTCGTTCCTGCTGTCGCGCAAGACGGCGCCCAAGGCTCTCCGCGGCAGCAGCGCGGAGGACTCGCGAGACGAGGCGAAGACGCTGGACGTCCTCGTCGTCGGCGCCGGTCCCGCCGGCCTCGCCGCCGCATGCGCCGCGAAGGAAGCGGGGGCGTCGGACGTCCTCGTCATCGAGCGCGACGACGCGCCTGGCGGCATCCTGCAGCAGTGCATCCACAACGGCTTCGGCCTCCACCGCTTCAAGGAGGAGCTGACGGGCCCAGAGTACGCGCAGCGCTACGTGGACATGGCCGCCGAGCTCGGCGTGCGCGTCGTCTGCGGCACGATGGTGCTCGAGATCTCGCCTGCGGCCGAGGGCAAGGGACCGGTCTCCGTGACGGCGATGAGCCCGCGCGGCGGCCTCAAGGTCTACAAGTCGCGCGCGGTGGTGCTGGCGATGGGCTGCCGCGAGCGCCCGAGAGGCGCCCTGATGACGCCCGGGACGCGTCCAGCCGGCGTGTACACCGCGGGCACGGTGCAGAGGCTCGTCAACATGGACGGCATAATGCCCGGCAAGCGCGTCGTGATACTCGGCTCCGGCGACATCGGCCTCATCATGGCCCGCCGTCTCACGTTCTCGGGCGCCAAGGTGCTCGCGTGCGTCGAGATCATGAAGAAGAGCTCGGGCCTCATGAGGAACGTCGTGCAGTGCCTCAACGACTACGACATCCCGCTTCTGCTGTCCCACACGGTGACCGACGTCGAAGGGCGCGAGCACGTCACGGGCGTCAAGGTCTCGAAGGTGGACGACTCGCTGAAGCCGATTCCCGGCACGGAGATGCACTTCGACTGCGACACGCTCGTCCTTTCCTGCGGTCTCATCCCCGAGAACGAGCTGACGAAGAAGGCCGGCATCGAGATGGATCCGAAGACACGCGGTCCGAAGGTCGATCCCGCGACGATGGCCACGAGCGTGCCCGGAGTGTTCGCGGGCGGAAACGTCGTGAGGGTCTACGACCTCGTGGACTGGGTTAGCCGCGATTCCGCGACTGCGGGGCGCTCCGCGGCGGAATACGCCAGGAGTCTCAAGGGCTGAGCCAACGGCAAGGAGTATCAGACAATGAAGATGATATGCATCAACTGCCCCAAGGGCTGCGAACTCGACGTGGAGAAGTCCGCCGACGGAACCGTCTCCGTAACAGGCCACACCTGCCCGCGCGGCGAGGCGTACGGCAAGAGCGAACTTCTGAACCCGACGCGCATGGTCACCGGGCTCGTCCGCGTGGCGGGCATGCGCAAGCCGCTGCCGGTCAAGACCAGGACGGCCGTGCCGAAGGCGAAGATCGACGCTGTCCTCTTCGCGATGCACCAGGCGACCGTCCAGCTGCCGGTGGCCATCGGCGACGTCATCATTCCCGACGCCGCGGGCTCGGGAGTGGACATAGTCGCGACGGCCAACATGTGAGAGGAGGCTTGCCGCGATGCCGTTCGACATCTCGAAGAAGAAGGCCTTCGTCTGCGACCTCGACGGGACGCTGTTCATGGGCCCCGACCCGATTCGCCCCGCCGTCGACTTCGTGATACGCAACACGAAGTCGGGGCGTTTCAGGTACTACTACCTGACCAACAACACGTCGAAGTGCCCTGAGGAGTACATGAAGAAGATATCCGGCGCGGCGATACCCGTCGTGCCGGAGCAGATCCTCACGCCACTCATCACGCTGGAGTCGTACATCCGCGAGAGAGGCTGCAAGTCGGTCTATCTCATCGCGAGCGAGAAGGTGAAGGCCCACATGGCCGAGCGCCTCGCCGACGCCGGAGTGTCGCTCGACTACGACCCGGAGCGCAACGAGCTCATAGCGCTCACTTACGACCGCGAGCTGACGTACGCCAAGCTCGCGAACGCGACGCAGCTGTGGAACATGCGCAACTGCCCGCCGAGCCCGATGTGCCCGGTGCGCACGAAGAACCAGACTCCGGTCGACTTCGTCGCGACGCACCCGGACAACTGCTGCCCGAGCGAAAAGGGCCCGATACCGGACATCGGCGGCATGATGAAGTTTCTCGAGATCACCAACGGCATGAAGCCGAGCCACGTGTTCGGCAAGCCGAGCCCCACGCTTCTCGCGCCGGTGCTGGCCGAGTTCGCGCCCGAGGAGATCGCCGTGGTGGGCGACAGGCTCTACACGGACAAGGCGATCGCCGACAACGCGGGAGTGGACTTCGTGTGCGTCCTCTCCGGCGAGACGACGCGCGCCGACCTCGACGCGTACAAGGGCACGCCGCCCGCAATCGTCGTGGACACGTTCGACATGGTCGAGCGATCCTGACGCGGCGGTTGCATTCGGCATGGGAATATGAGATAATCTGGAACAGACAGGGAGGAACAGGCCTATGAAGAAGATGATTGTCTGCGCGTTTGCGCTCGTGGCGATTGCGTTCGGCTGCACGACCACAAGACCCGCGCCGGCGAACTCGAAGCTCAGGACTGCGGGAGGCCCGCTCGTCCAGGCGCATCGCGGCAGCCGCGGCGAATACGACGACAACGCGCTCGGCGGCTTCAGGCTCTGCCTTGACAGGGGCATCGTCGGCTTCGAGACGGACATCCGCTTCACGAAGGACCGCCGCCTCGTCATAATGCACGACAGCCGCGTCAACCGCACGACCGACGGCAAGGGCGTTGTCGAGGAGATGACCCTCGAAGAGCTGAGGAAGTGCCGCCTTCAGGCGTGCTCCGAGCCGGTTCCGACCCTGGAAGAGGTGCTGGGCGCCTTCGGGCGCCGCGCCGACGTGTTCATCGAGCTCGAGATGAAGGCCTATCCGAGCGACTTCTACACGCCGGAGGTGCTCGCCGACTACTGCCGCAAGCTCAGCGCCGCCGCGAAGAGCAGGATGGCGCCCGGCACGTACGCCTTCACCTGCTTCAACACGAACACCCTTGCGACCATGCGCCGCGTCGCGCCCGGCGCGCCGACCGGATACATCATGGGCGGCGCGCTGACCGACGCGCACATCGCCACGGCCAAGGCGCTCGGCTGCTGCAGCGTCGCGCCGTCCGGCAAGAAGACATCGAAGGAGATGGTCGACAAGGCCCACGCCGCAGGCCTCACGGTCTGCCTCTGGATGTGCCAGAACAAGGAGGACTGGGACGAATATGCCGCCAAGGGCGCCGACCGCGTCACGAGCGACTACCCGATGCTCCTCGTCCGCGCCGTCGAAGGCAGGCGCAAGAAGGTCGTGGCCATGGACCTCGACGCCACGCTCTGCCAGCACCGCTCGCCGATTCCAGAGAAGAACCTCGCCGCGCTCAGGAAGCTCGACGCCGCGTTCAAGTGCGTCATGGTCGGCGCAGGCAACGCGCCCCGCATCCACAAGCAGATGGGCAACTACCCGATCGACATCGTCGGCAACTACGGAATGCAGATCGCCGAGGGCGCTGACGGGAACTTCCGCATCGTCAAGGCCGTGACCAACGAGGTGGACCGCGCGTTCTTCCGCGAGAAGACCGACGCCCTCCGCAGGAAGTACGGCTACACCGAGTACGAGGGCGAACCGCTCGAGTTCCACGCCTCCGGCATGGTGACGTTCGGGCTTCTCGGAACCGCGCCCTCCGCCGAGCACAAGGTCGCCTTCGACCCGGACAGGAAGAAGCGCCGCGCCATGTATCGCGAGGTCTGCGAGATATTCAAGGACTTCTCGGTGTACATCGGCGGCTCGACCTCGTTCGACTTCGCAGGAAAGAAGTACAACAAGTACGACGCGACGCTCGACTGGGCCAGGGACCACGGCTACACCCTCGACGACGTGGTCTTCATCGGCGACGACTTCGCGGACGGCGGCGGCGACAGCCATGTGCGCATCAGGGGCATGGACCACATCGTCATAACGGACTACAAGAACTTCGCGAACGCGGTCGGCGTGCTGCTGAAGTAGTCCTCGAGTCCGCCGCGACGAACATCCCACGCCACACCGACAGAACCAGGAGCCTCAAGACATGACACAGGAAGAGCAGAAGCGCTTCGGCCGCGCACAGTGGAAGTTCATCGTATGCAGCATGATCGCATACATGTTCTTCTACGTTACCCGCAAGAACCTCTCCATGGCCCAGCCTGGCATGCTTGAGGAGGGCGTGATCTCAACCTATGCGCTCGGCACCATAATGACGGTGCACGGGGTGCTGTACGGCGTGAGCCGGTTCGTCAACGGCTTCTGGGCCGACCGCCTGAACGGCCGCGTGTTCATGACGATCGGCCTCGCGCTCTCGGCGTTCATGAACTTCCTGTTCGGCTGCACCTCGGTCACCTTCCTCTTCGCCGCGTTCTGGATTCTCAACGGCTGGACGCAGGGCATGGGCTTCCCGCCGTGCGCGAAGATGCTCACGCACTGGATACACCCGAAGGAGCTCGCGACGAAGATGTCCATATGGAACACGTCGCACTCCTTCGGCGCCTTTCTGGCCCTCGGCCTCTGCTCGCTGCTCTTCGCGCTCGGGTTCGGCTGGCGCTGGTGCTTCTACGTGCCGGCCGCGCTCGCCGCGATCGCCGCGGTCTTCACGTTCTTCTGCGTGAAGGACTCGCCGACCGAGGCCGGAGTGCACGAGCTTGAGATCGAGGGGACGTCCGGCGGACCCGCCTCGCAGATCACGACAGCCGACCGCCGCCGCCTTGTCTTCGGCAACAAGGTCATCTGGCTCATCGCTATCGCGAACTTCTTCGTCTACATCGTCAGATTCGGCTTTCTCGACTGGGGCCCGACGTTCCTCAAGCAGTACAAGGGCATCCCCGTCGAGAAAGGCGGCCTCATGATAATCGCCTTCGAGCTCGCGGCTGTCGTCGGCACCATCTTCGCCGGATGGATCACCGACAAGGTCTTCAAGGGCCGCGGCGTCAGGACGTGCGTCTTCTGCATGCTCTTCGCGGCGCTTTTCGCCTTCGGCTTCTGGTATCTGCCGGACGGCGCGTCGAGCCTGTGGGCGACGCTTCTTCTGATGGGCACCGGCTTCTGCATCTACGGCCCTCAGGCCCTCATCGGCATCGTCGCCGCGAACCAGGCGACGAAAGAGGCCGCCGCGATGGCAAACGGCTTCACCGGCATCATGGGCTATGCGTCCACGATAGTCTCCGGCATCGGCATCGCGTTCATCAAGGAGCACTACGGCTGGGGGCCGACGCTCTGCGCGATCGCGGCGTTCGCCCTCATCGGCATGGCGCTGTTCCTCTGCGCCTGGTCCGCCAAGGCCGACGGCTACAAGCGCGGCTGACCGCGCCGACGGCGTCTAGCGCCCGGGCTCGAAGCGCTCCCGGCACGAGTCGAGAGTCTCGAGCCCCTCGCCCGCAAGCCTGTCGGCGCAGTTGCCTAGCACGACCACGGCGCGTCCGTCCACGGCGTCGAACCCCACAAACGCGCTTCCGCCGCGCGTCCAGCAGCGCATGCACAGCGCCTTCCGCCCGCCGCCCATGTCCAGCTCCTCGAAGAGCGCCTTCGAACGGGCCAGATGCGGCCTTATGACATGGCAGACGCGGAGCATGTCGGCCGCCGACGAGCACATGCCGCCGGCGAACATCGAGACGTCCCCTCCCCTTCCGTCAGGCACGGGGCAGCCCCTTGGCACAAGCAGCGGGAACAGCCCCGCGCAAGGCTGCGCAACTCGTCCGCGCATTCCGTCGCCAGGCTCGAACGACGTGTCCGAAAGTCCGTACGGCTCCACGAGATGCCGCTCGCACAGCTCCTGCGGCGTAGTGCCGAGCTCGTCGCATATCGCCATCATCATCAGCGCATAGCCCATGTTCGACTCGCGCGGGCCGTCGTGGCGCATCGCGGACCGTACGCGCGGGTCCCATAGCCGCCTGACGAACTCGGCGCGGCTGTCGAACTCGGCATACACGTCGGCGCCGAAGAGCGCGCCCATGCTCGCCGTGAACACGTCGCCCGGACACCACGCGCTGAGAAACGCGCGCGGCAGGCCCGTGGCGCCGTCGTGCAGCATGCGAAGCGTGACCTTGTCGAACTCCGGCGGCAGGGCGTCCTTCAGATATATGCCGACAGGCCTGTCGAAGTTTATCTGCTCGGTGTCCTCGAGGCGCCAGAGCACCGGCTCCATCATCAGCCGCGTCACCGAGCCGATCCTGAATATGCGGTGGTCGTCGGAGCCGTCCACGCCGAGCGCGCGCACGGCCCTTTCCGACATGCACCCGCACATTGGCAGCGCCAGCGCCGCCGCCAGAAGCGCGCGACGGGCGGACGCCGTCATTTCGACAGCTCCTCCGCCCTTTTCAGGACCTCTTTCGACATGTCGGTGCGGCCGATCTTGCCGAGGCACAGCCCGAAGTTCCGCACTGCGTCGGCGTTCTTCGGGTCTATGAGGATGATCGTCTCGTAGCACTTCATGGCCTGAAGGACCTTGCCGACCTCGAGAAATCCCTTTGCGTTCTTCGCGAGAATGTCGAGCCGTTCAAGCAGCATCGGGTCGTTGGGGTTCCTGCGCATCGCGCGGGACCACTTCTCGGTCGCCTCGTCCTCGCCCTTCTTGTCCGACGCCTGGCGCGAACACATGTTGCCCTCAAGCACGAGGCGCCTCACGACCTGCATCGAGCGTATCTCGTGCAGGGTCGGCTCAAGGATGTCCTTGTCGACTCCGGACACGTCGAGCCACCTGAGCTCCGGAATCTTCTTCGTCACGAACCACTCCGGCACCACTTCGCCCTCCAGCCTGGACGAAAACGCCGGCATGATCTCCTCAAGCGTTCCCGCGTAGCTCGCGAAGATCTCGGGCAGCGACACCGCGCAGACCGGATCGTCCGCGACGGCGTCCATCGCAGCCGCGAGAGGCACGCTGTTGGTCGTCCTGTGCTGGACGACGATCCAGCTCTTCTCGCTCGGCATCCATATGTGCGCCGCCGCCGCATTTGTGAACGCAAGCAGCCTCTCCCTCAGCTCAGGCGCAGTCATGCCGTCCACGTCTATCGACTCCATTTTCGGCTTGGCTTCGCGGCCGACCGCAGTCTCGAGCCTGAATATGCCGCGCACCGCGGCCTTTACCGCCGCGCACGTCTTGCGCACTTCCTGCGGCTTCTCGGGCTTTGGCTCCTCCTTCGAGCAGCCCACCGCAAGAAGAAGCGCGCCCGCCGCCGCGAACACTGCCCAGTGCGTCTTTGCAAGGCGCATCACCGCAAGACCTCCATTATCTCCGCCAGACACCGCGAAACGACTCCTCGGCGACGCTCAACCGCGAGACGGGCGCGTTCGCCCTGCTTCGCGGACTCCTCGGCGCGTCCAGGCGCAAGCGCCTCCCTCACGCCCCTCTCAAGCTCCTCGACGTCCCTCACCTGCACGATGGCGCCGCCCGCGAGCAGATCGCTCATAACGGGACGGAAGTTCTCCGTGTAGGGCCCGACGAACGTCTGCTTGCCGCAGAGGCACGGCTCGATCATGTTCTGCGACCCGTGCGCCCTCAGCGACTTGCCCACGAACACAACGTCCGCGACTCCGTAAAGCCCCATTAGCTCTCCGGTCGTGTCCGCGAGGAAAACGCGAGGCCTGCCGTCCGAACCGCCCTTCGCCGATTCCCCGCGCGAACGGCGCACGCAGGCAAAGCCACGCTTCACGATGTTCGCCTCGACCGCATCCGCCTTCTCGAAGTGCCGCGGGGCTATCACGAGCGTTGGCGGAAGCGGAGCGCACAGCTCGGGCGACGCAAGAACCCTCGCATAGATGTCGAGAAGGTCCGCGTCTTCGTCAGGCCACGTCGAGCCGCCGAGAAGCACCTTCGGACGCTTCGCGCCGCCGTCGACGCCGAGCCACTCCGCAAGCTCCCGCTCCTTCTCCGGCGCGCGCTTCGCGACGTCGAACTTGAACGACCCGGACACCTCGACGCGCTCGGCGGGCGCGCCTGCCGCGACAAGCCTGTCCCGGTCGGCCTCGCTCTGCGCGAATATGCGGTCGAACGAGCGGAATATGTCGCCGAAGAAGAACTTCGCCGCCTTGTAGCGCGGCGCGCTGCGGTCGGACACCCTCGCGTTTACGAGGAACAGCGGAACGCCCGACTTCTTTGCGCGGCGGATCATGTTCGGCCATATCTCCGACTCCGTGAGCACCACGGCCCTCGGCTCGATCGTCAGGAACGCGGCCCTCGTGAACGTCGGAAAGTCGATCGGATTGTAGATGAGCACATCGCCCGGCCCGACGACCTTCTCGGCCGTCTTCCATCCCGTCGAACTTGTCGTGGAGAAGCAGAACCTTACTCCCGGCTCGGCCTTGCGCCACTCGCGCATGAGCTGGCCCGCGACCTGTACCTCGCCCACCGAGACGGCGTGAATCCAGACCGGGCGGTCGGCCCCCGGCTTCGCGCCCTTCGCATGCGAGTCGGCGAGCCTGTCGCGGCGCCCGAGCGCGCGAAGCACGCTCTCGGGATACAGCGCGAACCTGTCGCCCATGCGCGCCGCGTACCCGCCGCGCCGAAGCATTCTTATCGCAAAGCCAGGCAGCAGAAAGGGATACGCGAAGAGGAACAGCAGATTGTAGACGGCCCACTTCATGGAAGAATCATCTCCGTGCGCCGGCCAGTCACGACTCGCTCCCGACGCGACCAGAGCCGACCCTGCGGATCGTCAGCGCGACCAGGGCCACGGCCAGCATGAGCAGGAACGCCGAAGCCGAGAACCTGACCCACTGCCCGGCTCCGTACGCCGAGCGCAGTATCGACAGAAGCGCCCAGGACGACACGCCAAGCATCAGCGCCATCGGAATCGCCGTCATCCAGCACGGCTTGCGGTTCCGCGCGAACCACAGCGTCGCGGAAAGCAGCGTAAGCGCCGCGAGAAGCTGGTTGGCGGACGCGAAAATCGTCCAGAGCTGCTTGGACGTCTCAGTCGCTCCGAGAAGCAGTCCGGCTGCGAGAAGCACTACGATGAGCGTGCCGAAGTACATGTTGTGCGCGACCGCCTTCGCCTTGCCGTTCCCCGGAAGCGACCCGACGAGCTCCTGCCAGCTGAAACGCGCTAGACGCGTGCCGGCGTCGACGGTAGTCATGAGGAACGCCGAAACCGAGAGGAGCATGAACGACTCGGCGATGCGCTTGCCCGTCTCGACCGAAAGCCCGATCGTCGTGAAGAACTTCACGCAGAAGCCAGCAATCGTCGAGGCGAACATCTGCACCGGCTCCATTCCCTGGATCGCCGAGATGTAGTCCTTCTGAGAGGCGTAGGAGCCCGCGACGCCGATGAGCGCGATGATCGCGAGGACGCCCTCGAGCAGCATTCCGCCGTAGGCGATCGGCCGTATCCCCTTCTCGCTGTCGAGCTGCTTCGCGCTCGTGCCCGAGGCGACGAGGGCGTGGAAGCCCGAGCACGCGCCGCACGCGACGGTGACGAAGAGGAACGGGAAGAGAAGGTCCGTCGCACCGCTCTTGCCGACCGCCGAGAAGCCCGTGAACGCCTCCGTCGTCAGCGTCGGATGCGCGACGAAGACGCCGATGAACCCAAGCGACATCATCGCGTAGAGCAGATAGGCGTTCAGGTAATCGCGCGGCTGGAGTAGTATCCAGACCGGGCATGTCGACGCGAAGAAGCAGTAGACGAGCAGGACGATCGTCCAGATCATGCGGACGGACTCAGGCGCGAAGCCCCACTTCGTGAGGTCGAGGGGATAGAGGTTGCCGATCCACACAAACGCGAACATGTGCGGAACGAACACGAGCGACGTCCAGAGAACGGACATCTTCCACTTGTTGACGCAAAGCCCGAAGACGATCGCTTCGCCTATAAAGAGCAGCGACGCCGTCGCAATCGCCGGATCCGCCACGAACGTGCCCGCGATCTGTCGCGTGAACTCCGCGACTACGAGGACGAGCGCCGACCAGCTGAACAGGAGGAACAGCACCTTCCCCGGCTTGCCGAGAATCGTCCCGATCACGGAGCCGATCGATTCGCCTCCGTGCCGGACGGAGAGGAAGAGCGAAATCATGTCGTGCGCCGCGCCTATGAAGACGCAGCCGAACACGATCCAAAGCGTCACCGACGCCCATCCGAACTCCGCCGCAAGCACCGGGCCCACAATCGGCCCCGCCCCCGCAATCGCCGCGAAATGGTGCCCGAACAGGACCGTCGGGTGTGCGGGAATGAAGTCTACGCCGTCCCTCTTCGTGTGAGCGGGCGTCGGCCGGGACGCGTCAACGCCAAGAATCTTCTCCAGCTTCCTCGCATAGAGGAAGTACCCTCCAAGAAAGAACGCCAAGGCGGCGACAAGAAGCAAAGCTCCGTTCATCTGTTACATCTCCCCTATCATTTACGGACACAGGCGGGAGCCTCCCGCCCGAGAAGCGCGCTTTCAAGACTGGCGCAGAGCGCATGGTAGACCGGAAGATGCAGCTCCTGCACCTTGAACGTCTCGGTCTCGGGCACCCTGATTGCGGCGTCGGCGAGCTCCGCAAGCCTGCCGCCGCCCTCGCCCGTCAGCGTCACGACCTTAATCCCCTTCGCCCTCGCGACATGCGCCGCGGCGACGCAGTTCTCGCTGTTGCCGCTCGTCGACAGCGCGATCAGCACGTCGCCCGCGACGCCCAGCCCATAGACCTGCTGGGCGAAGACTGTCTCCCAGGTGACGTCGTTCGCGACTGCGGAGATGAGACCGCACATCGACACGAGCGACACGGCGGGCAGCGACTCCTCCAGCTTTGCGGCAAGTCCGTCCGGCAGCTTCGCCGCGACATCGCCGTCGATGCCCCTTCTCCTGCAGAACTTCTTCATGAGCTCGCCAACGATGTGCTCCGCGTCCGCGGCGCTTCCTCCATTGCCGCAGACCAGCGCCTTGCCGCCGGCGCGAAACGACTCCGCAAGAAGCTCAAACGCCTTCGAAATGTCCGTTTCGCAGACGTCAAGCCGCGGATAGCGCCGGTAAAGCTCGTCCAATGCCTCGACCATCATGTGTCCTTTCAGCTGTAACCGTGTATTTTACCAAAAGAACGGTCTTCCTGCATAGTTGCAGCCGTCAGGGCGGGCGCTCGGCGACCGCCCTGAAAGCCGCTCCAGCCGACTACTTGAGCACCTTGCGGATCAGCGGGAAGACGAAAAGCGACAGCACCGCACCCCAGACAAGGGAGTTCAGCACCATGATGATCCACCAGAGCACTCCGCCCGCCGACGCACCGAGCGCATCGGCAACCACGTAGCCGGGCTGGCCGAGAAAGCCCTTGAGAATCACGAACAGAATGAAATGCACCACGCTAAGCGGCACATTCGCCAACAGGAATGACTTCACGGAACTCTCCTTTCACAAGCGACGACCACCGTCGCTTTGTGCTGTATTATACCATTTTCTGCCATTCCCTGACCACTGAACACGCGCTCCGCCATTCCTACTCCTTTACTACTACGCTATCAATAGGCTCATCCCCCTCCATCCTCCCCGCAGAGCGCCGCCAGCGGGAGGCCTTATGAGCAGTTGACGAGCAAAAGTCCCGTTTCGAAATGGGGCTAGCCCCGTTTTAAGGCGTCAAGGGACTTTTTAAGTTTTCACCAAATTTCTCTGACAAGCGTCCTGCCCCTGAAAACATTGGCTTTCAGGGGCTTTTTTGTGCCCTGAGCGCAAAAGGGCAAAAGTCTACTTTATACAGAACTGGACTTTTCGCATAGGAAAATACCCTCGTCCGCAAGGCGTGTCGGACGGGGACTGTCCCCGTCGGCCGAGCGGCACGAAGGAACAGTCAGACATGAACCAACGCGAAATCAAGGCGAATATCGCC
>JAEEGL014792725.1_pt1 | contig 13785 bp, 8 predicted proteins | sample 9134231 | NCBI WGS metagenome assembly JAEEGL01 (sample SAMN16246548, study PRJNA631951) | gut metagenome | biome: gut microbiome; feature: rumen; material: fiber-attached | host: Bos | place: Iran: Karaj | collected 2018-10 | reverse complement strand
CGTTCTCGCGGGAAATATTCTCGTAAGACAGAGAGGCACCAAGATCCATCCGGGAACAAACGTAGGTATCGGTTCCGATGATACCCTGTTCGCTCTCATCGACGGTAAAGTCAGCTTTACTCGCTACGGAACCAACAAAGAGAAGAGAAAAGTTTCGGTTCAGTCAATTGAAGAATAATCAGTAAACAGACTGCGGAGATGATTTTACAAGCGAAAATCATCTCCCGTTTTTTTCATTTATTTACAAAGGAAAACGATATGTTTATAGACAGCGCAAAAATATACGTTCGCGCGGGTAACGGCGGCAACGGAGCAGTATCGTTCCGCAGAGAAAAATATGTTGCTGCGGGCGGACCCGACGGCGGTGACGGCGGAAAGGGCGGAGACATCGTCCTTCAGACGGATAACAACCTCAATACGCTTTCCGATCTTCGCTACCGCAGAAAATTCACCGCTCAGAACGGCGAAAACGGCAAAGCCTCAAAAATGTACGGCAAAAGCGCACCTGACCTGATCATAAAAGTTCCGAAAGGCACTCTTGTGAAGGACCCTGAAAGCGGCCTTGTTATAAAGGATATGTCCGACGACGAACCTTACGTTCTTTGCAAGGGCGGAAAGGGCGGCTGGGGCAACAGACATTTTGCAACCCCTACAAGGCAGTGCCCGCGTTTTGCAAGAGCAGGGGTGCCGGGCGAGGAAAAAGAGGTATTGCTTGAGCTGAAGCTTATAGCGGACGTAGGTCTTATAGGTTTTCCGAACGTCGGCAAATCTACCCTTCTTTCCGTCGTTTCAGCGGCGCGTCCGAAAATTGCGGATTATCATTTCACAACGCTTGTTCCAAATCTCGGCGTTGTAGGACATGACGGCGGCGACAGCTTCGTTATGGCTGATATCCCCGGTCTGATAGAAGGCGCGGCAAAAGGCGCAGGACTCGGCCACGAATTTCTGCGTCATATAGAAAGATGCAGGATCCTTGTGCATATGGTGGATATTTCCGGCTGCGAGGGAAGAGACCCGATAGAGGATTTTGAAAAAATCAATTCGGAGCTTGCTGAGTTTTCCGAAAAGCTCGCTTCTCTGCCCATGATAGTTGCCGCAAACAAGATCGATTCCATATCGAATGAGGAATCCGCAGAAAAATTCAGAAAATATATCTCCGAAAAGGGACTTGAACTTTTCGAAATGTCTGCCGCAATAGGCGAAGGCACCGACGCGCTCGTAAACGCCCTTTCCGCAAAGCTTAAAACGCTGCCTCCGGTAACCGTTTACGAACCCGAATACGTTCCGGAGCAGAAAGTGCCCGAAACTGCTGACGATATAAAGATCGAACGCGAAGGCGACGTATGGTTCGTTGAAGGCGAATGGCTTCTGCGCATCATGCGTTCCGTCAACTTTTCGGATGAAGAATCTCTTCAGTATTTTCAGCGTGTTCTGCGCATTTCCGGCGTAATAGACAAGCTTCTTGCCGCAGGCGTAAAAGACGGAGACACCGTCTGCATTTACGATTTTGAATTTGATTTTCTTTTATAACCGAAATATTATGAAAAAAACCGTATTACTATTTCTTACGGCGCTTTTACTCCTTTCATCCTGCGCTCCTTACCGCCCTGCAGACAATTCGCCCTCAAAACCGGAACGTCAGCCGGAAGGGCAAAGGGCTTTTGCAAACGGCGAGTGGTCAGTTGTAAAAAGCCTTTACAAAGAGTCTGAATACAACGCCGTAAACTACTTTGTTTCTCTTTCGGGAGCAGTTGCGGACGGGGTTTACGATGATTCCTATGCGATCCAGGCTGCTCTTGACAAAGCTGCAGCGGCAGGCGGAGGAAAGGTATATATACCGAAAGGCAAATACCGCGTATCCCGTCCCGTCAATATTCCGGACAACGTATCTCTTATCGGCGATTTCGTGTCGCCGACCTCCAAAAAAGGCGTTTCGGAAGGAACGGTGATAATAGTTGAAGGGTCTGCAATGCTTCACGACGCTTCGCTTTTTATCCTTCACGATAATTCCGCCGTTTCAGATCTGACCGTATGGTATGAGGAGCAGGCTTTTGAGGATCTGAGCAAATACGCATATACTATCCGCCACGCATCGGGCAAAAAGGCATCGGTAACAAATCTTGCGATTTTAAATACATATAACGGCATTGCCGCAGAGTCTCCCGACTGCGAATCGTTTCTTGTAAAAAACGTTTATATGACGGCTTTCAACAACGCTCTTCGCGTTGTTAACTGCTCGGAAAAGCTTACCGTAAGCGGACTTTCCGTTTCTCCCGTATACTGGATAAACGATGAAATGACCGTTAAACCTGCGGAATTCGATATAAACGCGCTCAACGATGAGATTTATTCAAAGCTTACCGCGGTAACGCTTCTGTGCGCATGCGACATGAGCCTTACGGATATCACGGTAGACACGGCAAGAGTAGGCCTCAGTATGGATATTGCGGGCGAAAGCGACAAATCGCCTTTGATTTCTTTTCTGAATATCTCAAACGCATTCATTCCCGTTTCAATAGCCAATATACCGGACTGCGGAGCGGCGTTTTCTCTTTGCTCGTTCGGCACGTCAAACCTGCTTAATTCGGTGGCGGTAAAGATCAGCAGCGCGTTCGATTCAGCCGTTGTTTTCAATACGTGCACGTTCCCCGGTCAGCCGTATTATTCCGTAAAAAGCGAGGGAATGGGCAGACTTTCGTTTGTAAACTGTAAATTCGTCGGCTGGCGAAACGCCGCGTTAAGCGTTTCGGATATAATTTTCACGGCAGCAAACACGTCCTTCAATGCGGGCAAAGATCCCGTAGTCCTTTCCGAAAAATCGGTCGGTCTTCTCGCCTCGTGCTATCTTTCCGCCGGTGAGACGGAGACAGATCCGGAACTTTTCGTTATTTCTACGGAAAACGAATACGATTTTGATATTATAGATAAAAAATACGTCGGTTCATCTGCAAACTCACCGGAAATAAAAGACCGCGTTTTCTATGCGAAGGATCACGGACTTTCCGAATCGAACTCAGATAACTACAACGCAATACAGTCTGCCATAAACTACGCCTATATGAATGGCGGAGGAACTGTTTTCATACCGGCAGGGCAGTATAAACTCAGCAACGAGGTCCTCGTCAAAGAGGGCGTGCGCGTGATGGGTGCAGGCTCGGGAACTGACCCGATAACGGCAACGGTATTTATAACCGAGAAAAACGCCGGCGATGATTCACGCTATTTTACCCTTGAAGACTCTACGGAAATATGCGGAATAACGTTTTACTATTATCGTATGCCCGATTTTGCCGCTGAAGAACAGCCGTCAGGCACGGCGATATTCGCCGAAAACAAAAAGAATATTTATATCCACGACGTCTGCACCGTCAGACCCGCAAACGGTATAACCCTAACCGAATGCAGTTCCGTTACCCTTGAAAAAATAACGGGTACGGCTGCGGTAAACGGCGTAAAGCTTGACGCCTGTATGGACGTGTACGCCGACAACATCTCTTTTTCGGATGAATTTGCCACGTCTGACGAACTCAGAACGTATCTTCAGACTCATTTTTCAGGCGTTCATATTATTGGCGGCGAACGGATCGTTTTCCGCGATGTTTCAACAAAGACCGCGGACTACGTATTCAATATAGAAGCGTCCGAAGTTCCCCTTGTTCCTGCAGAACCGTCTTTTTGCGCACTTAACGTGTTTTCAAGAGACGTTTACGCCACGGTGGCTGTGGGCAAATACCCTTATGCATCGTTTATCAACGTCGCATCACGTCCGAAAGTATTCTCAACAAACGCATACCATGCAACAACTTTTTACGGCAACCGCGGCAAGGTGAATATTTACAATCTGCTTGGCACGGGAGAAGTGACAAACGGCATATTCGTCAGAAGCGGCACCGTATCGCTGCAGTCGTCGGTATTTTGCAGTCTGGGCAAAAGCGCGGTTCTTACCGATGGCGCATATATTTCCGTGATAGGCTCTGTGCTTCTTGACAATAACTGCACATATCACGTTGAGGCAAGCGCGGGCGGAGCGTTTCTTCTGGGCAATATTACAAACAATCTCACGACCGCTTTTGACGGAATGAATATCAAGTATATAAGACGTTACGTTGACGGTGAGGCAAGCTATGCCGATGACGGAAATATGCGCGGAATCCTGCCGGAAGTAGGCTGATTTGACGTTTTCGGTCCCTGTTTTCAAAAAAAAATTATTAAAAATCAATTTTTTTGTGTTTTAACTATTGCTTTTTATGCCAACATGGTATATAATTAATAAGTGGTATCCTTGCCGCAATTAAATGAAAATTATAAGCTCGGGTAAACTCGGGCGAAAGGAGATATAGATAACATGCAATATACCGCATCTCAGATCAGAAACATTTGTCTTATGGGTCACGGTGGAGACGGAAAGACTTCTCTTGCTGAAGCCCTGCTTTTCTACACCAAAGGAACAGACCGTCTCGGAAAGACTGCTGACGGAAATACAGTTTGCGACTTTGACCCGGAAGAAATAAAGAGAAAGATATCTATTTCTACCGCGCTTGCGCCCGTTGAATGGAAAAATACGAAAATCAATATCCTCGATACTCCCGGTTATTTCGATTTTGAAGGCGAAGTCCGTCAGGCTCTCAGTGCAGTTGAAACAGCTCTTATCGTTGTTTCCGCAAAAGACGGCGTAAACGTAGGCACAGAAAAAGCATTTAAGCTTGCAAAGGCAAAAGGCGTTCCCGTAATGTTTTTCATAACGAAGGCAGACGAAGAAAACGCAGACTTTGAAAGAGTATTCGAAGATCTTCAGGATAAATTCGGCACAGGTATGTGCGCTGTAAACGTTCCTATTGTCAGCAATGGCAAGTCGGCAGGCTACTACAACCTCATTGATGAAGTATGCCGTAAATCCGAAGGCGGCAAGCTTGTTGACGTTCCCGTTCCCGGAGATGCCGCAGGCGAAATCTCAAAGCTTAAAGACGTGCTTAACGAGGCTATAGCCGCTACTGATGAAGAGCTTATGGAAAAATTCTTCGAAGGCGGTGAATTCACCAAAGACGAGATCAGAAAAGGCGTAGAGATCGGACTTAAATCCGAAACACTCGTTCCCGTTCTCTGCGGTTCTTCCATAACATTCGAAGGCATTCCTTCGCTCCTCGACTTCATCGCGCACTACGTTCCCGCTCCCAAGGACGATTCCTCCGGTGATCCGGCCCTGTTCGTATTTAAGACGATCGCCGACCCGTTCGTAGGAAAAATGTCCTTCTTCAAAGTAATATCCGGTAACATCAACGCAGGTATTACTCTCACAAATCCGCGTGCAGGATCAAACGAAAAGCTCGGTCGTATCTTTACGATAAAGGGCAAGACTCAGACCGAAGTTGACGGTCTTTGCTGCGGCGATATAGGCGTTGTAAACAAACTCGTTTCAACCGCAACAGGCGACGTTCTCTGCAACGCAGGCGCAAACGTTGAGGTTAAACCGATAGATTATCCGAAGCCCTGCTTCTCAAGAGCGATCCTTCCCAAGGCAAAGGGCGACGAAGAAAAAATCTCTCTCGGTCTTCAGAGACTCGCAGAAGAAGATCTTACCTTCTCATACGTCAACAATGCCGAAACCCACGAGCAGGTTATCAGCGGTCTTGGTGACACTCACCTTGACGTTATAGTAAGCAAACTCAAAACAAAATTCAACGTCGGCGTTGATCTTAAAGAACCCAGAGTTCCTTACAGAGAGGCGATCAGCCAGAAGGTAAGAGTTCAGGGTAAACATAAGAAACAGTCCGGCGGTCACGGTCAGTACGGTGACGTATGGATCGAATTTGAACCGTATGACGGCGACGAGCTTCTTTTTGAAGAAAACGTATTCGGCGGCGCAGTACCGAGAAACTTCTTCCCGGCAGTAGAAAAAGGACTTCGCGAATGCGCTCAGAAGGGCGTTCTTGCCGGCTATCCCGTTGTAGGACTTAAAGCAACTCTCGTTGACGGTTCTTACCATCCCGTTGACTCTTCGGAAATGTCATTCAAGATGGCTGCTTCCATCGCATACAAAGAAGGACTCTCGCGTGCAAAACCGAAGATCCTTGAACCGATAGGAAAACTCAGCGTTCTTATTCCCGACAGCCTCATGGGCGATATTATGGGCGATATAAGCAAGCGCAGAGGATCGATCATTGGTATGACTCCCGCTGAGGAAAGAGGAATGCAGGAAGTTCAGGCAACGGTTCCGATGTCCGAAATGGCTTCTTATGCTACAGACCTCCGTTCAATGACACGCGGTCGCGGCTCTTTCGATCTTGAATTTGATTCTTACCAGGTCGCACCTGATAACGTCGCAGAGCAAATAATTGAAGAAGCAAAGAAAGACGAAGAAGAATAAAAATAACGCAGACCGGCATAAAGCCGGTCTGTTTTTGGAAAGGTGACAAATATGGCAATGGATCTTTATCTGGCAGCGCAGGAGCAGATCCTGATCACGGCTCACCGTGGCGCGTGTGCCGGAAATATACCGTGCAATACTATCGCAGCATATGACGCGGCAGTTTCACAGGGCGCGGATATGATAGAAATTGATGCAAGTTTAAGCGCGGACGGCACGCTTTTCAGCTTTCACCCCGGTATGGAAGGCGCTCATCTCGGCAAAAACTGCCGTATTCCGCAGATGCACGACGATGAAATACGTCAGCTTCGCTATGTCAACTATGACCGTGCCGCAACGGAATGGGGACTTTGCACCCTCGACGAGATTTTTGAACGCTATAAAAACAAATGCTTTATAAACGTTGATAAATTCTGGGATCATCCGCAAAAAATATCCGAGCTGATCAGAAAACACAACATGAAAGATCAGATCGTCGTAAAGACCGGTCCTTCAAAGGAAATGCTTGATATTATCGAGGAATACGCGCCGGATATCGCGTATCTTGCGCTGATTTCCAAAGATGACGGCACTCACGAAGAGCTGAAAAAAAGGAAGATCAACTACGTTGGAGCAGAAGTTCTCTTTTCTTCCGAAGAAAGTGAACTTTGCAGCGAAGAATTTATCGAAAAAATGCATGCCGACCGTAAGCTTGTGTGGGTAAATTCAATTATTTACGATTACCATGCTCAGCTTTCCGCCCGCCATTCAGACGATACCGCAGTCGCATTCGATCAGGAGGACGGCTGGGGCTGGCTTGCAGACAGAAATTTTGACATCATTCAAACAGACTGGACGCTGGCGCTCCGTCTCTTCCTTGAAAAAACGGGCAGAAGATACAGAAAACAGTAAATAAAAAAAACCCCTTGCGAAAAAAGCAAGGGGGTTTTTTTATATCGAAAACCACGTGATAGTCGCTGCGGTTCAAAGAGGTCAACCGATGGAAGTTAAAATGCAGACTGAAAAACATACAAACAATGCTTTTCATATTCCCGGGGGTCCATACACTTTTATGCCATGATTGATCACGATTTTTCTGTCAGCTGCGGGCGGACGGTAAGAACGGTCTGAGCGCATCCGCCATTGTATTTCTCGGCATTGTCTGCAGCCATATTTTGCCCGGTCCGGTAAGAACGGTATTGAACAGACCTTCTCCGCCAAAGAGAGCGTTTCCTATACCTTTTACAGCCTGAATATCTATCTGGACCGTTTCCTGCATTGCCGCGAGATTACCTGTATCCACAATTATTTTCTGACCGGGAGCAAGATTGTATTCCTGCACGCTTCCGTCTATTTCAAGAAATACCATTCCGTTTCCTGTAAATTTCTGAAGTATGAAGCCTTCACCGCCGAAAAAACCGGCTCCTGTTTTCTTCTGGAAGTGAACAGACATTTCAACGCCATCTTCGCTTGCAAGAAACGCGGACTTCTGCGCTATTATGGTGTTTCCGGGATTTACCATTACAGGAAGTATCTCACCGGGAAAGCTTGACGCTGCCGCAAATAATCCGGAGCCTCCGGTACAGGTGTAAACGTTCTGGAACATCGACTCTCCCGAGAACATTCTTCCGAACGCCTTTCCTATACTGCCGCCGGCATTGGTGGACATTTCCATATTGGGAGACATCCAGCTCATTGCGCCCTTGTCAGTCTTGATCTTTTCTCCTGCTTCCAGCGTCATTATTAACACAGGAAGAGGCGTGCCCTTAATTTCGTACTTCATAGCTTTTTTCTCCTTTTGTAAATAAATACTGTTGGGGATACTATCAAATTACGCCTAAAAAGATATCCATTGCAAATGTTTGCATTGAAATAACTGAATTAAAGCGTTCTTTACGAAGACAGAATAATCGTTCCCGAATAACCAAAAGGGATTATTATTGCAAAGGTTTCATATCTGCCGGCATATAGGGAAGCGTGAAGCCGATAAGATTTGCTCCTTCGCTTGCCGATGAGCGCTTAAACTGGTTTTTATAATATCTTGAATAGAAAGTATCAAGCACTGTGTTCAGTTCATCTTCGGCATATTCATCAAACGTAGCCAACATATACTTCAGTATCTCGGAACGCGGGAATTTATGCTTTGCAAAATAGTAAATTATAAAATCGTGAAGAATATACGGACCGAGAATGTCCTCTGTTTTCTGTCCGTCCTTAAGCTCGGGAGAAACAGGGGTATCTACGATATCAAGAAGCGTTTTTTCAAGCTCTCCGCCGCGTTTTTTTGCAATGTGTGTTACAAGCTCGCGCATAACCGTTTTGGGAACAGTTGCGTTTACGTTATAATGACTCAGCATATCGCCTGCATAAGTTGTAAAGCCGAGCGCCGCTTCTGAAAGATCGCCTGTGCCGAGGGCAAGAGCGTTTTGCTGGTTTGCAACGTCAAAAAGTATCTGCGCGCGCTCTCTTGCCTGTGCGTTTTCATATGTAACGTCGTTTGTAACTCCGTCATGACCGATTTCTTTGAGGTGAAGAAGGACCGATTCTTTGATGTTGATCTCTCTTGCGGTAACTCCGAGCAGACGCATAAGCGATTTTGCGTTTTCGTTCGTTCTTTTTGAAGTGGAAAAGCACGGAAGTGTGAGCGCTGTTATGTCCGAAACCGGCAGCCCGAGCATTTTGAAAGTATTTTCCGCTACAAGAAGCGCCGTAGTCGAGTCAAGTCCGCCCGAAACGTTAACAACTATCTTTTTTATTCCGGTATTCACAAGACGCATGTAAAGAGCCTGAGTCTGAAGAGAGAAAAGCTCTTCAAGATAACGTTTTTTGTCGTTTTTTCCGTAATACGGTATTCTGTAGTCGGCAACCTTCTGTCTTGTATAGATAAGTCCGGTGTCTTTTGTGTGATCAGCGGTAGAAACGATCGTTTCAGGCTTATCCTGCGACATGAAGGATACCGTGATCCCCTTGTTGAAAACACCGCAGAAGCCTTTATAGACGTTATCTGCCGAGCTTTCACCGAATCCGCCGTTAGCTACTGCAACAACACAGTTTTTTGCGCCAGAAGCGCGGTTGCAGTATTCGATTATATCATTCTGGATGCACGGATAGCCCGGCATGATCGTGGGCAGAAGCAGAACGTCGAAATTTTCGTTTCCGTTTTCCGAAACGGCTACTGTTTTACCTTCAAGCTCAAAATGGCTCTTTTTTACAAGTATACCGTCTTTTATTATTACATTTTCATGATAAGGAACGGATGTAACTATGATTTTGCCGGTTTTCTCACTGTATTTGCACAGAGAGTCGAGCGCAGCTTCGGTCTGCGCTTTGAATTCGGGAAAATCATAAAGTTCTCCCGCGGAAGAGCCTGTGAGAGAATATGCGGGGAAAAGATAAATATCTCCCTCGTTGCTGTCCATAATAGCAGTCATTTTCTTTGCATTTTCTCTCGGATAACCAAGAGAAACAACAAAAACGGCTGTAACGATCTTCATAACGTTATTCCTTTCATAGGGGAAAAATCAGAAATATACAGGTATTATATACCTTTTGCGCAGCTTTGTCAAGTCTTGGCGCAAAATAAAAGGCAGGAGATGATCCCCTGCCTTTTTTTGCTGTTTGAAATTATTCAGCGATGGATGCAACGATACCGGAACCAACGGTTTTGCCGCCTTCACGAATAGCGAAGCGGAGACCGGGTTCGATAGCGATGGGAGTGATGAGGGCAACGTTGATGGTAACGTTTTCGCCCGGCATGCACATGTCAACGCCTTCTTTAAGGGTGATAACACCGGTAACGTCGGTTGTTCTGAAATAGAACTGAGGTCTGTAGTTGGATACGAACGGTTTATGACGTCCGCCTTCTTTAGCGGTAAGAACGTAAACCTCGCCTGTGAACTTCGTATGGGGATGAATGGAACCGGGTTTAGCAAGAACCTGTCCTCTCTGAACGTCTGTTCTCTGAACACCACGGAGAAGGCATCCGATGTTGTCGCCTGCTTCAGCAAAGTCAAGAAGCTTTCTGAACATTTCGATACCGGTAACAACGGATTTACGGGTTTCTTCTTTGATACCGACGATTTCAACTTCCTCGGACATCTTAAGAACGCCTCTTTCAACACGACCGGTAACAACGGTACCACGGCCGGTGATGGTCATAACGTCTTCGATAGGCATAAGGAACGGGAGATTGTCGTTTCTTTCGGGTGTGGGAATATGAGTGTCAACAGCGTCCATGAGTTCCTGGATGCATTTGTATTCGGGAGCGTTAACATCTTTGGAGTCGCTTTCGAGAGCTTTGAGAGCGGAACCCTGGATGATAGCGGTGTCGTCGCCGGGGAATTCGTATTTGTTAAGAAGATCACGAATATCCATATCAACGATTTCGAGAAGCTCGGGGTCGTCAACCTGGTCAACCTTGTTCATGAAAACAACGATTGCGGGAACGCCAACCTGACGGGCGAGAAGAATGTGCTCACTTGTCTGAGCCATAACGCCGTCGGATGCAGCAACAACGAGGATAGCGCCGTCCATCTGAGCAGCACCGGTGATCATGTTCTTGATGTAGTCGGCGTGGCCCGGGCAGTCAACGTGAGCATAGTGACGGGAGTCGGTTTCATACTCAACGTGTGCGGTGTTGATGGTGATTCCTCTTTCTCTTTCTTCAGGCGCTTTATCGATCATATCGTATGCTTCGAATTTAGCGTAGCCTTTGAGGGAGAGGTACTTTGTGATAGCAGCGGTAAGGGTGGTTTTACCATGGTCAACGTGTCCGATGGTACCAATGTTAACATGGGGTTTTGTTCTTTCAAATTTAGCCTTTGCCATTAGATTGATTCCTCCTGTTTGATAAGATTATTTAAAATTATTTTTTCATTATTGCTTCCTGAATGCTCTTGGGAACTTCTGCATAGTGGCTCGGTTCCATTGTGTAAGAGCCGCGTCCCTGTGTTTTGGAACGCATATCGGTAGCATATCCGAACATTTCGCCGAGAGGAACATTTGCAGTTACCTGCTGACCGCCGGCGACAACGTCGAGAGTCTGGATCTGACCTCTGCGTGAGTTAAGGTCACCGATAACGTCTCCGAGATATTCATCAGGTGTTGTTACAACAACTTTCATTATCGGTTCCATAATTACGGGGTCAGCTTTCTTCATAGCATCCTTGAACGCCATTGAACCTGCGATCTTGAACGCCATTTCGGAAGAGTCGACTTCGTGATACGAGCCGTCGTAAAGAGTGACTTTGCAGTCAACTACCGGATATCCCGCAAGAACACCGGACTGCATTGCGCCCTGAATACCTGCGTCTACAGCCGGGATATATTCCTTGGGAACGGAACCTCCGACAACTTTGTTGATAAACTCGTAGCCCTTGCCCGGTTCGTTCGGTTCAACGATGATCTTAACGTGACCGTACTGACCTTTACCGCCGGACTGACGCGCATATTTCGTATCCTGATCGACAGTTTTTCTGATCGCTTCTTTATAAGCGACCTGAGGTTTACCAACGTTTGCCTCTACCTTGAATTCACGCAGCATTCTGTCTACGATGATCTCAAGATGAAGCTCGCCCATACCTGCGATGATGGTCTGTCCCGTTTCTTCGTCGGTATACGTTTTGAACGTCGGGTCTTCTTCCGCGAGTTTGGCAAGAGCGATGCTCATTTTTTCCTGACCCGCTTTTGTCTTCGGTTCAATCGCTACTCTGATGACGGGTTCGGGGAATTCCATCGATTCAAGTATGATCGGGTTTTCTTCTACGCAGAGAGAGTCGCCTGTCGTTGTGCTTTTGAGACCTACTGCGGCAACGATGTCGCCTGCGTAAGCTTCTTCAAGGTCTTCTCTGTGGTTGGCGTGCATCAAAAGGATTCTGCCGAGACGTTCGCGGTTGCCTTTTGTTGCGTTTTTCACGGTCGCGCCGGCTGTTATCTTGCCGGAATAGATCCTGAAAAAGCAAAGCTTACCAACAAACGGGTCGGTCATTATCTTGAAAGCGAGAGCTGAAAACGGCTCGCTGTCGCTTGCCTTGCGCTCGTCTTCTTCGTTTGTATCGGGATTTATACCTTTGATCGCGGGGATATCAACGGGGGACGGCATATAAGCAACGATCGCGTCAAGAAGCTTCTGAACGCCTTTGTTGCGGTATGATGTGCCGCACGTTACCGGAACTATCTTGTTTGCGATTGTGCCGGAACGCAGACATCTTCTTATCTCGTCCTGAGAGATCTCTTCGCCGTCAAGGTATTTTTCCATAACGGATTCGTCTTCCTCGGCGCATGCTTCGATCATCTGCGTTCTGTATTCCTCAGCAAGATCGAGCATGTCTTCGGGGATGGCTTCAACGCGCATGTCGTTTCCCATGTCGTCGTAATAAACGTCGGCAGTCATTTCAACAAGGTCGATAACACCGCGGAACGATTCCTGGGAGCCTATCGGAAGCTGAATGGGAACGGCATTGCATTTAAGACGGTCATGCATCATTTGGACGACACGGTAAAAATCCGCGCCCATAATGTCCATCTTGTTTACGTAAGCCATACGGGGAACTTTATATTTGTCTGCCTGTCGCCAAACTGTTTCAGACTGGGGTTCAACGCCGCCTTTTGCACAGAAAACGGTTACCGAACCGTCAAGAACTCTCAGAGATCTTTCTACTTCGACCGTAAAGTCCACGTGACCGGGAGTATCTATGATGTTGAGACGGTGACCTTTCCAGTATGCAGTAGTTGCAGCTGAAGTGATGGTAATACCTCTCTCCTGCTCTTGTGCCATGAAGTCCATGGTGGCAGTACCTTCGTGTGTTTCACCGAGTTTATGGTTAACGCCGGTGTAATAAAGGATACGCTCGGTGGTCGTTGTTTTGCCCGCGTCGATATGAGCCATTATGCCGATATTACGGTAAAGCTCAATGGGATATTGTCTGGGCATCTGGGTTTCCTTTCGAAAATGAGATTTTTGTGATTACCATCTGAAATGTGCAAACGCTTTGTTCGCTTCTGCCATCTTGTGGGTGTCTTCTTTCTTCTTGAAAGCACCGCCCTGATTGTTGATGGCATCGAGGATTTCGTTTGCAAGTCTTTCTTTCATTGTGCGCTCATTGCGTGAACGCGCATATGTCGTGAGCCAACGCAGACCAAGGGTAACTCTTCTTTCGGGACGAACCTCCATAGGTACCTGGTAGTTGGAACCGCCGACACGTTTTGCCTTGACTTCGAGAACGGGCATGATGTTTTCCATAGCCTGTTCATATACTTCAAGCGGGTTCTTGCCTGTTTTTTCTTTTACGATGTCAAATGCGTCGTAAACTATTTTCTGAGCAACGCCTTTTTTACCGTCATACATAACGCTGTTGACGAGCTTCGAAACGAGCTGGCTGCCGTAAATAGGATCGGGGAGAACCTCACGCTTGGGTATGTTTCCTCTTCTGGGCACTTTACTT
>JAEEGL014731032.1_pt1 | contig 13785 bp, 8 predicted proteins | sample 9134231 | NCBI WGS metagenome assembly JAEEGL01 (sample SAMN16246548, study PRJNA631951) | gut metagenome | biome: gut microbiome; feature: rumen; material: fiber-attached | host: Bos | place: Iran: Karaj | collected 2018-10 | reverse complement strand
CTCTATCCTGGCCATCCCGTGCATCAGCGTATCGCCGGGCAGGAGGCTATGGGCTATCAGATTTGCGGGCGTAAATACAACGACTACGATGTGCGCACGATGGACGGCCAAAAAGTCCGCGCCTCTGAATACTATAAGGACAAGTTGACGCTCGTCATCTGCTGGGCCTCGTGGTGCTCGCCTTGCATCCGCGACGCCTGCGACATCATCCCCATCTACAACGAGTACCGCAATCGTGGCCTAAATGTGTTCAGCCTTGCCCACGAATTTAAGTCCACCGATGCCATGCGCAAGGCTGTTGAGCGTCACGCTTTCCCCTGGCCTTGCCTCGTTGACCTTGACGACGAGTTCGGCGTTTTCCAAAAGCATGGAACCGCCAATAGTGCCCTGTTCCTCATCGACCGCGACGGCACCATCATCGACGTGCCCAACAGCGTAGAGGAACTGAAAGCGAAACTTGAAGAGATATTCAACGATAACAAATAAGCAGCAGTTGTGGGATGAGTTGACACGCGATGGAACTATTGTTACCCTCCCAAGTAAGTATAGTTCCTCGTCTCAGAGACTATCCTTTGTTTTACTCACGTCCATACATAGCGGCCAGGACGTATATTGGTGAAAGACATTTCGCCCTTTCGTGGAAGTCGATATGTCCTATTGCGAAAGACGATATGTCCCGTCATGAAGGAGTCTCCATTACTTCATTAATATGCTAAGGAGCTGATTCCTTATTATAGAATAAGGTGTGGGGGATGAGGTGGGTGCTACGGATGCGCCACTCTTTGGGATAGAGATTGTTGGCACGGGTGCCGAGGTTATTCATCAGGCCAAGACGCTGGCCACGGAAGCAGACCTGAACGATGCCGCGAGGAGTATCAGGCGGGAGGATGAGGGACTCGCGCTGGAGATAGCGGAGGGAGTCGGCGAGGGAGAGGTCGACGCGGGGATAAAGACCCATCCCCTTCCGTGAGGGAGAGGAGGCCTCCGGCTTATTATCCAAGGGAGAATCAAGTTGAGAGGTGGGTAGGATGATAAGGGAGGAAGAGGTAGCGCGGCGGTCTTTCTTCTTGATTTTCTTCTTGTTGACGGAAGGATACGGGTGGTCGCCGGCTTCGCCGTGCTTGCGGAGAATAGCGAGGAAAAAGCCTTCGCCGCGGACTTGACCAGGAAGGAAATGGTAGCACGGGAGGGTTCCTAAGCTGGAGGTATCCCCTCCCCTATCGGAGGAAGAGCTGATGAAGGAACTGACTTTTCTCAAATCACCTCTTATGCCCCAGGCGGAGTCAATAGGAACGGAGAGGACATCGGCACCAAGCTCGCTGGCAATCCATTCCACATTATCCTCGTCTTCCTCGGGGTTGAAGGTGCAGGTGCTGTAGATGAGGATGCCGCCGGGAGCGAGGAGAGGCCAGATGTCGCAGATGATGCTGCGCTGCAGGGCAGCGCAATCGGCGACGAAGGCGGGCGACCACTGACGGCTGGCCTCTTCTTCCTTGCGCATCATGCCTTCGCCGGAACAGGGAACATCGGCGAGGATGAAATCCACCCACCCGTCACTTTCCCTGCGCGAGAGGGAGTTTGCGCCCTGACTTTCCAGAGGCTTACAAGATGGCAAATACTCAGCAAGGTCGGCAGGATAAGCTTGGGTGACGAGGACATTAGGGTGGCCCCACTTGGCAAGGTTCTCAGCAAGGACTTGACAGCGGGAGCGGTTGGGTTCATTGCTGACGAGGAGGCAATCGTCGGGAAGAAGGGAACGGAGCAGCGTGCTTTTGCCTCCTGGAGCGGCACAGAGGTCAAGGGCGAGGCTTGGGGATTTAAATGGAGAAATCTTCAAGCATGAAGCATCGTAAAGCGTCGGGCAAAGTATGGATCTGACCACGTGGGCGAGAAACATGGAGCTGGCTTCTTGGACGTAGTAAGCACCCGCGTGGAGGAGGGGATCGGCGGTGAACTGGGGGCGCTGCTTCAGATAGAAACCTTCGGGACACCAAGGCACACGACCATCAGAACCCTCAGGCTCCGCCTCCACCGGCAGGCAACGGGAGTTGATGCGGATACTGACGGAGGGCTCTGCCTCCAATCCTCGGATGAGAGCTTCCACATCCTCCTCATTCCATCGGCGGATGAAGTAGTTTTTGAAGTCTTTTGGTAGATTCATGGTGCAAAGATAGGTAATTGAAAATTGAAAATTGAAAATTGAATCAATAAATTTGGTTATTGGGGCGATGAAAAACATATTTTCATCTGCAAAGGGACTTAATGCACCTTTCTGATATACTATCAAAGAAATATTTTCAATTTTCAATTTCCAATTTTCAATTTTTCCGTATCTTTGCACCCGAAAACGAAAAATGGTATGAAACAATACTTGAATCTCCTGCAACGTATCCTCGATGAGGGTGCCGTGAAGACCGACCGTACGGGCACGGGCACGAAAAGCATCTTCGGACATCAAATGCGCTTCGACCTGAAGGAAGGCTTCCCGCTGCTGACAACAAAGAAGCTGCACCTGCGTAGCATTATCCACGAGCTACTTTGGTTCCTGCGTGGCGACACGAATATCCAATACCTGCATGACAACAAGGTCACCATTTGGGACGAGTGGGCCGATGAAAACGGAGAACTCGGTCCCGTCTATGGTCATCAGTGGCGCTCGTGGCCGGACTACGACGGGGGGACTATCGACCAGATTGCCAATGTCGTGAACCTCATCAAGAACCACCCCGACTCGCGCCGAATGATTGTCTCTGCCTGGAACGTAGCCGAAGTGGAGAAGATGGCATTGCCGCCCTGTCACACACTGTTTCAGTTCTACGTCGCCGACGGCCGTCTGTCGCTGCAACTCTATCAGCGCAGCGCCGACACCTTCCTCGGCGTACCCTTCAATATTGCCAGCTATGCGCTGTTGCTGCAGATGATGGCGCAAGTAACGGGGCTGGAAGCGGGCGAATTCATACACACGACAGGCGACACGCACCTGTACCTCAACCATTTGGATCAGGCTCACCTACAGCTTACCCGCGAGCCGCGACCACTGCCTCGAATGGTTCTGAATCCTGAGGTGAAGGACCTCTTCAGTTTCTGCTACGAGGACTTTCAGCTGGAAGGCTACGACCCGTGGCCACATATTAAGGCGGAGGTGGCGGTGTGAAAAGTTGAGAATTGAGAGGTTGAGACATTGAAATATTCATCAAGCATGAAGCACCGCAGAGCGCCGAGCGGAAAGATGGAAAGTTAGTTGGCGAGTGGAAAAACGTAAAAGATTATGATTAGCTTGATAGCAGCGGTGGCCGAGAACGGGGCCATCGGATATGAGAATAAGTTGTTGTATTGGTTGCCGAATGACCTGAAGCGGTTTAAGGCGCTGACATCGGGCCACACTATCGTGATGGGCCGCCGCACGTTCGACTCGCTGCCGAAGGGAGCGCTGCCGAACAGAAGGAATATTGTGCTCTCGCGCAATGCCGCATTTCAGGCACCGGGGGTGGAGGTATTTCCTTCACTGGAAGAGGCGCTGAAAAGTTGCGGCGCTGAAGAAGAGGTCTATGTGATAGGCGGTGCCAGCGTTTATACTGAGACATTACCGCTGGCCTATCGGCTGTGCCTGACGCTGGTGCATGATGTGCCCAAACGGGCTGATGCCTTTTTCCCTTGGCTGAATCCGGCGGATTGGCGGGTGGAAGAAGAAGAAAGGCACAACGCCGACGAGCGCCATGCCTTCGCTTATACCTTTATAAATTATACGCACGCGTAAAGAAAGAACCCTCGGGCATAACCCGAGGGCTCATTGTATTTAGGCCTGAGGTTCTTCTGGAGCCTCTGTGGATTCTTCTTTCTTTGGAGCACGCATCTCGACTTCGATGGCCTTAATCTTGCTGGCCAGCAAGTCCAGTTCCTCGCGCAACTTCTCTACCTTACGGTTCATTTCGGCGACGAGGCTGTTGCCGCTCTTTGAGGTGGCATTAAGGAAGTTGAGGTTGTTCTCGTAGGTCTGGAACTCTGCCTTACGGGCTTCGAAGACGCGGAGCAGGCGCTCACGTTCCCGGGCCAGAGTGCTCTCGCCCTTGGCAACGGCCTGACGTACGCTCTTCTGGAATCCTTCGAGGCGACGGCGAGCCTGGCTGGCACCGAAACGCTTATAGAGTTCATCAGCCAAAGCACGATACTCCTTGAAGAGGCGGTCCTTCTCGCGGAAGGGCACATGGCCGATTTCGTTCCACTGCGCCTGCAGTTCCTTCACCTTCTCGAGGGTTGCATCGGCGGTGTCCTCTACAAGGGCTTTCAACTGATCAATGATACTCTTCTTGGCGGCAAGGTTCTCGCGTTCCTCGCTACGCTGGTCTGCCGTGGCAGCCTGACGGGCCTCGAAGAACTTATCACAGGCAGCGGTGAAGCGCTTCCAAAGCTGTTCGCTATACTTGCGGGGCACAGCGCCAATGGTCTTCCACTGCTTCTGCATCTCGATAAGACGGTCGGCTGTGCGGCGCCATTCAGTGCTCTCCTGCAGCGATTCGGCCTCCTCCACAAGCTTACGCTTAGCCTCGAGATTCTCGCCCTGCTCGTCCTTGATGGTACGATAGAACTCAGCCTTGGCTGTGAAGAACTGATCGCAGGCTGCACGGAAACGGTCAAATATGAGGTTGTTCTGCTTGTGGCTGGCGAACCCTATGGTCTTCCACTCAGCCTGCATGGCGATAACCTCCTTGGTCTTCTCTTCCCACTGTGCGAAGGTAGCAAGTTCGTCGAGTTTGATATCCTCCACCTGTTCGCAGAGAGCTGTCTTGCGACGCAGGTTGTCTTCCTCGCGAGCCTTGATAGCCTCGAAGTGCTCCTGATGACGTTTGTTGATGACGGTGGAAGCGGCCTTAAAGCGCTCCCATATTTGGTCGCGCAGCTCCTTGGCAACGGGACCAATTTCCTTATATTCAGCATGCAGGCTCTGCAGCTTATTGAATGCCACTACGACATCTTCCTCATCCACGAGCTTCTCTGCCAGTTCGATGAGTCGTTCCTTGGCAGCCAGATTCTTGCGGAAGTCGTATTCGCGGGCTTCACTATTGAGTTTCAGGAGATCATAGACCTGCTCGACATAGTGCTGATAGGTCTTCCATATTTCGGTAGCACGTTCAGCGGGCACGGCCCCCACTTCCTTCCACTGGGCTTGCAGCTGCTTGAACTCGTCGAAGTTCTGACTGACTTCCTCAGGGGTGGTTGCCAGTTCCTTGATACGCTCGATGATGGCGAGTTTGCGGTCGAGGTTCTCTTCCTTCTGCTTCTCCAGCGCCTCGGCGATTTCGGCCCGGCGCTGGCGGATATTGGCCATAATTGCCTTGAAGTTCTCCTCGGCGGCATCGACCTCGGCACGCCAGTCCTCAGGAGCTCCGCCTTCCTCAATGAAGGCATTGCGAGCTGCCATCTGTGCGGCTTTGTGTAGCTTGTAGAAGACTTGCTTGAGCAGGTCCAGCTCATTCTTGTCACCACCCTTGTCCTCCTCCTGGATTTCGCGGAGGCGATCCACCACTTGTTCCTTAGTCTCATAAAGGGGACGTGCAGCGCCCTCTGCAGCGGGTTCCTCGATTGCAGGTTCCTCAGCGGCGGGTTCCTCAATTGCAGGCTCCTCAGGGGCAGGTTCCTCTGGGGCTGCTTCAGGTTCTGCCTGAGTTTCCGGGGTTTCCTCCGCGGGAGCGGCGTCCTCAACTGGAGCTGTTTCAGGTTCCTCTTCAGGAACGTTGATAATCTCTTCGGCCTGCGTCGCGGTAGCTTCGGGCGCAGGCGCTGTCTGTACTTCTGCTGCCTGTACCTCATTCTCAGGGGTGGGCTGCAGTTCGTTGGTTTCAGTCATTTTGCTTACGGTTTAAGTAGCTATTATGGTTCATTTGTGCCCTAAGGCGCAGCAAATTAACGGAAAAAAAATGGAACGACCTAACTTTTTGGCAAGTTTTTCACATTAAAGCCACGATTCACGCTTGGAATACCACCAAAAGGCGGCAGTTAGCATCACAGAGATGATGAGAACAAGCGGAAAACCGAGCGGTTGGTTCTCCATTCCGTTGATCAGGTTCATTCCGAACAAACTGGCGATGAGGGTGGGCACCATAAGGAACATGGAGATGATGGTCAGCGTCTTCATCACCGTAGACATATTGTTGTTGATGATGCTGGCGTAGGTCTCCATCATCGAGTCGAGGATGTTGGCGTAGATTCCCGTGGTCTCGCGCGCCTGGTTCATCTCAATAGTGACGTCCTCAATGAGGTCTGCATCAAGTTCATCGACAGGCAATTTAAACTTCAGTTTGGAGAGTAGCGTCTCGTTGCCACGAATGGAGGTGGCAAAGTACGTCAGGCTGTCCTGCAGACGGCTAAGGTTGATGAGGTCGGCATTATCTATCTTGCGGTCGAGGTGCTGCTTGGCAGCTTCGATGCGTGCATTGATCTGCTTCAGACGTTTCAGATACCAGACGGCGGAGCTGAGGAAGAGGCGGAAGACCATATCGACGGAATCCGTAAAGCCCAGTCCTCGCTTCTGCTGATAAGTGACGAAGTCTATCATCAAGTTCGTCTCGTAGTTACAAACCGTGATGCAGACATCGCCTTTCAGTATGATACCAAGCGGAATCGTGGTAAAGGGAGTACGGGATTTCACCTCCTTGACGTAAGGAATACGCAAGATGATGAGAATCCACCCGTCATCGTAGTCATAACGTGCACGCTCGTCGGCATCAGCGATGTCGTCGAGGAAATAATCAGGAATCTTGAGCTCGTTCTGCAGGAAGTTTGCATCATCGCTCGTCGGGCACGATACTTGTACCCAGCAATTGGGCTGCCACTGCTCCAGGGTGTGCAGGCCGCGAAGAGTATTCCAATAGGTTCGCATAGTTTAACAATTTTCTTTTTGAGAGGGCATAGCCTTCAAGGGTTAAGCGGGCAGCAGAGGCCCGATATGCGATGCGAACCTCCGTCCCTTAATCAGTGTAACGTTGATGATAATCGTCCATTTACGGAATAAAGGATGGTTTAACGGCCGCAAAGGTACACTTTTCTTGTGAGAAATGCACAAGAAAAAGATAACTTTTTTGCCGAAAAGGGGTTATTTTACCGTTATTGGCCCTCCGAAACGCCCTTTGGAGCGCCCTGAGGTACGATAATGGGTGCCGTTGTGCCAGTAGTATCCGGCTCGGAAACGGGAACAGCAGCAGGAGGAGCCGATATGGAAGCTGGACGGTCGAGCAGGCCATAGGTGGTGCGCAACACGCGGAACTCTGTACGACGGTTGAGGGCGTTGCATGCTTCCTGTTGTTCCTCGGGCAATGTCCGAATGAAAGCCTCCGTCAGTGTGTCGCCCAGATGGAGGAAGGGATACTGCTCAACAATACGGCGCTTGACAACCTTCGGACGGCTTTCGCCATAACCCTTGGGCGTGACGCGGTCGGCATCGATGCCATGTTCTATCAGATAGTTCACTACGCTCTCAGCACGTCGCTGTGAGAGGCGTTCATTATAGGCATCATTGCCGCGATAGTCGCAGTGGGCACTGAGCTCGATAGTAATTGTAGGATTCTCGTTCAGCATATTGACAAGACTGTCGAGTTCGACCGTGCTGTTCTCGGTAAGGGCTGCGCTGTTGAATTCATAGAACACATTACGCAGAAGGACAGGAGCCGTGATACTTGCCAGCGGGAACTGCAGGACGTATTCGCGGCTGACGCTGCTGGTATCCACCCTCAGTTGTTCTACGTGGTTAAGATATCCATTGCAGGTACCAAGAAACATATATTCCACGCGGGGTTTCACTACGAACGTGAACGATCCGTCACCACGCACACTGATCTTCTGGTTTGTGCCATCGGTACCTATTAGATGAACAAGTGCCGAGGGCAGTTCATAGCCGTCTTTCTCATACACCCACCCTTTAACAGACTGTATCACCTCGGGGCACTCGAAGGACCAAAGGTGATCCCATCCACGAGCGTCGCCACGGCTGGAAGAGAAATAGCCTCGGTTATGCACCCCTTCAAACGTCATTCCGAAATCGTCACCGGCAGAATTCATCGGATAACCCAAGTTCTTGACAGTCCACTTGTGAGTAACGCTGTCTTCTGTGGCCACAAAGAGGTCGAGACCTCCCATGCCGGGATGACCATCGCTGGAAAAATACAACTCACCATTGGGACGGAACGTGGGAAACATCTCATCGCCTGGGGTGTTGATGGGAGCAGGCAGACATTCGGCACCGACCAGATTCTTTCCTTCTATACTTATTCGCCAGATATCCTTACCGCCGTGACCGCCAGGAGCATCGCTGACGAAATACAGCCAGTCGCCGTCGGGTGAGACTGCGGGATGGGCAAAACAGGTAAGGGTATCCTTGGATATTTGCACTTCCTGGGGCTTTGACCACGAAGCATCGCTGCGCTGCGAAGAGTAGATATGGGCATAGCGCGGGTATTCAGCGTCCATCGGACAACGGGTGAGGTACATCGTCTTGCCGTCGGGCGAGAAAGCACAGACGCCTTCTTCCAACTCGGAATTCAGTTCACCTTGCACCGACTCGGGGGAACTCCACTTGCCCTTGTCGTCTTTCTTGCACCAGAATATATCCGCGTACTTTGTGCCTGTAATGCCACTGAGTTCATCGCCAGATGCCTGGGGACGGGTACTTGTCCAGTATATCTGGTCCCAATCGTCGCCGAAGAGTGCCGGCGAGAAATCTGACCGGCGGGAGTTCAGCAACGGCTCCTTCTTCACGATATGCAGGGTCGGCCTCTGCTTCATGAGCAGTGCCTGACGCGCCCCGATGAGTCCGTTGGCTGCGAGTGTATCATTTTGCGGCGTACAGATGGTGGTATGCATAGCTGCCACTTCCTTGCTGAGGGCGATGTAGGTCTCATAGGTCTTGACTGCGTTCTTGAAGTCGCCGTTCTTATGAAACTGACGTGCCAACTTCAGGGTTGCATCGAGGATGGCGCCCTCATCAATCGAATCCTGTATGTCCATATATGGTGTTTCGGGAGCCGGCTTGTCGCCGAAAACGGCAGACACCCCGTCACGGATCTTCTGGCGGTCGGCTTTGGACTTCTCCAGATAGCGGATACCGTTCTGATATGCGCCAATAGCCTTCGCCGTGTAGTTGATGCGACGATAACATTCTGCCATCTTCAACGCCCGCTCACCCCGTTTGCCACGTTCCTGATTCTTCGTCTTGGCGTAAGCTGCCTTATATTCCGCAGCAGCATCGTAGTATTCGCCAAGCGCAAAGAACTGATCACCCTTGCGAAGGTTCGTCTCGGCGTTGCAGGAGAACAATAATAATGAGAGGCTGAGAAGTTGAAACATCGAAACACACCACACAAGGCAGCATCGAGCCACCTTGCGCAGATGATGATTCTTAAAAAAACAACATTTATTCAACTTTTCTACATTCTAACAGCATTTGAACGTATATATAACGCGCGTACCTTATTATTTATTGTGCTGGCGGCACATGACGGCTCGAAGTATCCTGCATAACGGTCATCACAAGGTCTGTGACCATCTGTTTCAATTCGGCAATGAAGGTGGCGGCGTCGTACTCGTGGCGCTCTATCTGGCGGAGCTTCTTTTCCCAGATACCCGTGAGTTCTGCACTCTTCAGCAACTCCTCGTGGATGAGGCCGATGAGCTGGATTCCCGTCTGGGTAGGAGCCAGACTCTTGCGGACGCGACGAATATAGTTGCGCTTGAACAGTGTCTCAATAATGGCGGCGCGGGTCGAGGGGCGTCCGATGCCGTTTTCCTTCAAGGCATCGCGCAGCTCATCATCCTCCACCAACTTACCTGCGGTCTCCATTGCCCGCAACAAGGTTGCTTCTGTGTAAGGCTTGGGGGGCGTGGTCTGTTTCTCTGCGAGGTTGGGAACGTGTGGGCCGCTCTCGCCTTTCTTGAAGGCAGGAAGGGTGCGTTCTTCATCCTGTGGTTTCTCTGAATTCTCGGCATTCTCCGAATTATCTGAACCCTCAGCAGAATCCGTATTCTCCTTCTTCTTCTTTTCCCACAACACATGCCAGGCAGGGTCCACAATGCGCTTGCCCGTTGCCTTGAAAGGCACGAAGTCATCAAACGTACCCGCTTTTAACCCCTCGCAACGCACTTCTCCCATCACAGTCGTCTGCTCGAACTTACATTCTGGATAGAACACTCCAATGAAACGGCGTGCGATAAGGTCGTAGACGCGTTTCTCCATATCCGTCAGGGAAACCGTCGTCACAGGAGTTGGAGTCGGGATGATGGCGTGGTGATCTGTGACCTTTGTGTTGTCGAAGACCTTCTTGGACTTTTCCAACTTTTTCTCATTTGCAAACAGGGGTTGGATGAAACCAGCGTAGGGTGTCATATTTGTCAGTATCTGCGGGCACTTCGGGTACACGTCATCCGGCAGAAAAGTGGTATCCACGCGTGGATAGGTAGCCACCTTCTTCTCATACAGGCTTTGGATGAGCTGAAGGGTGAGGTCTGCAGAGTAGCCGTATTTTTTGTTACATTCCACCTGCAGCGAGGTGAGGTCAAACAGGCGGGGAGCCGCTTCGCGCCCCACTTTCTTATCCACGCTGGTGACCGTGAATGGCAATTCGCGGATGGCATCAAGGGCTTTCTGCCCCTCTTCCTGACTTTTGAAGCCGCGGTCGCCTTCTTCCATCACGGCCGTGAAAGTCGTCTCGCGATAGACAGTCGTAAGTACCCAATATGTTTCAGGCTTGAAGTTGTCTATCTCGTACTGGCGATTGACGATCAAGGCCAAAGTAGGCGTCTGCACACGACCGATAGAAAGCACTTGTCGGTTCGTACCATATTTTATTGTATACAGGCGCGTAGCATTCATTCCTAAGGTCCAGTCACCGATGGCCCGACAGAGTCCGGCTTCGTAGAGGCTCTGGTACTCGCGCTGGTCCCTTAATGTCTGGAACCCCTCACGAATGGCTTCTTCTGTCAGCGAACTGATCCAAAGGCGCTGGACAGGACATTTAGCTCCCGCCTTCTGCATCACCCATCGCTGGATGAGTTCACCCTCCTGGCCAGCATCGCCACAGTTGATGATGCTGTCGGCGGCCTGCATCAGTTTCTCGATAATGGCGAACTGCTTCTCCACCCCCTTGTCAGCCTTCAGCTTGATACCGAAGCGAGGGGGAATCATGGGCAACTGCGACAGGCTCCACGACTTCCACATCGGAGTGTACTCATGGGGCTCCTTCAGTTCACACAGATGACCGAAAGTCCAGGTCACCTGATAACCGTTTCCTTCAATGTAACCTCCGCAATCGTGCTTGGCTCCCAAGACATTTGCGATATCACGAGCTACAGAGGGCTTTTCTGCTATACAAACTATCATAAGTGGGTGCAAAGATACATATTTTTTGGGATGAAAAAGCCGTTTCTTACAAAATCCTTGCATAAAATGTCACTTTTTGGACGATTTTTGCAAATAAATTTGGCTGCTCGGACAAACTTTACTACTTTTGCTCGCTTTAAGTAACGATTCGGCCTTATTGTGCCCTTAGAAAGGCACCTTTCAGGCCATTCGTTGTGTAATGTTGCGCCAATATTCAAACAAACAAAACCTTATATTCTTTTTATTTAAAAATTTATGGCAGATAGTAAAGAAAAACTCTTCGCGGACTTCACCGCCCCCTCACGCCAGGAATGGCGCGACAAGATTGAGGTAGACCTCAAGGGCGCTGACTACGAGAAGAAAATGGTCTGGAGAACCAACGAAGGTTTCTCCATGCAGCCGTTCTACCTGAAGGAAGACGTGGACAAGCTGCCCACCGTCAACGCCCTTCCGGGCGAGTTCCCCTTCGTGCGCGGCAACAAGAAGGACAACAACGTATGGTATGTTCGCCAGAACATCGTTGTTACCGACCCCAAGGAAGCCAACGCTAAAGCGCTGGATATCTTGAACAAAGGCATCGACTCCATCGGTTTCCGCTTCCACAGCGACCTGGTAAGTGCCGAAACAATCGAAACCCTGCTCGACGGAATCCGCTGCGACATCGTGGAAGTCAGCTTCCGCTCCTGTCCGCGCCGAGTACTTGAACTGGCCGACATACTCGTTGCTTACTACGAGAAGAAGGGCTACGACAAGGAAAAGATCGTCGGTGGCATTGGCTTCGACCCCATCGAGTCCATGTTGAAGAAAGGCAAGGACACCTCCGCCCTCCTCGCCACAGCGCCCGCTTTGGTTGAGAAGCTGAAGGACTTCCCCAACCTCCGTTGCATCATGGTACACTCCGACCTGCTCAACAACAGCGGTGCCTACGTCTATCAGGAGCTGGGCTACGCGCTGGCTTGGGGTAAGGAATACCTGGAGCAGCTCATCAACGCCGGCGTGGATGTCGATCTCGCCGCCAAGAAGATCAAATTCTACATGGGTATCAGCGGCAATTACTTCATGGAGATTGCCAAGTTCCGCGCTGCCCGTATGCTGTGGGCACAGATTGTGAAGCAGTATGAGCCCAAGTGCGACTGCGCAGCCCAGATGTGCGTCAATGCAGCTACCTCAACTTACAACATGACTCTCTTCGACAGCTATGTGAACATGCTTCGCTCGCAGACAGAGACCATGTCAGCAGCTCTCGCAGGCGTTCACTCGGTCGTGGTGACTCCCTTCGACGTTCCTTATGAGACTCCTACGGACTTCGCCGAGCGCATCGCACGCAACCAACAGTTGCTGCTGAAGGAAGAGTGCCATTTCGACAAGATTGTTGACGTCAGCGGCGGCAGCTATTTCGTAGAAGAACTGACCGTAGCGATAGCAAAGGAAGCATGGAAACTATTCCTCGCCGTAGAGGAAGAAGGTGGTTTCCTCGCTGCCGCCAAGGAAGGTAAGATTCAGGAGGCCATCAACAGTACAGATGCCGCTCGCCACGCCAATGTCGGCAAGCGTAAGGAGTTCCTCCTCGGCACCAACCAGTTCCCCAACTTCACGGAAACGAGCGAAGGCAAGGAGCCCATGGCTCCCTGTTGTGGTGGTCATGTTTGCTGCAACAATGTTGCAGCAGAGGAGACGGAGATTCCCGCTCTGAAGACCAGCCGCCTCGCCTCCGATTTCGAGACCCTGCGCCTCACCACCGAGAAGGCCGCCAAGCAGCCCGTAGCTTTCATGCTCACCATCGGCAACCTCGCTATGCGTCAGGCTCGCGCTCAGTTCAGCTGCAACTTCCTCGCCGCAGCCGGCTACAAGGTCATCGACAACCTCGGTTTCCCCACCGTGGAGGAAGGTGTAGATAAGGCTTTGGAAGCAGGTGCCGACATCGTTGTCATTTGCTCCAGCGACGATGAATACGCCGAATATGCAATTCCTGCTTTCAAATATCTCAATGGTCGCGCCATGTTTGTTGTTGCTGGTGCTCCTGCTTGTTCAGAAGATTTGAAAGCCGCAGGAATAGAGAATTTCATTCACGTACGTGTCGATCAACTGAAGACACTGCAAGAGTATAACGCCAAACTTGGCATCTAATGTCTAACCTCCCTAACACCCAAAAGCAATGAAAAAGCAATTCAAAGACATTGATATCTTTGCTGGCATCGAACAGAAGAATGGTCAGCAATGGCAGCGGGAGAATGGCATCACTGCCAACTGGAAGACTCCTGAGCAGATTGATATCCAGCCCGTTTATACGAAGGAAGACCTCGAAGGCATGGAACACCTCGACTTTGCAGCCGGTATTCCTCCCTTCCTCCGTGGCCCGTACAGCATGATGTACCCCTTCCGCCCGTGGACCATCCGTCAGTATGCCGGCTTCTCCACCG
>JAEEGL014544038.1_pt1 | contig 13785 bp, 9 predicted proteins | sample 9134231 | NCBI WGS metagenome assembly JAEEGL01 (sample SAMN16246548, study PRJNA631951) | gut metagenome | biome: gut microbiome; feature: rumen; material: fiber-attached | host: Bos | place: Iran: Karaj | collected 2018-10 | reverse complement strand
TAAAATCAAAAATATTATTACTCACATAAAACCTCCCTAACGTAAAAATTAATTTTCAATTAATTTTACTTCTAAAAAAAACCTTAAAAAATTAACCTAAAAAAAAAATATAAAAAAAACATAAATTTAAAAAAAAATAAAAATTACTGTGCATGAGATTTGAAATAATTAACTACATTTAAAATTCTTTGTTTAGAAGATAAAAACCTAAAAGAGCTTTGTTGGCTGAAAATAGCTTTAACTCGATTAAAGCTAAGATTTTTAGCATCTCTAATCCCAGCTTGACATTCCTTAGCCATATGTCCTTTTTCTCCACATTCATAACAAGAATCTCTAGTAAGAACACATTCTTTAGCAAAATGACCAGGTAATTTACATATAAAACATACATTATTAATTCTATTTGGACTTTCTTTTCTTTCTTCTTTTTTATCATATCTACTTTCATAACTTCTATATTTTTCATCTATTTCTATATCTTTTATTTTATCATTATTATTTTTCACTCTTTTTGATATTTCTACTCTACATTTATTATATCCATTCAATCCATTTAATGTTGTCTTGTGGAATTTCTTTATTGCTTCTCTCGCATCTGAAACTGAGTCGTAGTCTATAAATGCATATGGACCTTTTTGATCTACTCTACAAGGAGCTATTGAAGAAAATAAATTTTGTAAATCCTTTTCTGATATGTTCTTTGTTAGGTTACCTACAAATACACATGTCATTTTTTTAAATTTTTTTATTAAATTATTTAATTTTTATTTCAATGGAATTTTTTTTCTTTGGTTTTATTTTTACTATTATTCATTTTTTCTAAATTGGATTTCTATTTTTTTTAAATTAGATAATTTTATTTATTTCATAAATTATTATTTTGTTTTTAAATGTTATGAGAACTGATAAAATATATATTAAACTATTTATATAAAATTAAATTCACTTTTTTTATGAAAACCTTTAGAAATATTAGTATTATTTGTTTTAATTATTTGACTATTAGGATTAGGAGAATTACTTTTAAATTTAGGATAAATTCTAAAGAAAGCAATAATCAGAAACAAGAAAATTAAAAAAGCTCCATATAAATAAATAATAGCTTTATTTCTTCTTTGTATTTTTTGCATTTCTGAAATTAAAGTAGTAGAAGAATTTAAATCATTACTTATATCTCCAATTTTAGAATTAATACCTTTCATAATATCACTTTGTCCATTCATATCTCTCATTACATCTTCTCCTATACCTTCCATTTCAATTGTTACTCTTCTTGCATTTTGTAATTTATTAAATGAATTATATGCAATTTCTTCATTTTGAAAATTTTTATTTATATTTATTCCTAATGAAACTGATTTAATATTATTTTCAAATTTTTCTTTTTCTTTTTTATATCTTTTATTATATTGGGCATAACCATTTTTATAGTTTTTTACTATTAAATATATATCTGATACTGGAGATTCTCCTGCTACTTCTATTTCTAAATTTTTTAATAATTTCTGAGTTTCTAATAAATCCTTTTCTATTTCAGTTAATTTATTTTCTGTTTCTGTTGATATTGAATCTAAATTATTTGCAATTTTTTGAAACAACATTTTTACATTTGTTTGATATACATCAAATAATCCTGACATAATTAATATAAAAATTATATAATAAATAATATAAATTAATTATAAAAAAGGAATAAAAAAAATAAAAAATTGAAAAAAAATGAAAAATTTAAAAATATACAAAATAAAGGTTTAAATTTTATAATAAAAGATATTTAATACTGTCTTTATCTTTTTAATGAAATAATTTAAAAGTTGAACAATATAATTTATTCTATTTTAGATATATTATAATTATTATTATTCATTTAGATGATTGATTTGAAAAATGTGGGAAAAGTATTATTAGAATCAATTGGAAAATATATGATTCTAAAATCGAAAAAAAAATTAATAAGAATTGAAAAAAGTCAACGCAATTATGATAATGAATTCATTTTATTATTTTATTTGAAAAATTTAATATTATTAAATATTAAAAATGAAGAAATAGGAATATCAAAACTTTATAAATATCCAAAAATTATAAACTCTTATTATATATTAAAAAAATATAAATTTTTAAAAAAAATTTCTTTTTATATTAAATAATTTAATATAAATAAAGATGTATTATCAACCAGAAACAAGTATAAATTTTGATAATTATTATGAGAAAATGGAAAAAAAAGAATTAACAATAGAAGATATATTAGATGAAGATGAACTAATTCAAGATTTAATTGAAAATCCAGAATCAAAATTTCTTCCTTTTTTAACAAATGAAGTGATGATAAAATTAATTGATTATTCCCTTAAAATGCCTACTGAAGATGATCCAAAAAAAGGACATAAATTTCCTTTTAATGCAACTGAAATTATTTGTTCTTCTAATCCAGTTATTACCGATAAATTTTTTGAAAATAATGAAAAAAAAAAGGAAATTGAAAAAGATGAAAAAATGGATATTGAAAAAGAAGAAACAAAAAAAGAAGAAAATAAAGAAGAAAAGAAAGAAGAAGAAAAAAAAAATGAAGAAAAAAAGATGGAAGAAGAGAAAATAGAAGAAAAAAAGAATGAAGAAAATAATGAAAAAATAGAAGAAAAAAAAAATGAAAAAGATGATAAAATGGAAATTGATGAAAATAATATAAATAACAATGAAATTCAAATTGAAGAACAAAAAGAAAAAATAAATTTATTAGATTATTTTTTTAAATTTCTTGAAAATGAATCAACAAATGAAAATTATGTTCTGATAGGATATTTTAATAAAATATTGAATCATTTTCTTCAAAAAAGAGCACATCAAATTTTAACATATATTTATGGTGAAAAAGGAAATAAAATTTTTGAAGGATTAATAAAACATTTAAATAGAAAATTAATAGGAGAATGTCTTAAATCGATTTTAACTTATAATGATGATGAAATAAAAGATAATAAAGATATAAATAATAAAAAAAAAGAATTTCTTGAAAAAATTCTTCAAGATTTAAATGAATCAGAAGATGAAGATAAATATTATTGTATTTGTGATACTTTAAAAAATTGTTTTTCTAAAAAAGATTTTTTTTTTAAATTTATGACAAATAAAAATTTAGTAAGTTTATTATTTTCAATTTTATATAAAAATTTAGAAAATGAAAGAGGATTAAGAATATTATTTAATTTAATGATTAAAATAAATGAAAAAATATTATCTTCATTTGATAAATTAATAACTCCAAATTTAGTTGCTCAAAATCAAAAAATGACTTTACCAAATAACAATAATGATGATGATAATGATGATAGTGAAATAAATGAAGAATCATTTAAATCTGCTATAGATATTATATTTCAATCACTTATTGAAAGTGAATTTATCTTTTTTCAAGATTTACTTTTTTTTAATCCTAATTTTATTTTTGAAACTACTTATCAACAAATGCAAAAAATTTTAGGATATAAAAAACATCTTCAAATTGAATATTTTAGAACTATAATTGATATTTTAGTAAATTCATATTTTAAAAAAATTTCAGTTGAAAAAATCGATGAAATTATTTTAAAAATAGGAAAAGCGAAAATTTTCTATATGTTACATTGTATATTTTTTGAATATCAATTTAATAATCTTTATCAAACTTTTTATCTTCAATTAATGACAATAGTGTTAAATGAACATTCACCAGAAAAATTAATTCATGTTGTTTTTAATGAAAATGAAAATAAAAATTTTATTCAAGCTTTATTAAATAATACAATAAATAATATAAAATTTCAATATTATTCTGGAAGAGAAGTAAATTCATGTTTACTTGCATCACATATTAAATTAATATATGATATATATAATTCAAAAAATGAATTTGTTCAAAAAATAATTGAAAATGAAAATGATTTTAAAGTCTTTTATGAAGTTTTAGCTTCTGAAGTTTTCTTAAAATTTAATGGAAAATTATTATTTTCTGAATATAGCTCTTTCCCAATCCAATTAAATACTTCAAATAATGTTGAATTGAGTTCTCGTTCTATTGATGAAATGCTTATTGAAGATTTAAATATTTATATAACATATAAAGAAAATGGTGATTATAAACGCTTACAAGAACAAAAAATGAAAAGAATCATTGAAGAAGAAAAAAAGAAAAATGAAAAAAATCAATTAAGTGTTTCCCAAGAATTAACTTCTTCTATTAATCAAAAAGATAATAATATTAATAAGGATCTTGAAAATAATAATAATGAAAAAAAAGAAGAAGAAGAACAAAAAGAAGAAAAACAAAAAGAAGAAGAACAAAAAGAAGAAGAACAAAAAGAAAAAGAACAAAAAGAAGAAGATATAAAAGAAGAAGATCAAAAAGAAGATGAAAAAAAAGAAGAAGATAAAAAAGATAATATTAATCAATAATTTATAATTAATTATCAAACATTTATTTTTGTCTTATTATAAAAATATGAAAATACATTTGTTTTCAAAATAATTTATTTTCCAATTAAAATAACTTAAAATTAAAAAAATATAATAATTCTTTATTGAAAATTTAAATATCAAAAGAGTAAAATTTAAAATTATGAAAACAATTAAAAATAATTTAAAAAAAAAATAAATAAATGTCAAAAAGATTAAGAAGTTATATAGGAAAGCAGAAAACATATATAACAGATTTGGAAAATTATTGTAGAGAGCATTCAAGTTTTAATATTTCAAATGAAGAAGCTATAAATTCAGTAACATATGGAATAAAATGTTATCAAATAAATCAAAATAAAACTCAAAAAGGAATAATTTTTATTGCAGTCTCAAATAAAAATTCAATAACTTTTGCAAATCAAGAAAATCAAAGTTTATTAAAAATAAATTTAGATGCCATTGAAAGAATATCTTTTGATGAACAAACTGATAATTTAAAAGATTATCCAGATGAAAAAAAGAAAAATAAATGTATTCAATTTTTATCTGATAAAAAGTCATATGATTTTGTATTTAAATCAAGTAAAAGATTAAATAAAATAGTAAAAGGATTATTATTATTAATAGAAGAAAAAAAAGAAGATTTTTTATCTGATGAAAATATGGAAAATTATTTTGATGAATTGTATAGGCATTATGATAGAGATTTTAATAAAGCTCTTGATCATGAAGAGTTTAAACAACTTGCAATTGCTTTAGGAAAAGAAAAAGAACAATTATTTTCTGAAATTGATAAAAATAATGATAAAGTTATTGAATATAAAGAAGTTCTTGAATATTTTAGATCTTTTACTTCTGGAAAAGAATTTATTGATATTTTTTCTAAATATTCAAATAAAAATAATACTTTAGATCCTAATTCTTTAATTCATTTCTTTGTAAATGAGGAAAAAGAGAATATTGAAATTTATGATTCTATTAAAATAATCATTAAATTTTCTACATTATTAACAAATGAAGAAAAAGAAGAATTATTTAATAAAATAGAAATATTATATGATACTTATAATAAAACAATATCAGAAAATCAAATAAATAATTTAATAGAATATATATCAAAAAATAAACCAGAAAATAAAAAATTTACATTTACAATGAATTTACAAGAATTTTCCTTTATGTTATATTCAGATTTTATGTCAGTATATGATTTTGATAAAATAGAATCAGATTTATTTGAAGGATTACCATTAACAGATTATTTTATAAATAGTACACATAACACTTATTTAACAGGTCATCAATTACATGGAGTAAGTTCAGCTTCAATGTATTCTTTTGCTGTTTTAGAAGGTTATAGATTAGTTGAATTAGATTGTTATAATGGTAATAATGATGATGTTATTGTTACTCATGGATATACTTTAGTCAGTAAAATTAATGTTATTGATATTTTAAATGAATTAAAAAAAAGCGCTTTTGTTAATTCTCCTTATCCAGTTATATTATCTATTGAAAATCACTTAGATAAAAAACATCAAGTTATTCTTGCTAATTTATTCAGAGAAATTCTCGTAGATTTATATATTTTTCCAAGTGATGAATTACCTAAATATTTACCTAATTTACAAGATTTAAAATATAAATTTATTGTTAAATGTTCTGGTCCAAGAATTCCAGAAGAAAAATTAAAAAATCTTCCTCAAAGGAAAAAAGGAGTAAATTTTGAATCAAATGTTCAAAAATTACATATGATTAGAGGATTATCAATAGATTTAAATTTTAATATAGAAGAAGTCAATAAAATATCATCAGAAGATATAGAACAAATAAAAACTGAATATAATAATAATATAAATAACAATAATAAGAATTCATTAATAGAAGATGTAAATGAAGATGATAATGAAGAAGATGAAGTAGAAAAAGTTGAAGAAACATTAGTGAAAATAAGAGGATTATTTGGAACAAAATTTAAATATGAAAATCTAGATAATTCAGTTTATTATCCTTGGGAATTTGTAACAGTAAAAAGTAAAAAAATAATGAAATTTTTAGAATCATATGATAAAAGATATAAAATTACAGAATTTACTTCTAATTCATTAATGAAAATTTATCCTCAAAGTTTTAATTCAAGTAATTATAATATTGTTTCTTGTTGGTCTGCTGGAATTCAAGTAGCTGCTTTAAATATTCAAGCTACTCAAGATGATTATACTTTATTTGATAAAATTTTTTTTAAACAAAATAAAAATTTAGGATATGTTGTTAAACCTAATAAATTATTAAAAGAAACTTTCCAAATTGAAAAATATGATAAACCTCATTTTATTCTTGAAGTTTCTATTAAAATTTTCTTTGCTTTAAGTAAAATTATTCAATTTACAGGAATGAATTTAAAAAAAACTGATTTTATGACAATGAACGTTTATGTTTTAGGAATAAATGCTGATAAACAAAATAATTTAGAATATAAATTTGATTTAATTGATGGTTATATTTTTACTAAAATTAAAGATAATAGAATTATGAGATTTAATATATATGAAGGTGATGTTGGAGGATTAATGTTTAAAATTAAATGTAAAAATATTTTAGTTGCTAGAGCTTGTATTCCTTTTTGTATGTTAAAAGAAGGTTATAGAAAAATTCCTATTTATAGTAATAATTGTGTAGAATTTAAAACTACTTGTATGATTGGTCTTTTTTCAAAAAAATAAATTTTATATTTTTTTATTTATATTTTTATACATTAATTTGTATATACATTATTTTTTTCCTATTTTTATTTGATTTAATGTATTAGTAATTAAATTAATTATATTCATTTTATATATTTTGTAAAAATTTATTCATTTCTTCATTTTCTTCATTTATTTCTTTATTTTCCATTTCATTTATATTTTCTATTTGATTTATCATGTTATTATATTGTAATATTTCATCATCAATTTTTAAAATTTTATTTTTTATTTCTTCTTGTTTTTTTAATTCTTCTTTTATTTTATTATTATATGATTGATTTCTTAAATAAAAATTTGAATTATCTGAATTCATTTCATTTTCTGCTTTATTTAAATTATATTTTCCTTCAATTTTATTTTTTTGAATATTATAATTAATTTCATTAATATTATTATTTAAATTTTTAAATTCTTTCTCAAGATTACTATTATTTTTTTTTTCTATTAATAATTTTTCTTTCAAACCTTTTAATCTCATTTCCAAATCTCTATCTTGTTCTTTTAATTCTAAAATCATAAACTCAAGTTCTTTCCTATTTAATTCCTTATCATTTTTTTTTTTCATTTAAAAAAAATAAATAAATTTTAAAAAAATAATAAAAAAATAAAATTAAAAAACCAAAATGACAAAAACTCCAATATTAATAATTTTTCAAATCCTAATAACAACAACATTTGAATATGATGAAACTTGTAATAGATATTCATGTCAATCATCTCTTTCCCAAAATATATGTTCATTAAAATCAGATGATATAATAAGTTTAAAAGAATGTGATATATATAAACATTGTGAATTTTCAGAAAATTATTCATCATCAAATTGTATAGATTCAACATATGATTATAATGAAAAATCTTATCCAGGTGGAATTTGTAATAAAAATGCAGATTGTAAAAATAATTATTGTTTAAATGGAACTTGTGAAATTAAAGTTTCATGTAGTAATTCTGAAGATTGTGGATTTGGACATTATTGTAATGATAGCCAGTGTACTGAAGCTAAAAAAGAAAATGAAAGTTGTAATTATGATGAAGAATGTAAAAATAATTTAATTTGTTATAATAATAAATGTACTGAATTTTTCTCTCTTAAAAAAGGAAGCAATGTCAGTGAATATAATGAATTATTATGTGAAACTGGAATTGCAGTTAATGGGATTTGTAGTAGTTTAAAATTAATAAATAAAGAAAGTTCTTGTGTAAATGAATGTGTATATGAAGATTATCTTAAAAATAAAATTACATTAAAAAATAAATGTAATTGTACTTATTCACCAGAACCTGAAAAAAGATGTGAATATGGAAATGAAGACATTCCAATTTTATGGGAAAATTATACAAATTATATAAAAAAAGCATTAGAAGAAGAAAATATAAAAAATTGTAATGTAAAAGAAAAGAGACCATCATATTGTATAGAATCATTAAAAACAAATTGGACATTTAAAAATAATAATAATCGTTTAAATAAATTGTATTATCAAATAAAAGGATATCACAGATATGATGATAAAGTACCATGTGCAATAAATATAGTAAATAATAAAGATTTTACTCCTCCAAAACCAAAAGATGGAAAATTTAAATGCCCAATGTATAATTGTGGTTCAGATTCAAAAATAATATTTGATAATATTACTTGTGCATATTCAATAAATCCATTTAATGAAAATGGAGATGAAATTAATGTACATTTAAAAAATATATGTGAAAAAGGTAATAAATGTAATTATCAAATATATGATACTCATAAAGATTATACATATAATAGTACATGTGTAGAAATACCATCAAGTAAGACTTGGACAATTAAATATGCTGGAGAAAAATGCTCAACTAAAAATCAATGTCAAAAAAGTAAAAATTATCCTGATGTTGGTTATTGTATTAATGGTTATTGTTCTGGTCATATTGAAGGACAAAATTGTACTAATAATTCAGATTGCCATAAAGGACATTTTTGTAATGGATTATATTGTGAGAAACAAAGAGGAGAAGGTAAATTTTGTTTAGATTCTTTTGAATGTTTAAATTATTTAGGTTGTTTAAATAATTCTTGTGTTCAATATTATTCTTTAAGCAATGGAACTTATTTAAATGCTTCTTATCCAGAAAAAGAATTATGTGAAATGGAAATTATTAATGAAGAAACCAATCAATGTGCTCAATTAGCTTATACTGCTGAAATGAATATGAAAAAAAATGAAGATGGTTTTGTAGAATGTAATGTTGGTGAATTATGTAATTATACTACTGGTTATTATTTTAAAGGATCTTTAGTCATTCAAACTAAAGAATGTGTTTGTGGTTTTAGTATTAATGGAAATGCTTATTGCCCTATTCCACAAACTGTTAATAAGGATGATTGGAAAAAATATTTTAAACTTAAAAATAAACAAAGAGATAATAGCTGTCATACTGAAAGAAGAGATAAGTGTAATGATGAAATGAGTGATAATGATTTAGATGAGTTAAGATATTATGAAAGAAAAACTAAAAGAGCTCATTTATTTTATAAAAGCTCCAATTGTATTATTGAAATTTTAAATAGTAAATTTATTAATGTCAATATGATGTTGATGATAATATTATTTTATATAATTTATTAGTAATAGGAAAGAATATTATTTTTTTAAATATTAAATAATTAATGGTAAATAACTAATTTTTGATTTATTAGATATTTTGATAAGGTAATAAGGAAGGTTCCTAAAGGTAAGAAGTGTATTTAGGGCTTATATATCAAAGTACATAGAACCAACAAAATTAAGGTAATTAAATTATATAGAAAAGGAAGAAAAACACCATAAACAAAATTAATATTTAGAGATTGACATAAATTTAGAATAGAATATTATGTAGAAGAAAATGTATTTATGAAAACATATATTTTATAGTTTGTAATGTTTTAGCATTATATTCAATACCAGAAGATTATTTAGTATGTAACGTTGAAGAATATATATATGATAAATAATAATTTAAAAGAATTTATGATACTTGTCCTATAATTGTTTCACATTCAGAAGATCATAAAACTAAATTAAATATGGTTATAGAAAAAGTGTCAGTAATGTAAGTACTAAGTTAAGCTTAGTCAAAGATGGAGGAAGGATTGTTTTACCTATTCTTAAAGTTGGTAATCCATATTCTTTGAGTAATTTTTTTGATATTTAAAATGAAATAATAAATAAAAATGTTTTGTACAATTTTAAGAAAAAAATCAAAATAAAAGAAAATACCTTGAATTTGAAAAATCATAATTAATTATATTAATAATTAACATTTTTACCATAAATTGTTCTTTCAATATCTCTTACATAAAACATAGACACAGTTAAGGGAATAAGAAACAGTAGAATTTTAAAAAAATAAGTAAAAGAAGTTAACTTAAGAATTTTCATTATAATTAGAGTGACACCTTCACTTCCAATACCAAACCCAATTAAATTAGCCAAAGCCATTAAAATAATATATAAAGAGCAAAAACTATATTTTAAAAACCTAAAGAAAAATTTATCATTTAAATAATTAAATTGGGGTTTACTGAAATAATTTTTAACAATAATTTCTGGAATTAAAGAAAAACAAATAAACCAACCCCAAATTAATAAATTTAATTTTAAATCATGCCATAATGCAACAAAAGTAAAAACAATCCACATATTAAAAATTTTAGTCTTTTTTCCTCCTAAAGGAATGTAAATATATCTTATAATCCAAACATTAAAAGATCTATGCCAAGCTCTCCAAAATCCTTCAAAACAATAATTATTAAATAAACATCTATTCATATTTTCTTCTGTTAATATTCCATCAAGCCAAGACCAAATTCTTGTTATTCTCCAAATTACTGTAAATTTTAACCATAAAAATGTTAAATTGTTAAAACTATATAATGCTAAATAAAAATATGTGAAATTATGTTCTTCATCATTTAATATAAATTTATTATATTTATTTGTTAGGTAACAGTTTATATAAATGTAATGATTGAATAGTTCAAATATAAAAAATGTTATTATGTTTCTTATTATATATAATATTTTTTTTTTGTTGCAAAAATTATTGTGTTCACTTTCAGAATAATTATACCATTGAAATATAAAACTATTATATAATATTATTGGACCACTGAAATATAAAGGAGGATAAAAAATATATATTAAAAAATTTATAAATGAAAATTTATCTAAATCTATTTTCACAAATTTCAAACAAGTTAAACAAAATTCTCCTTTTTCACAATTTTCACAATGTTCTTTTGCTTTATTTAAATTTAAAATATGATTATTATCAAAATTTTTGATATAGGCATTTTTATATTCAATATTAAAACTAATTATTTTTAACATATTTAAACCAAAACAAGCATTCCAACCTAAAATAGAATATTCATTAACATATATTCCAAAAGTTTCTAAAGAATAACCTCTATGAATTTCACTAGTTATTTTAACAAAAATACAAATTGACCAAGTTAAAAAAACAAAAATTTTACTTCCTATTATTGGTAATATTAAACATAATAAATAAGTAGAAATTAAAGTAACAAAAAGAAATACAATTTTATTTCCATGTAAATAATATCCATAACCCACTCCAACAAATAAATAAAAAATTTTAGAACAAAATAAATTTAATTTTCTTTTTATTATTTGAGAAAGTGAAATAAATATAAAAGCAAAATATAAAATTAACTCAAGATTTTTTCTAAAATATTTCCATTGAAAATCACTTAAATCTCTATATTTACCTAAATAAGTATTATCAGTGGTTAATCCACTTAATCTAAAATTATATTTTTTTGCAATATTATAACTATGAAATCCTAACTTTATTATTAAATATCCCCATGAAATAAAAGCAAATAAAGTACAAAAAAAATATTCATATAAAATTAATTTATTCTCTTTTCTAAGGAAAGTTATTTTTTCTATTAATGATAGTTTATTTTTTTCCATATTAAAATTTTATATTTTAAATTTTAATTAATTTAAATATTTTCTATTTTAATCTATTAATTGCTGCTCCTAAAATAAATGAAAAAAGAACTGCTATTAAAGTAAAAATTTCTGAATATTTATTTTTTAATAATTTATAAAAAGTACTTCCATTATTTTTTTTATTTTCTTTTTTCTCTTTATTTTCTTCATTTAATCCTACACTTTTAGAATATAATTCTTTTAATTTTTCTTTTGATTCTTGAATTTTTTTTTTAATATCATCAATTTTTTCTATTATATCTTCATTCTTCTTTTTTAAACTTTCAAAATCATTATCAATTTCAGATTCAACATTAGGTAAATCAGATAAAGGTTTTTCATTAAAAGAAGATAATTGTTCTGTTACTTCATTATATTTACCTTCAATATTAATTTTTTGTCCTAATTTTTTATAGTCAATTGAGTTATAAACTTTTTTTAGTTCTTGATGTTCAATAATATTATTCTCAGTTGGAACACATATAATTTGGAATTTAATTGATGGATTTTCTTCAATTAAATGATTATTTGTTGAAACTTGAATATTAAAATTTTGTAAAGGAGGAATTATACATATTGAAGGATTTGCTCTTAATTTTAAAGATGAATTTTCATAAACTTTTGCAATGATATATTTATCTTTTAATTCATTTTGAATTGTTATATTTCCAATATATTTATCTTGTTTAGAATCATATTCTATTAAAACATAATTTCCTTCTTGAGGTGAACTTGCATATTTTTCCATTAAATATTATTTTTCAATTTAATTATCATTAATATAATTACATTGTTATTAAATAATTTAAATACTTTTATTGATATTAAATGCAAGAAAATAATGATAAAGAAAATAAAAAAGAAGAACAAAAAAATGAAAAAAAAAATAGAAAAATAAGTTTATCTGAATTTGAGCTTCTTCAAACAGTAGGAATAGGTTCATTTGGTAGAGTACGTTTAACTCGACATAAAAAAACAGACACAGTTAGTGTAATGAAAATATTAAAAAAAATAGAAATAGTAAAACAAAAGCAAGTAGATCACATTTATTCAGAATATAATATATTAACAATATTAAATCATCCATTTATAGTAGAATTAAAAGGAGTAAATTTAACAGATCCAAAATATTTATATTTAATATTAGAATATGTTCCAGGAGGAGAATTATTTTCATTATTAAGAAATTGTCAAAATTTTCCATTGGAACAAGCAATATTTTACATATGCCACATAATAACTATATTCACATATTTACATAGTAAAAATATAATATATCGTGATTTAAAACCAGAAAATATATTAATAAATACAAATGGATATTTAAAATTAACAGATTTTGGTTTTGCAAAAGTATTAGAAAGTGGAAAAACATATACATTATGTGGAACACCAGAATATTTAGCTCCTGAAATAATATTAAATAAAGGTCATGGTAAACCTGTTGATTGGTGGACAATGGGAATTTTATTATATGAAATGTTAGTTGGAATTGATCCTTTTAATGATGATGATCCAATGATGATTTATCAAAAAATAATTAAAGGTAAAATTAGATTTCCAAATACTTTCAATAAAGATGCTAAAAGCTTAATTAAACATTTATTAACTTC
>JAEEGL014323908.1_pt1 | contig 13785 bp, 10 predicted proteins | sample 9134231 | NCBI WGS metagenome assembly JAEEGL01 (sample SAMN16246548, study PRJNA631951) | gut metagenome | biome: gut microbiome; feature: rumen; material: fiber-attached | host: Bos | place: Iran: Karaj | collected 2018-10 | reverse complement strand
TCGTATGATAGATTACGAACCCCGGTTTGCCGCCCGCAGGTTTTTTGATGTTTTTCTTAAGCAGGTAGTCGATGTCCACTTTGTCGTTGCCACGGGATTTTGAGTAGTAGGCGGCAAGTCTGCCGGCTTCTTCGTAGGTTCTGTCCGGCAATTCTTTGCCTGCAGCCTTTACAATTACATGGGAACCCGGCACGCCTTTTGCATGAAACCACCAGTCGCCGTTATCCGCAAGCTTAAAGGTTACATATTCGTTTTGCAGGTTATTTTTACCTACGTAAATATCATATCCATCGCTTGAAATGTAGTGGAGTGGTTTTATATTTATTTTAGCCGCTTTATCTTTGGCTTTACGTCTGATATATCCGCTTGAAATAAGCTCTTCTTTAAGCTCTTTTAAATCTTCTTCGTTTTCAGCCAAATCAAGGGCACATTTGATTGATTCCAAATGGTCGATTTCTTCTTTTGTTGAAACCGTAATTTCCGTCAATGCTTCATATGTACGCTTTAATTTAGCGTACTTTTCGAAGTATTTCTTGGCATTATCTATTGCTGATAAATCCGAATCAAGAGGAATGTTTATTTCTTCATCTGTGTAGTAATTCAGTACTTTTGCGGACTTAACACCCGCTTCTATGTTGTAACCGTATGTGGTAAGTAATTCACCGTAAATCCTAAATTTATCGCGTTTTTGAGTATCTTTAAGCTGGAGGAGCTGTAAATCGTATTTTTTGTTGTTCTTGTTAAGTGCGCTTTGAACTATTTGGCGCAAATCGCTTGAACGTTGACGAATACGTGTTGAGCTTTCTTTTTTTGCGTAAAAATCTTCCAAAAGAGCACTAACGCTGTCATAATATTCAACTTTTTTATCTTTGTACATGCTTAATTCGATGACACTGTATTCCAAAGGGCTGCCATCGTCGTCAAAGACTATGCAAAGCTTGTAATCGTTATTAGCGATATCTTCAACAATATGGGAAAAAATATTGTAAAGATGTCTTTTATCAACATCATCCAAAGCGGAAACCGACATATCCGCATCCAAGCCTGCGCGAAAAGCTATTTCATTGGCAATCAATGGGCTGAAACCCGTAATGGATGTATAAATAGCTTTTGAAATACTCAAAGGTTTTTCCATGACTGTATTAACAAACTTTTCTTCATCAACTTCAAAGGGATTCAGTTTATCATTTGCACCGGCGATAAAGTAATCGCGTCCCGGTAAAACCTCACGAACAGAGCTCACATTGGCGCCGATATGTTTAATACTGTCAACAATCATATTTTTATCATCCGTAAATATGATATTGCTGTGTTTTCCCATAAGCTCTATAATCAAATGCTTACGGCATAAATCACCCAAATCATTGTAATGTTCGAGCTCAATGTCTATTATTCTTTCAAGAGAAGGCTGTTTAATTGAGACTATTTTTGCGTTTGCAATATATTTTCTGAGCAACATGCAAAAATTAGGCGCTGTTAAAGGGCTTGTACGTGATTTATCCGTGAAATAAATCAAAGGAAGCGTAGCACTTGCTGAAATTAAGAGCTTTCTTTGACTGCTTTTTGTTTTTATTGTAATTAAAAGCTCATCTTTTTCAGGTTCCGCTATCTTGAAAAAGCGCGCGTCTTTAACGTTTTCGTTTAATTCATTTACTATTGCTTTTATTGTAAGACCATCAAATGCCATGATATACCTCAAAATATCTATTATTATAAGCTTTAAATATTGATTTGTTACGGACGATCATTTGTATAACATAGCAAATAAAATACTAATTGTTTAACAAACGATAATTTGCATAACAATAATTATTTTAAACGAAAGATAGTAAAAATCAAGCAAAAAGTGCTTGACTAAAAAAGATGTTAAGGATAAAATAACATAGAACTTAATAAGATGCGTTATCGCTTTTGCCCTAAGGCATACGCTATGGGCTGAAGTTAAAATGAATCCGGTTAGAATCCGGAGCTTATCCGTAAGCTGTATACATGCGAATTTATATAACGTGGCGAAAGCCGTCCATTGTGTTTAACATGAGAAGGATAGTTATATAAGTGATTTTATCTAGCATGTGAGCCAGAAGACTTGGTAATGTGCGAGTCCAAAAGGACACAAAAGGATTTTTTAATGGAAAATATACGGCCATGCAATTTATTGCATGGTCTTTTTGTTTATCTAATGCATACAATCTTTGGAAGTAATAGAGTAACTGTTAAAGATTTATATACCCACACACATCTCAACTCAGTAAAAAAAGCAGGTCTCCTGCTTTTTTTATTTGTTCAAGCACATTAGATGCAACATCACTCTTACTTGTAAATATCATAAATTTGTAGTAAAATTTAAACAAATGTTCAACAGTAAAAGGCTTATATTTTAGGGAAACATTTTAATATTATTTTGACAGCCGGCATTTTAAGCCAAATGGGGTGGCTGTGGGAGAGAGGACAATTTGATAAAAAGCATGACAGGCTTCGGCAGGTTTGAGGTTTTGGAAAATGATAAGAAATTTATCATTGAATTAAAATCCGTTAACCACCGTTATTTTGATGTTAACATCAGAATGCCGAAAAAACTTAATTTGTTTGAATCTGCAATCAGATCACTTTTAAAAGAATACGCGGAACGCGGCAAAATCGATATGTATATTACATACGAAGATGCATCGGAAGGCGTAGCAAGTCTTAAATATAATTCAGAACTTGCAAAAGAATATTTTGATTATTACAAAAAGATGAGTGAGGAGCTTGGAATCGAAAACGATGCCAAAGCTTCTGTTATTGCGCGCAGTCCTGAAGTTCTTACTATGGAAGAACAGACAATTGACGAGGACGAACTCTGGAAAATATTGGAAAAATGTATCAGAGGCGCATCGGAAAAGTTTGTCGAGGCAAGAAAAACCGAAGGTGAGCATTTAAAAAACGATCTTTTGGCAAAACTCGATCACTTAAACGAATTGGTTGATTTTGTTGAAAAACGTTCACCTGTTATTGTTGAAGAATACAAGACAAAGGTTGAAGAAAAGGTTAAAGAGCTTCTCGGCAACACTCAGATTGACGATTCCAGAATAGCAATGGAAGTTACACTTTTTGCCGATAAGGTTTGTGTTGATGAGGAAATTGTCAGACTTAAAAGCCATATCAAAAACATGAAGGCCGAGCTTGAAAAGGGCGGCGGAGTCGGACGTAAACTTGACTTTATTGCTCAGGAAATGAACCGTGAAGCCAACACAACACTTTCAAAAACAAGCGATATCGAGATTTCATCCGTCGGAATCGAAATGAAAACCGAAATCGAAAAAATCAGAGAGCAAATACAGAACATAGAATAAAATTTTACTTGTGCTTTAGCACATCAAAATAACTTGTGAGAGTTCTTACATATTAAGGAGCAAACCAATGAAAAAAGGTTTATTATTAGTCTTATCGGGCTTTGCAGGCAGCGGAAAAGGAACAATAATGAAAAGCATTGTGGAAAAGTATGACAGATACGCCCTTTCCGTTTCGGCAACAACCAGATCTCCAAGACCGGGCGAAGAACACGGTCGTGAATATTTCTTTATGGACAAAGGTGAATTCGAAGAGCTTATAAGAGATGACAAGCTTTTTGAATATGCTCAGTATGTGGATAATTACTACGGTACACCGAAAGAATATGTTGAAGAGCAGAGAAATGCGGGAAAAGACGTATTTCTTGAAATTGAAATTCAGGGAGCATTACAGATTAAAGAGGCAGTGCCTGATGCAATATTGATTTTTGTAATGCCGCCATCTGTTGCAGAGCTTAAGAAAAGATTGGTTGGCAGAGGAACAGAGACCGAAGAAGTAATCGAACGCAGAATGAAGCGTGCAAGTGAAGAGGCTAAGGGCGTTGAAAAATACGACTATTTGCTTATTAACGATGACATTGATGCCTGCGTGGAAGAGCTTCACGGCATCGTTCTTTCCGAACACCGCAAAGTGTCAAGAAATATGCCGACTATAGATAAAATGCTTGAAGATTTTGATAAAATGAGATAATATAAATGTTACTATTAATTATGCATAATAAATTTTAAGGAGAGTTAACATGTTACATCCATCATACACAGATTTAATGCAGGTAGTTAACGAACAGGCGGATGAAGGAGAACATCCTGTAATTCAGAGCCGTTATTCAATCGTTATGGCTACATCAAAAAGAGCACGTCAGATTATCGCAGGTGAAACACCGCTTGTGGAAGGCAATGAAAAGAAATACTTATCACTTGCCATTGACGAACTTTACAACAAGAAAATTCACATTATTGCTGACGAAGACAGTCAGGAGAACTAATAATGACAATTTATTTTATTTCCCTGGGTTGCGATAAGAACCTGGTGGATTCTGAAGAAATGCTTGGTTTATTAAATGAATCAGGCTATTCTTTTGTTGATGACCCTGTAGAGGCGGATGCCATTGTTATCAATACATGCGCATTTATTAATGACGCCAAAGAAGAGAGCATTAACAGCATTATTGAAATGGGAGAATATAAAACAAACGGCAAATGCAAAGCACTTTTGGTTACGGGTTGCCTTGCGGAACGCTATAAAGATGAGTTTAACGAACTTCTCCCGGAAGTTGATGCCATTATCGGCACCAACTCTTATACAATGATAGTTAAAGCAATTGATGATATCATAAACTCTAAAGAAAAATCGCTCCATAAATATTTTAAGAGTTTAGATGGTGTTGAACGCTTTGACGGCAATCAGATTGTTACAACAGGCGGATATTTCGCTTATTTAAAGATTGCTGAAGGTTGCGACAAGCATTGTACTTATTGTGCCATTCCGTTATTCAGAGGCAATTATCGCTCCATTGCCTTGGAAAAGCTTGTGGATAGGGCAAAAGTTCTTGCGGAAAAGGGCGTTAAAGAGTTGATTATAGTCGCTCAGGAAACAACCCTCTACGGCGTTGATATTTACGGCAAAAAGGAACTTCCGCGTTTACTTGGCGAACTTTCAAAAATCGAAGGCATTGAATGGATCAGACTTTTATATTGTTATCCGGAAGAAATTACGGATGAACTTATTAACGAGATTAAGAATAACAAAAAGGTCTGTCGTTACATAGATATGCCTATTCAGCACGCTTCGGATAATATCCTAAAAAAGATGGGCCGAAGAACATCAAAAAAAGAACTTGTAAATATTGTTTCAAAGCTCAGAAAAGAGATAAAGGATATTGCCATAAGAACTACGCTTATTGTAGGATTTCCGGGAGAAACGGATAAGGACTTTAAAGAACTAAAAGACTTTGTGCGTGAAATGAAATTCGAAAGACTCGGTGCTTTCAAGTATTCACCGGAAGAAGATACTCCTGCTGCCGGCTTTTCAAATCAGATTGATGATGATGTTAAGCAGGCAAGATATGATGAAATCATGGAAATTCAACAGGGGATTTCAGCCGAAATTTTGGCTGAATCCGTTGCTAAGACCATTAAAGTTATGGTTGAAGGCAAACTGGTGGATGAAGATGTTTATATCGGTCGTGATGAGACGTCTGCACCAAGCGTTGACGGAAATGTGTTTTTCAGCGCGGAAAGCGATCTTATGTCAGGGGATTTTGTAGATGTTGAAATAACAGGTTCATCGGAATATGATTTAATCGGTGAGCTTGTGGTTGAAAGATTTTAAGTTATCGGAGGGCGGTTTATACCGCATAGAAGTATGAATTTACCTAATAAATTAACATTATTCAGAGTTATATTGATTGTACCTTTTGTCATTTTTTTGTTAATCCCGGGATTGGGATATGCAGGAAGAATGATAGCTCTTGCACTTTTTATAGTTGCATCTCTTACTGATTTTTTCGATGGCAAGATTGCAAGAAAATACAACCTTGTAACGGACTTCGGTAAATTTATGGATCCTTTGGCGGATAAACTTCTTGTTTGTTCGGCTCTCATTTGCTTTGTTGAAATGAATCAGATTGCATCATGGATTGTTATTATCATAATAGCAAGAGAGTTCATTATCAGCGGTTTCAGACTTATTGCGGCTAACAAAGGTATCGTAATTGCAGCAAGTTATTGGGGCAAATATAAAACGGCTTTCCAGATGTTTGCCATTATTTTCTTAATTATTGATTTGCATTGGATTACACCTTTCTATGTTATAACTCAGATTTTGGTTTATGTTGCACTTGTTCTTACAATCGTTTCACTTATTGATTATCTTGTTAAGAATTGGCATGTAATCGGTAAGGATATGTAGGAAACTGATTTTGACGATTCGGTTTCTTTAGAATAATGAATTTATATGAATATTAAGCAGTAGCTTCAAACACGCTAAATGTGTTGATTTTACTGCTTTTTTTGTTAAAATTTTCTTATATTCAGCAGATTAAAAGCTTTTTTTGCTGATTAGGTCTCAAAAGGGGTTCGCATTTAAGTAAATGCGCAAAAGGAGAAGGAGTAAGAATGGATACAAATCAAGATCTTATGAAAATTAACTTATCGGCAAAAAGAGTGCCTTTTTTCAAATCAATGTCTACCAAAGTTGCATTAATCTTCTTGATTATTGTAGCGGCTATTATGGTTTTAAACATCTTTATTACAGTCCCAAGAATTCAAAACACACTTAAAGACAGTTATCAGAAATACACAAAGGATATGGCAAGATTATGTGCGGATAATCTTGATGCAATTGCTAATTCCGGAGGACTTGGGGATAATCTTCCCGTTGAAGTATTGTCAGTTGCTCTTGGAACTGTTCAGCTTACTGATGTTTCCAGTTCATACGCTTACTACGTTGATTCAACAGGTCTTATGTTGTTCCATCCGACAGCGGACAAAATCGGTTCTCAGGTTGAAAATGAAGCGGTTAAAGGTATCGTATCGCAGCTTGCAGCCGGTCAGACGGTTGAAGACGGAGCTATTGTTTACGAATTTAAAGGTGATCAGAAATTTGCGGGCTATGCTCTTACTCAAAACCAGAATATCGTAATTGTTACCGCTGATTACAGTGAGATTATGTCTCCTGTATGGAAAGCAATGAATATTATGGTATTTGTTGCAATCATTTGCGTTGTATTGGTTGCTGTAATCGGATTTATAGCATCTAATCTTATGCTTAAACCTCTCAAGAGAATCGTTGATATTATTGATACAACAGCATCATTTAATTTCCAACATGTTCCTGCAAACGATCCGCTTGCAAAACGTGGCGATGAAATCGGACTTATGGCAAGAGCGGTTAAAAGCATGCGCGGTTGCTTGCGCGATATTATCATGAATATTGATGATACAAGCAGACGTCTCAAGGGTAATGTGGATGACCTTAAGATCTCAACAAATGAAGTTAATAATTTATGTTCCGACAACTCGGCTACAACTGAAGAACTTGCTGCAGGTATGCAGGAAGCAAGCGCTTCGGCAGAGACCATGAACATGAACGTTGAGAATATGAGCAGCGATGCTCGTGAAATCGGAGGCTTGGCCGATAGCGGTACAACTCTTTCCGATGAAATTATGGACAGAGCAGAGACTCTGAAGAAAACTACCGAAAATGCTACCAACAGAACAAGAAGTATGTACGAAGAAGTTCGAAAGAAAACCGACGCAGCTATCGAAAGTTCCAAAGCTGTTGAAAAGATTAACGAACTTACACAGACTATTATGTCCATTTCATCACAGACAGGCTTACTTGCTCTTAATGCTTCCATCGAATCTGCCAGAGCCGGTGAAGCCGGACGTGGTTTTGCGGTTGTTGCTACGGAAATCAGTTCTCTTGCAGATCAGACTTCCAACACGGTTGTCGACATTGATAATATTGTCAAAGAAGTTAACAATGCGGTTTCAAATATGGCAGAATGCTTGAACGAGACTACTGCCTTCCTTGAAGAAACGGTTCTTAATGATTATGATGAATTTGCTAAGGTTAGCGAGCAATATCATGATGACGCCGAAAACTTCAAAGACAGTATGCTTAAAATCAAGACTTCAACCAACAATCTTGTTAATCTTATTTCCAGCATTGTTAAAGAGATTTCGGGTATCAGTTCAACCATTGGTGAATCTGCGGATGGTGTTACAAATATTGCCGGTACGGTTACGGATATTGTTTCCAAGACAGGTTCGACTTACAATATGGTTGAAGAGTGTAACAGTTATGCGGAACAACTGGATGAGATTGTTAATCAGTTTGTATTGAAATAATTAGTTTTTAAGAAATAATCACGCCGTATAGCGATAAAAAATTTGATTGCAAGCGGCATGCACTTCGTTCATCTAACAACGCCTACATAATGTGGGCGTTGTTTTTCATAATAAGCAGTTCAAATAATAATGGCAAAAACAATCAGCAACCACTTCGTTCATCTAACTGCTGTTACGACTATTAATATAAGCAGTCTTTAGTATTCACTAAAGCCAACTTATATTAAAGTCTTCACAAGCAGTGGATATGAACTCCGTTCCTTTGCTTAATCGATTGTTTTCTGCCATTATTTTTTCCTGCTTTCTATAGTTATTTTTTCACATTATTCTTTTTAGTTATTTATATTGTAAAATGATTAACAATATTCTTTTTATATGATTCAAATATAATTTTATAATTTTAGTCGTAAATTTTATATCTAATGACAAATAGCATGAAAAGTATTATTATATTGTCAATGCAAACTGATTTTGAATAGAAAAGGGAATTGATATATGATAGTTGAAATTTTGTGTGTAGGGACGGAAATTTTGCTTGGAAATATTGTTAATACCAATGCGAAGTTTTTGTCGGAAGAATTGGCTAATTTGGGGCTTTCCGTGTTTTTTCAAACGGTGGTTGGTGATAATCCTGATAGGCTTGAAAGTGCATTGGATATTGCTCTTAATCGTTCGGATATTGTTATCACCACAGGTGGTCTTGGACCGACTCAGGATGATTTAACCAAAGAGATTATTGCAAAAGCTATGGGCAAAAAGCTTGTTGAAAATAAAAAGGCTATGGAAATGCTTGAGGAAAGACTTCGTTCTTTTGGTAGAGAAATAACAAAAAACAACTATAAGCAGGCATTTTTACCTGACGGCGCGATTCCGATGTATAACAATAACGGTACCGCACCGGGGGCTATTATCGAAAGTAACGGGAAAACTGTTATTATGATGCCGGGGCCACCATCTGAGATGACACTTATGTTTAAAGAGAGTGTTTATCCTTATCTTAAAAGGTTTTCGGATGATGTGATTGTTTCCAAAACCGTTAAAATGATTGGTATCGGCGAATCTCGAATGGCCGACATGGCAGACGATTTGATTGCAAGCGAAAATCCTACGGTTGCTCCTTATGCCAAGCCTTTTGAGTGTCAGTTGAGGGTAACGGCCAAAGCGAAAAACGAAGAGGAAGCCAAAAAACTTATCGATCCTATGATTGATAAAATAAACGAACGTTTCAGTGAATATATTTATTCATATAACGCGGAAGAAAGCCTGGAAGAAGCTGTTGTAAAGGCTCTTGTGAATAAAAAGTTGCATATTTCTTTTGCTGAAAGCTGTACCGGTGGTATGTTGGTTTCTGCAATCATTAATGTACCCGGATCATCATCGGTTATTAACGAATCCTTTGTTACATACGCAAACGAGGCTAAAGAAAAACGCTTGGGTGTTTCCCATGATGCAATTATGAAATACGGGGTTGTCAGTGAAGAAGTGGCCAAACAAATGGCAGAGGGGGTTGCATTGGTTTCCGGTGCGGATATCGGTGTAGGTATAACGGGAATTGCCGGTCCCGACGGAGGAACCGATAAAAAGCCTGTAGGCCTTGTTTACATAGGCCTTTATTATAAGGGTAATACTGTTGTTAAAAAGCTTACAAGGAAAGGTAATCGACTTACAATAAGACAAGGCACGGTAATGGCGGCTCTTGATATGATTCGCAGAACAATTGCTTAGTTTAACACTAATTCTATTTTAAAAATACATGTAACAATCGACTTTAGTATTTCTTAATTTTTTAATATAGGTTTTATAATGTCTGATTTACAGTTTGAAAAGCACTATTATTCTCTAAACGAATATTTGTACAAGAAATTCGGGGGCAAGGTTTACAAACTTGCCCTTAATTCTTCCTGCACTTGTCCGAATCGTGACGGCAAAGTTGGGACAGGCGGTTGTATTTTTTGCAGCAACGGAGGTTCGGGTGATTTCGCCCCGCCGGCGGACTGGGACTTTGATAAGCAAATTGAATGGGCAAAGGCTAATGTTTCTTCGAAGCTTAAAAACAAGTATGATGTAAAATATATCGCTTATTTTCAGAGCTTTTCAAATACTTACGGCGATCTTGACTACCTGGAAAATCTGTATAAAAAAGCTTTAAGCTATGATGATATTGTTGCAATATCCATCGCCACAAGACCTGATTGTATTGATGAAAAAGTTATTGAAATGTTAAAAAGACTAAACGGGATAAAACCTGTTTGGGTGGAACTTGGTCTGCAGACTGTACATTCAGAAAGTGCGAAATTTATCAGGCGGGGTTATAGTCTTGACATTTATGACAATGCTGTTAAGATGTTAAATGATGCTGAGATGGAAATAATAAGCCATCTTATTCTCGGCTTGCCGAATGAAGACAAAGAAAAGATGTTACAATCGGTGAAATATGTTTGTGACAGCGGTATGAGCGGGATTAAGTTGCATCTTTTGCATATTCTTGAAGGAACGGATCTTGCAAAATACTACAGCGAAAATAAGTTTAAAATAATGACTCTTGAAGAATATTGTTCCTTGCTTGGAGACGCATTATCCGTTATTCCTAAAGATATTGTTATTCACAGGTTTACGGGTGACGGCCCCAAAAATCTTTTAATCGAGCCTTTATGGAGTGCCGACAAGAAAAATGTTTTAAACACAATTCATAAATATTTTAAAGACAATAATATTTATCAAGGAAGCTTGATTAATTAAGATTAGGTTGAAGAAAATGCTTGTTCAAAAGACTAAATTTGTTCTTTCCGTTGTGCTTTTCGGCGCACTTACGGTGATTCTTTATTATTTAAATATGCCGCCTGTTGTTACGGTGTTTTTCAGGGGAAGTTTGGGAATGCTTACAGTTATAATAATTATGCTGGCTATGGGCAAAAAGCCCGAACTTAAAGCGATTAAAAGCAATTTCCTTTGGCTTTTGATATCCGGTGCCGCTCTTGGAATAAACTGGGTGTTTCTTTTTAGCGCATATAATTATGTGGGGGTTGCCATTGCAACTTTGATTAATTATATGGCGCCTATGATTGCCATATTCTTGTCGGCATTCATATACAAAGAAAAAATCACTTATGCCAAGTTTATATGCATTGCGATTACTTTTATCGGGGTTATTTTTGCCTCGGGAATATTTGGGAAAAAGGTGGATTTTTTCAATCCCATCGGTATACTAATGGCAGTGATTGCAACTTTTTCTTTTGTTGTTATTATTTTTTGTAACAAAAAATTTAAAGATATATCTTTTTATGATAAAACATCTTTTCAACTCGGAACATCAGCTATTGTTGTACTGCCTTTTGCGATAAACAGCTTCGGAAGCATGGAAACGGCTTTTGATTTAAAGGCAATTATTCTTATTGCGATAGTGGGGATTGTTCAGACCGGTTTTGCGTATTGTTTTTATTTTGACGGAATCGGTAAATTGCCTATACAAACATCTTCAATTTTAGGCTATATAGAGCCTGCTTTGGCGGTTATTTTATCCATGACCGTTTTGAAACAGCCTATATCGCCAATAGGCATATTGGGAGCCATTTTTGTAATAGGCGGTGCCATTGCAAGCGAAATCGTGGGCAGAAAACAATTTATCAATTACAAAAAAACTGTTGACGAATTACGATAGTATGTATAAAATCATACAAGAAGCTTAATTTTAGCGCGCAATATTAAGCTTCCTTTCGTATTATTCAAGCCGTTTCGGCAGGAATTCAAACATTTTATAATTTAATAAGGCTGTAATATAAGTATTTAAGGGCATTTTGAACTGTTCGAAAATCATCGAACAAATTTTCGAAAAAACTATTGACAAAACTGTTTGTATATATTATATTAATTACGAACATTAGTTCGCGACAATCGAACAGGGTTCAAAACTATATAATTTTTATTTTACAGTGTTCTAATTTTAGTATTTTAAGGAGAGGACAATATGGACAAATCAGAAAAATTAAAAGCATTGGACGCAGCTATTACACAAATAGAAAAGGCGCACGGCAAAGGCTCAATCATGAGACTCGGCGATCAGGGTGCCGCTTTAAATATCGAGACTACACCGACCGGCTCCATCAGCCTTGACTTGGCTTTGGGCCTTGGCGGTATTCCAAAGGGAAGAATTATTGAAATCTATGGACCTGAATCAAGCGGTAAGACAACAGTCGCATTACACATGGTTGCAGAAGTACAGAAAATGGGCGGTATCGCAGGTTTTATTGATGCAGAACACGCACTGGACCCTATGTATGCAAAGGCAATCGGCGTAGATATCGATAATCTTTATATTTCTCAGCCGGACTACGGTGAACAGGGACTTGAAATAGCTGAAACGATGGTTCGTTCAGGTGCTGTTGATATTATTATAATCGACTCGGTTGCAGCCCTTGTTCCTAAGGACGAAATCGATGGCGACATGGGCGATGCTCAGGTTGGTAAGCAGGCAAGACTTATGTCTCAGGCTCTTCGTAAGCTTACGGCTATAATCAATAAAACTCATTGTTCGATTATTTTCATCAACCAGTTAAGAGAAAAAATCGGCGTAATGTTCGGTAATCCCGAAACAACAACAGGTGGTCGTGCTCTTAAATTCTACTCAACAATCAGACTTGATGTTAGAAGAATTGAAACATTGAAGAGCGGCGGGGAGGTTATCGGTAATCGTACTCGTATTAAAGTAGTTAAAAATAAAATCGCTCCACCTTTCAAAGAAGCTGAATTTGATATTATGTTCGGTACGGGTATTTCCGTAGAAGGCGATGTTTTGGATGTTGCTGCCGATCTTAATATAGTCAACAAGAGTGGTGCTTGGTATGCATATAACGGCGAAAAAATCGGACAAGGTCGTGAAAACGCCAAGAATTACCTTAAAGAACATCCGGAAGTATTTAAAGAAATTTCCGATATCGTTCGCGAAAGATGCTGCTTGGATGCGGCTCCGGCAGAGGAAGCGGACGATAATGAGGATGAGGAATAAGTATTTTAAGAAAAGTAAGAAAAACACTTCGATATTTTATATCGGGGTGTTTTAATATTGATGATTAAATTGTTTGAAAACTAACAAATATTTAGAATATTTTTACAAAAACATCTTGTAATAAGTCGGTTTTTTTAGTAAAATTACATAGTAAGATTTTTTAATTTTACTTTTCCGCAGGGGTGCGGAAATCAAGGTACAAGTTGCATTTAGCAAATACATCTTGTTAAATCCGATTTTTCAACAATCAACAAGATGTATGGAAAAGAGATGTGTATTGGGTGAAACTCTCAAATATAAAGCACGCGCCATAAAATAATTGTTTCGCAATTTAGGGCGGTGTTAATGCAGCTGAAGGTATAATAACTTTTATGGGAGGAAAACTAAATGAATGTGTACAAAACCGACAACATTAGAAATGTTGTTTTACTTGGTCATGGGGGATCGGGTAAAACGTCTATGATTGAGGCCATGGCTTATGGTACAAAAATCACCAACAGAATCGGTAAAGTTTCTGACGGTAACACCATAAGTGATTACGACAAAGAAGAAATTAAACGTGGTATTTCAATCGGTACTTCCGTTATTCCAATAGAATTT
>JAEEGL014163066.1_pt1 | contig 13785 bp, 18 predicted proteins | sample 9134231 | NCBI WGS metagenome assembly JAEEGL01 (sample SAMN16246548, study PRJNA631951) | gut metagenome | biome: gut microbiome; feature: rumen; material: fiber-attached | host: Bos | place: Iran: Karaj | collected 2018-10 | reverse complement strand
TTCGGTAGTACAAAAGATGTATCAGTAGGAGATACTTGTTTCGCGATTGGTTCACCAGTTGATTCTAATACATATTCTTGGACAGTAACAAGAGGAATATTATCTGGTAAAGATCGTATAGTAGAAGTGACTGGAACATCAGGAAGTTATATTATGAATGTATTACAAACTGATGCAGCTATTAATAGTGGTAATAGTGGTGGCCCATTATGTAATATTAATGGTGAAGTAATAGGAATTACCAATATGAAATTATCATCTACTAATGTTGAAGGTATTGGATTTGCTATTCCTATTGAAGTTGCTTTAGAATATGCGGATAATTTTATAAATGGTAAAGCTATTATAAGACCTTATTTAGGCATAACTATGTATGACCTATCTACTACTTATAATGCTAAAGGTATATATATAAGAAGTATTGAAGCTAATTCACCTGCTTATAATGCTGGTCTTAGAGTTGGTGATGTTATAATAGCTATAGATGATGTTTCTGTAAGTTCAACAGCTTATTTAAAATATGAACTTTATAAACATAACGTAGGTGATGAGGTTACTGTTACTTATAAAAGAGATAATAAAGAGGCTAAGGTAAAAGTTAAATTAGGAAGTTATGATATCAGGGGATAATAATGGAAAAGATTAAAAAAGTATTTAAAACAATAATAGTTATAATATGTATATTAATTTTAATACCTATATTTTATGTAGGTATTCAAGGAAGAGGACTTCAGATATTATTAATAGTTGCATCAAGTTTAGTAGTTTTGGCAGCTCAATTATTTATTGATACATGTTATAGTAAGGGAAGTGAAAGTGCTTCTGATTTGAATATGTCTGGTTATCAAGTTGCTAGATATATTCTTGATAGTCATGGACTTACTAATGTCAAAATAGAAAAAATAAGTGGCAAATTAACTGATCATTATGATTCAAGAAGAAAAGTTGTTAGACTTTCTAGTCACGTATATAATACAAATTCTATGGCTGCTATACCCGTTGCGGCTCATGAATGTGGTCATGCAATACAAGATGCAAATAAAAACATTTTATTAAGACTTAGAAATTTTATCGCACCATGTATTAAATTTATTACATATATAGGGTATTTTGTAATTGTTATAGGAGCTTCTGGATCAATTTTTAAGATAACTATGATAGGTATTATTATTTTACTTGCGGTTTTATTATTTCAACTTATAACTTTACCTATTGAAATAGATGCATCTAAAAAAGCATTAAAAGAATTAGAAAATTTAGAAAATTTAAATGGTGGTAATGATATTGATGGATTTAAGCTTATGCTTACTGCTGCAGCATTTACATATGTAGCTGCGCTGTTATCTACAATATTTAATATATTAAGACTTATAGCAGGTCAAAATAAATCACGTTAGGAGGAATTATGGAATTAAAAGGAACAAAAACATATGAAAATTTAAAAACTGCATTTGCAGGTGAATCAGAGGCTAGAAATAAATATACTTATTTCGCATCAAAAGCTAAAAAAGATGGATATGAACAAATAGCTAGTTTATTTTTGGAAACAGCAGAAAACGAAAAAGAACACGCTAAAATATGGTATAAATATTTAAATGGTGGAGATGTATCAGATACTATTACCAATTTAAAATATGCTATTGAAGGCGAAAACTATGAATGGACAAATATGTATGATGAATTTTCTAAAACAGCAGAAGAAGAAGGTTTCGCTGAACTTGCGCGATTATTTAAAGCAGTAGGTGAAATAGAAAAACATCATGAAGAAAGATATAAAAAATTACTTAAAAATATTGAAGATGAAGTAGTATTTTCATCTGATGGTGATACTATTTGGATTTGTAGAAACTGTGGTCATATAGTTGTAGGTGCTAAAGCTCCAGAAGTATGTCCTGTTTGTAAACATCCAAAAAGCTATTTTGAAAGAAAAGCAAATAACTATTAAGAGTAGAGATACTCTTTTTATTTTTTTTACAAAAAACGAACAAATGTTCTTGACGCTTTTTCTAATATCATATATAATTGTGATACGAAGATAAAGGAGGGATAATATGAAAAATGAAATAGTAATCTTCGATAATCAAGAAGTAAAATTAGAAGTAAATATGAAAGATGAAACTGTGTGGTTGACTCAGGAAGATATGGCCAAACTGTTTGGTAGGGACAAATCCGTAATTTCCAAGCACATTAAAAACATTTTAAAAGATGAGCTTGATGATACGGTAATTGCAAATTTTGCAACAACCACTAGTCATGGTGCAATTAAAGGAAAAACACAAACTCATTTTGTGGAACATTACAATTTGGATATGATTATATCTGTTGGGTATCGTGTTAAGTCTAAAAATGGTATTATTTTTAGAAAGTGGGCAAATAAGGTATTAAAAGAATACTTGTTAAATGGATATGCTGTTAATGAAAAAAGGTTGGAAATGCTTGAAAAGAAAGTAAAATTAATAGATATTGCTTCTAGAATAGAAAATATGGATGTTGCGGATGCTAAGGAAATAATTAAAGTAATAAATGGCTATGATGATGCCTTAAATTTACTTGATAGTTATGATCATAGAACTATTTTAAAACCTAAGGGTACTAATAGTACTGATAAGATAACATATGAAAACTGTATAGAAATTATATCGCTACTTAAATTCGGTAATGATAGTAAATTGTTCGCGTTAGAAAGGAATAAAGGTTTATCTGCAATAATAAATAATATATATAGTTCATTTGATGGTAATGATTTGTATAAATCAGTGGAAGAAAAGGCTGCTAATTTTTTATATTTAGTGATTAAAGATCATACTTTTATAGATGGTAATAAAAGGATAGGGGCCACTTTATTTATATATTTTTTAGAGTTTTATAATATACTTATAAAAGACAATATGAAGATTATAGATAACAATACTTTAGTCGCGTTAACTCTTTTAATAGCTGAATCAAATCCTAAAGAAAAAAGTATATTAATTGACTTAATTATGAATTTTTTATGCTATAATTAAATTAGGTGATAATATGAAGGTAGAAATTGGCAATGTTTATAGACATTTTAAAGGACATATAGTCGAAGTTTTAAATATTGGTAAGGATGCTTCAACTTTGGAAGAATTAGTTATCTATAAGCATCTAAAAACTAATGAAGTATGGGTAAGACCACTAAAAGAATTTGAAAGTGAAGTAGATCATAATAAATATCCTGATGTTAAACAAAAATATCGTTTTGAATTAGTAGAAAGGAAATAAATATGAAAACATTAGTCATTTTAGCGGCTGGTATGGGTAGCCGTTTTGGTGGACTTAAACAGATTGAACCATTGGGACCTAATGGTGAATTTATAATTGATTATTCTATACATGATGCGATTAAGGCAGGTTTTAAAAAAGTTGTATTTATAATTAAAGAAGAAAATCTTAGTATTTTTAAAGAAACTATAGGTAGTCGTATAGAAGGTAGGATAGAGGTAGAATATGCGTTTCAAAAAAATGATATCAATCCTTCAGAAAGAATTAAACCTTTAGGGACTGCACATGCAATATTATGTGCGAAAGATTACGTTGATGATGCATTTATGATTATAAATGCTGATGATTATTATGGTGTAGATGCTTTTTTAAAAGCGTCATCATATCTAGATAATATCAAAGATAATACGTATGGTATTATTGGTTATAAAGCTATTAATACAATTACTTTATCTGGTGAAGTTAAAAGAGGAATATTAAAGACTAATGATGGTTATGTCACTAAAATATTAGAATCTAAAATTAAATTAGATAATGGTAATTTATACGCAACACCATTGAACGAAAATGATTATAGTTTAATTGATTCTGATACTTTAGTATCTATGAATATGATACTTTTCAATAAATCAATATTTAAATATATTGAAGAAGATTTGAAATTATTTATTGCAAATAATGATTTATTGAAAGATGAATTTTTAATACCAGATGTTTTATATAGACATATATTATCATCTGATATAAAAGTTAAAGTTATTGAAACTACTTCTTCTTGGTATGGTGTGACATATAAAGAAGATGTTTGTGATGTTAAGAAAAATTTAGCTAAATTACATAAAGATGGAACATATGAAGGAGAGCTTTGGAATGAATAAAATAGCGATTATAGGTTGTGGTAATGTAGGTATGAGTTATGCCTATGCTTTGGTTAACTCTAAGACAAATGTAGATGAATTGGTATTAATAGATATCAATGAAGATAAAGCTTTAGGAGAGGCAATGGATTTATGTCATAGTCTTCCTTATGCACCAAATAGATTAAAGATATATAGAGGAGATTATAGCGAATGTAGTGATGCAACTATTGTTTGTATAGCAGCTGGTGCTAATCAAAATCCTGGTGAAACCAGAATGGACTTAATTAATAAAAATAGTAAAATTTTTAAAAGTATAGTAGAAAATATAGTAGCCAGTGGTTTTAATGGAATATTTTTGGTAGCTACTAATCCTTTGGATGTTATGACATATTTAGTATATAAATATTCTAATTTCCCATCTTCTAAAGTAATAGGATCTGGAACTAGTTTGGATACTGCAAGATTAAGATATGTGATAGGTGAAAGACTTAATATAAATCCTAAAAATGTACACGCGTATGTTATAGGTGAACATGGTGATTCTGAATTCGTGCCTTGGTCTAATGCAAATATAGGTGGTCAAAATATAACTAATTTTATTAAAGAAGAGGAACTAGATAGTATTTGTAATGAGGTTAGAAATTCTGCTTATGAAATAATTAATAAGAAAGGAAATACTTCATATGGTATTGGTACTTCTTTAGTTAGAATTACAAATGCGATATTAGATAATGAAAACAGTATTATATCCATCTCAAGTTATGATAAAAATAACGATGTATATGTTGGTGGTCCAACTATTCTTAATAAAGATGGTGTAAGAGAAAGAATTTATTTTAATCTAAATGAAGAGGAAACAACAAAGTTACAAAATAGCATTGATACAATAAAAGACGCAATTAATAAACTAAATCTACATATGTAGATTTTTTTAAATATAGATGTTATAATTAATAATAGGTGAGAGTATGAAAAAGGGATTTACTTTAATAGAATTATTAGCGGTAATGGTAATTGTTGGCGTTATAACTTTAATAACTGTACCAGCTGTATTTCATGTAATTAAAAACACTCGTGAAACTTCTATTACAGAACTTGAAAAAAGTATTAGGACTGCTATGCAGCTTTGGTTAACTGATAATCCAGATTATTATCCTAAAAGAAATAGAAAATTTTATTTGACTGTTTCACAACTAAAACATGATGGCTATTTAGATGACAAATTGATAAATCCAAATACAGATAGATATATTGCTAATGATTTAGTGCTTACTGTTACAAATAATAATGGTTCATATGAATATTCTTTTGATATAGATGATGGTACTGAAACAAATAAATATGACGGTGTAACACCTTATATTGAACTTGTTGGTGGTATTAAAAAAAGCGTAGGTGAAGGACTTCCTTATGAATACGCAACTGCATATGCATATAATGCACAAGGCGAAGAAGTTAATACAACAATTAGAAAATCTATATTAGATACATATGAAGTAAATGGTAGTATAAAAGAAGTATATGTTTTATATGAAGCTACTGTAGATGAAATACCTATAAGTTTGGTTGAAACGATTACAGTTAATTCAAATAAAAAACTATGTGTCAATAATGTACATAGTGAATTATATAATGTCGGTGATACTTATACATGTGATTTTGATGATGGCATTTTAAGAACATTTTATTTAATTTCTAGTAATGAAGAAGAAGTAAAAATGATTATGGATAGAAATATTGGTGGAAATACAACATGGAATGACGATATTACAAAAGCAGAAGGTGCTTTTACCGCATTCTCATATCTTAAAATGTATACAAAAAATTGGGATGTTTCTGTTGAACTTCCTGACGCTAATACGCTTGCTTTAGCAAGTTCGAATGGAACTTATGATAATGCTCAATTAAATGAATACATGTATGACAATTTAAGTTGTGATATGTCTTTATGTAGTGAAGAAGGAGGTTCTGGTACCACTTTAGGTTATTGGACTTCAACTCAATATGATAATACATATGCATATATGGTTAACTCTTTAGGAAAAGTTACTAAAGCTACATTAGAAAGCGAATATGGTGTTAGACCTGTGATTGTAATTTCTAAAGATAAAATAACTAACTAGACTATATTTTAGTCTAGTTTTATTATATAATATATTTGGTGATGTTATGTTATATAGCTCTATAGATAATAATAAAATAAAGTATCTAAAAAAATTAAAAACGAAAAAATTTCGTGACTTGGAAGGTAAATATTTAATAGAAAGTGAACATTTAATTAAAGAAGCATTAAAAGAAGGGTTATTAGAAGAAGTTTACCTATTAGAAGGAAAAACTTTGGATATTGATTTTGATATAAATTATGTCACTTTAAAAGTTTTAAAATATATTACAAATTTAGAGTCTCCTAATGTTATTGGTGTAGCAAAAAAAATAGAAGAAAAACCTATAGGAAATAGAGTTGTTATGCTTGATAATATTCAAGATCCTGGTAACTTAGGAACTATAATAAGAAGCGCTTTAGCTTTTAATATTGATACCATAGTGCTTAGTGATGATTCAGTAGACTTATATAACGATAAAGTTATAAGAGCTAGTGAAGGTATGATTTTCAAGATAAATATTGTAAGAGCTAATCTAATTGATACATTAAAAAATCTTAAAACTACTCATTATATATATGGTACTAAAGTAGATGGAGGAAAAAGTTTAAAAAGCATTGAAAAAAAGAAATTATTTGTTATAATAATGGGTAATGAAGGCAGGGGCATGTCTTCAAAATTAGATGCTTTTTGTGACTCATTCATCTACATTGATATAAACAGTAAGTGTGAAAGTTTAAATGTAGGAGTTGCAACTAGTGTTATTTTATATGAATTAGATAAGTAGGTGAATCATGGATTATATTTATGTTGGTAAAATAGTGAATACACATGGTATAAAAGGTGAAGTAAGAATAAAAAAAACATTCAGTGATTCATCTATTTTTAACGTTTCAAATATAATTTATGTATCTGATAAATATGAAGAGCTAAAAATAAAATCTTATAGAGTGCATAAAGATTATGACATGGTAAGCTTTGAAGGTATAGAAGATATTAATGATGTATTAAAATATAAGGGTGAGAATGTATATATTAAAAGATCGTCATTAAAAAAACCGGTTATTGAAGACTTGATAGGCTATGATATTTATAGTGATAGATATATTGGAAAAGTATTAAGTATATTAAAAAATATTAAATACTATATATTGGTTTTAGATAATAAAACTATGATACCTTATATTGATGAATTTATCTTAAAAGTAGATCATGAAAATAAAAAAATAACTATAAAAGAAATAGAGGGACTTATAAATGAAAATTGATATTTTAACTTTGTTTCCGAAAATGTTTGATGGATTTTTAACTGAATCAATTATTGGAAGAGCAATTAAAAATAAACAAGTTACTATAAATATTCATAATATAAGAGATTATAGTAGGGATAAACATAAGAAAGTAGATGATTATGGATTTGGTGGCGGTGCTGGAATGGTACTTATGCCAGAACCTATATTTTTAGCCATTGATGATTTAAAAGATGAAGATAGTGTAGTTATATTATTAACTCCACAAGGAAAAAAATATAATCAATCTTGTGCGAAAGAATTAGTTAATTTGAAACACTTAATTATCATATGTGGCCATTATGAGGGTTTTGATGAAAGAATAAGAACTCTTGCCGATATCGAATATAGTATTGGTGATTATATTTTAACTGGTGGCGAGCTTGCAAGTATGGTGATTGTAGATTCTATAACAAGATTAATTGATGGTGTTATAACTTCTGAATCACATGAAAATGATACATTTGAAAACAATCTACTTGATTATCCGGTGTATACACATCCAAAAGAATTTAGGGGAATGTCTGTCCCAGATGTATTGTTATCTGGACATCATGAAAATATAAAAAAATGGCGTCATGAAGAACAAGTAAAAAGAACTAGAAAAAGAAGACCAGATTTATTAGAAGAGGATGATTAATATGAAAAAACACTATTTAATAAAAAGGGATAACAAAATTATTTACATCAAATTTGAAAAATTAGATGGCGTTTCATTTAAACCATTATCTGATATTTTTATAGATGATGGTGTATTGGTCGCGAAAATAATTATATTTAAGCCTGAATTTATTGAATTAGTGTTAAAGAAAAAAATTAAGAATAAACTTAATTTGTATTTAAATTTAATATTATCGTCTTTTGATGATGATGATAGTGGAGATCCTAGTTATGTATATACAATATATCAAGATTTAATAAGATATCGTTCATTCATATTAAATAGATATATTAAATATTTAGATAAGGATTATGTTAATATTTTATTTGCCAAAATGTCAATTATCGAAGAAGAATTAAAACTAAGAACCAAATATCTTAATTATGATATGAGGCAAGGATTTAAAAGATAAAAACTAGATGGTATCACCTAGTTTTTTATTTATATAATCTATAGGAAATTCATAAATATAATAAGCATCTTTACATGAATATATTCTTCTTTTTTTTGCGTGTTTATATATTTTAATTATTTTATGATTTTCATCTGTCATAAAAATATCAATTGGTTTTAGCATAAAAAATGTATGTACCGCGTGACATTTAGGAAAACATAAAGGTACTATGTTTTTTTTAAACATTAAGCCTAATAATCTATCCTTGAAATTAGTACAATATCTAGTCTCCATACTATCACCATTATTAATATAACACATTAAAAAATAATTGACAAATATTTTTTTTATGATTATAATGAATATAGAATACGAGGGATATGTATGAGGATAAATAATAAAGGTCAAGCCTTAGTAGAATATTTACTTATAATCGCGGTTATCTCTGTTATTGTTATTTCAATTGTTAAAACATTCGGAGGTTATTTACAAGATTCTATGACAAAATCTGCGTGTAATATGACAGATAGAGAATATGTACCGGGTGATAAACCAGGTGAAGGTTACTGTAAAGATGACTTTGATTTTTAGTATACTTTGAGTATACTTTTTTTTGAATAAAAATAGATATATATATTGTTAAATAAGCCAACTTTTGATATAATTTATATAGTAGGATGGAGTGGTAAAATGAATGACAAAGGTCAAGCTTTAGTTGAATTCGTTTTAATTTTACCAGTACTCATATTAATCATCTTCGCGATGATAGAAATTGGTAATTTAATTCATCAGAAATACAAATTGGAAACTCAGGTAGATCATATCATTGAACTATATAAAAATGATAGAGAACTAATTCCTTTAGAAGAAACTAAAAATAATATAAAGATTAGTTTTTCAAAAAATGGTGATGTAGTTGATGTTAAAGTAAGCAAAGACGTTAAACTAGTTACACCTGGAATTAATAAATTATTACCTGATCCTTATAATATTAAGGTAGAAAGAAGTTTTTATCCAAATGAGTAAATTAAATAATAAAGGTCAGACTTTAGTAATGTTTATACTTGTCCTACCTGTTATATTAATGGCTTTTGTAACAACGGTAGAACTTGGTATGCTTATGACAAAAACTTATAAGACAAAACAAAGTATTAAACAAGCTTTAAAATATGCGGTTGATACAAACAATATTGAAGGTAGTAGTTTATTACTTCAAAAAAATATAGATGGTACTTATGATATAAGTAATCAAAATGGAACTATAGAAATAGTTGTTAAGGGTAGTTATAAGGCTATATTTGGTTCAATATTAAAAAAATCTAAATATGAATATGAATATAGATATATAGGTTATAATGATTCTGGGAAAATAATAATTAAAGAAGAATAAGGAGGTATATATGAAAGTTAAAAAAGCACAGATAATTACTGTTACCTCAGTAAAGGGTGGTGTTGGTAAAACTACCACTTTACTTAATCTAGCAGGAATATACGCATATAGTGGCAAGAAAGTACTTATAATTGATATGGATTTATATTCTTCTTCTATAAGTTTATGTTTAAATCTAGATCCTGTAAGTGATATATATATTCTTACAGATGATATGAATAACAATAGATATACAGAATTAGAAAATTATATAACTAAATATAATGATAATATTGATGTTATTGCAGGTCCTAAAGATATAAGACAATCTAACCGTGTAATAAGTAGTTATATACCACTTATTTTATCTAGAGCGTCATATAAATATGATATCATTCTAATCGATACTAATCATTTTTTAAATGAACTTAATTTAACTATATTAGAAGAAAGCGATAAAATTTTATATGTTGTTACTAATGAAGCAGTTGATCTTAAAAATATGCGCTCAATGATAGCAATATACAAAGATATGGGTAGAGATAATTACTCTATATTACTTAATGAATCTATTTTTAAAGGTAGAATGGCATATAAAAGATATGATGCTATTAAATTTTTAAAACGTAATGTTGAATATTATTTAACTGATAAATTTAACATCAAAAATATTGATAAATATATATTAGAAGGAAAAATTCTTACTTTAGATAATAGAATTAGAAAATTATATAAGAAAAGCTTATCAAGTTTAACTTATATGGCAGAAAGTTTATTAATTGAAGAAAAAGAGGGGTGATGATATGCCTAAAAAATTTATGGACGAATTTAATGTAGAAGCTTCTAAACCTGATTTTTTAGATGTATCAGATTATGAATCTTTTCAAAATAAAGAATTATTAGATGAATTAAGAAATAAAATCGTTCAGAAATTGGTTGATAATGACGTATTAAACTATAGTACGAGTGATGAAAAAATAAAAGAACAAATAAACTCAATTATAGTAGGCTACGACTTATCAAATATAGAAAGAAATTATATTTATAATTTGATCGATAATGAAATAAATGGTAATGGTCCAATTACAGAACTTTTAGATGATCCATCTATTACTGAAATTATGATCAATGGTCTTAATGAAGTATATATAGAAATTGATGGACATGTTATGAAAGATGAGACTGTATCATTTATCAATAATGATCACGTTATTAGAACAGTTCAAAGGATGATACAACCAATAGGAAGAACTATTGATATGGCACATCCTATGATAGATGCAAGACTAGAAGATGGTTCTAGACTTAATGCGGTATTGCCACCACTATCACTAAATGGTCCTGTGGTTACAATAAGAAAATTTAAAAAAGATTTAGAAAATATAGATGACTTTTTAAGAAGTGGTGCCATGACTACTTATATGGCAAGATTTTTGGAAGCGTGTGTTAAAGCTAAATGTAATATTATTGTAGTAGGTGGTACTGGTACAGGTAAAACTACTTTACTAAATGTTTTATCTGGATTTATAGATGATTCAGAACGTATTATAACTATTGAAGATGCAGCTGAATTAAGACTTCATCAAAGACATGTTGTTGGTCTAGAAACTAGAAAAACAAATTATGAAGGTGAAGGAGAAGTAACAATAAGGGATTTGGTTATTAACTCTCTTCGTATGCGTCCGGATAGAATTATTGTAGGTGAAGTACGTGGTAAAGAAGCCTTCGATATGCTTCAAGCGATGAATACAGGACATTCTGGTTCTATGACTACTATGCATGCGAATGGTCCTATAGATGCTTTAAATAGGCTTGAAACTATGATACTTATGGCTGGTATGGAAATACCTATTAAGGCAATAAGAGAATACATAGAAAACGCGATTGATATTGTTATAAATATTGAAAGACTTACTGATGGAAGAAGAAAGATTACAAGTATTTCTGAAATCGTTGGTATAAAAGATGATGTTATCGAACTTAAAGAGATATTTCAATATAATAAGAAGGGTATTACTAAAGATGGTGAGGTTGCTGGTGAATTCTTAATGCATAAATATATTCCAAAAGTTGTTGATAAGATTAGAAGAGCTGGTATCAAAACTATTGACGATATGTTTAAATAGGTGACTTATGGATAATTTTAGTATATATAGTTTAGAAACACCTACAAAAGAAAATATAACAGTAACTTTTACACCAGATGCATTTACAAGTGAATATACTTACCGTATATATAAAAATGATGAATTATTTTCAGTATTACCTGTAATTGGTTCAGCGCCAAGTGAGATTGTTTTTGATACATCAGGTGAATATAGAATAGAAGCAAGTATGCTTATTAATGGTGAAACTAAAGACGTTTCGTCAGGAAAGTATATTGTAGATAAACAAGCGCCTGAGTTACGTGTGGGCGAATCAACTATCCGTATGCGTATTGGTGATAAATTAGATGTCTTTGGAGATGTTAAGTCTTTTGATAATATAGATGGTGATGTAACTAATCATATAGTTACAAATTCATCATCTTTAGTATTAAATAAAGTTGGTAAGCAAAAACTTGTTTATAGTGTAGTTGATAGGGCAGGTAATACTGCTACTAAAGCGGTTACTATAAATGTAGTTAATAATCAATCATACTTGCTTGCTACAGTACAAATATGCGTGATTGTACTTTTACTATTAACAATTAGTAGATTATTTACTTATCTTCGTCTTATCAAAATAGAAAAAAGATATGCTAAATATGCGATAGAACCAATTAATGATACAACATTATCAGTATTTGAGATTATGTATTGGTTTGGTAATGGTATAATTAAAACGTTAACTCAAGTAATAAAAAAATCAAAATTATTAGTAAGATATTCAAAACAATTTAATAAGTATTTGATTTTTACTAAAGATAAATATAGTGATGCATTAGACATAGTATCTTTAAAAATACTATGTTCAATCGCGTTTTTGATAGTCGCGGTTATATCTAAAGCATTACAATATAAAACATTAACTATCTATGAGATAACACTACCTTTAGTATTAGGATTCTTTGTTGTCGATATTATTTATTTTTTCCAATATAAAATGTATTATGACAAAATAGAAAACGACTTATTACAGGCTGTTATTATAATGAATAATGCATTCAAATCAGGTAGAAGTATTGTACAAGCAATTCAATTAGTAGGTGAAGAATTACCTGGTATTGTTGGTACACAATTTATACTTATGAAAAAAGAATTATCAAAAGGTTTATCTTTGGATGTTGTATTTGGAAGATTTGCTGAACGTATTAATATAGAAGAAGTTAATTACTTGACTGCCTCATTAACAATCTTAAATAAAACTGGAGGTAATATTATAAAAGTATTTACCTCTATTGAAAATTCATTATTCATGAAGAAAAAATTAAAATTAGAATTAAAATCATTAACAAGTAGTTCAAGGATTATTATGTGGGTATTATTCTTTATACCGGTATTATATGTATTTATAATATCAGTACTTAATCCAACATATTTTGATCCATTCTTTAAAACACCACTTGGATTAATGCTTTTATTACTATCAATAATATTCTATATAATATATATAGTTATTGTAAGAAAAATATTAAAAGTAAGGATGTGATAAAATGGCAAAGAAAAAATATATTCGAAAAATATATAGTGATAACTTAATTGATAATCTACAATCTAAGATAGATATGCTTAAGGATTTTAAGTATGATGCGGTTAGCTTTATGAATATTCGTTTAGCATCTACATTTGTCGTATTTTTAATTGTTTTATATGTCACTAAATTAGGATATATTTTCGCGCCATTTGCTTCCCTTGCGTTTTTCATAATGTTTGAACATGTTTT
>JAEEGL013692837.1_pt1 | contig 13785 bp, 13 predicted proteins | sample 9134231 | NCBI WGS metagenome assembly JAEEGL01 (sample SAMN16246548, study PRJNA631951) | gut metagenome | biome: gut microbiome; feature: rumen; material: fiber-attached | host: Bos | place: Iran: Karaj | collected 2018-10 | reverse complement strand
TGCATACAGGAACACTTTGCGGCCGGCGTTCACCTGGTTCGCGAAGCAATCCATCACGAGCGGCGAGCCGTCCTCCTCGATCGCCATGCCGACCGTCGCGTTTATGGCGCAAGCCTTGGCCTCGGCGCCCTGGCCGAGGATGCCCCCGTACGGGAAATACATGCGCCGGCCCTCGCGCGACAAAAACGCGGCGGCCGGACCCAACGTCCTGTTAAGTTTCAATGCCAGACGATTCATAGGTTGTAAATTATATCATTTTACCCTGCTAAATGGAAGCACCTTTGGACACATTGCCGGTTACCGCCGTCTTGGCGGACGTTGGGAAGAAACGATCTATCAGGATCGCGATGGCGCCGTCACCGGTGACGTTCGCGGCAGGTCCATACCCGTCGAAGGCTAGATAGAAAGTCATGACAAGCGCGGTCTGCTCCGCATTCAGCCCGAGAATCGAATCCATGAGACCTAGGCTGGCCATCAACGTGCCGCCCGTCACCCCCGGCGCCGCCACGGCCGATATCCCCACCATCAGGATGAAGTTCACGAATACGGCGGCGTCTATCTTCATGTCATAGAGCCACATGACCGCGAAGGAGTTTATGACGACCTTTATCATCGCCCCGACGAGGTGCACGTTCGCGCAAAGCGGCACGACGAAGTCGGCCACGTCCTTCGACACACCATTGCGTCTGGTGCATTCCAGCGTAACCGGTATGACAGCCGTGGAAGACGATATCGAAAGTCCCGTGAGATAGGCCGGCAGCATGTTCCAGAGGCAGCGCAGCGGATTCTTGCGGGCGATGGCCCCCACAACGAAATACAGCATCAACAGAAAGGCTATCGTTAGCGCAATGCCGGTGAGGATGACCTTCACCAGGGTGCCGCCAAGCGCCGTTATCTTCCCGGACGCCGCCATCTCGCACACCATCGTGAGTATGTAGAACGGCAGCATCGGGATGATGGCGCGCAGTATCGTGAACTTGACGACCTCACCGAAGTCGGCACACGTGCGGCGCAGCGACTCCGAACCGGTGAAGACTATTCCGATGCCCGTCATGAAAGCGAGCACTAGCGCCGTAAGGACGTCGCATACCGGCGGAATCTTTAACGTGAAATACGGCTGGATCTCCGCCACCTTGGAAAGCGAATCGCCCATCCCGTGCGGGATGTAGAACGGGAAGAACTCAGCCACCATCGTGTAGCCCCAGAATCCGGCGAGCACCGTCGAGAGATACGAAAAACCCATTATGGCCAGAAGCATCTTCCCCGCGCCCTTGCCGACATCGGCGATGGCGGGCGTCACCAGGCCAAGCACGAGAAGCGGCACTATGAACTTGAGGAGCTGGGCGAAGAGGACGTTGCACGTCTTCAGCACGCGAACCCCGCATTCGGGCAGGATGTAGCCCAGCAGGACGCCGCCGGCTATGGCGATCACGACACGCGGGAAAAGTCCGAGTTTCTTCTTCTTGCCGTCCATGTCACTCCTTGCGGCATACCACGCCGCCAGCCATCGTAAAACCCAGTTCCGCCAGCGGACGCAGGACGAAATCCCTTCCGGCCGCGCGCGGATGCGGCAACGTCAGATCGGGGTCGTCCATGACCACTCCGTCGAAATCTATGAGGTCCAGGTCTATGGTTCTTGGTCCGTTGCGTACGGTGCGTACGCGTCCGAGGTCATCCTCTATCGCATGCATCCGCCTCGAGAAGTCCCGCACGTCCAGGGAAGTCTCGAAGATGGCGGCCTGGTTGAGAAACTTCATGTCTGCGAACTCTGGCGGAACGTCCACGGGATCCGTCTCGATGACGGAACTTGCGCCGGTGCAACGCGTTTCCGGCAACGCCGACAGAGCCGCCAACGCACGGTCGAGATGCGTCTTGCGCGGATCGACGTTGGACCCGAGCGACACTATGGCGCGAGACGGACGCACCGGCGCTCACCATCCCTTCCGGGTCTTCATCTGCGCCTCCCGTCGGCACGTTCCGGAATGTACCTGTATCCTGCGCCCGTGACGGTCTCGATGCAGGCGGCCTGCCTGCCGAGCTTCTTGCGCAGCTGCGCGATGTGCTGGTCCAGCGTACGCGTGTTGCAGCTGTACCCGACGCCCCAAAGAGTCCCGAAGAGATGTTCGCGCTCCATTACCACGCCCGGATGACGCGACAGTACCCGCATGATCCCAAGTTCCCGTACCGTGATCGGAACCGGCGAACGACCCAGCCCGATCATCTGCATGCGCGCCGGATCCACGGTCGCCTTCCCGAACCTGAAGGACATGTCGGCAGTCTCGCCGCTCGGCGATTCCGCATTCGTGGCGGCGGCGGCGCGACTTGCCCTCAATGCGGCGTCGCGCTGCAGCGCCCGCGCCACCCGCGCAAGAAGTTCGTTCACGTCGAAGGGTTTTGTTATATAGTCGTCGGCGCCCTTCCCGAGCCCCGTGACCTTGTCGATAGGTTCGTTCCGCGCGGTAAGGACCAGCACCGGCAAAAGCGGATCCCTGCGGCGTATCTCGGCAAGCACCTCGTATCCGTCGCGGCGAGGCATCATGATGTCCAGCAGGAGCAGATCGGGACGGCGCTTCATGTAGGACGCGACCGCCTCCGCGCCGTCCTTCACCGCGCGCACTTCATAGCCAGAACCCGCGAAAAGGTCCTCAAGCCCTTCCCGGACGTTCTTCTCGTCTTCGGCTACGAGTATGTACGCCACCGCCACCTCACTTCAGCACGCCTGCGGCCGCAAGCGCGCCAAGAACAAGGAACAAGGCGCCGTACGCGGCATGGAACGAACCGTATATCCGCACACGGCGGGGACTTTCGGCGATCCACGCCCACACCTGGCGGATGCGCCATGGATAGAACATCGCGAACATCCCCGCCGTCGCGCACAGATAGGCGAACACCACGAGAGTCAACCTCCACGACGTGTCGCATAGACGGATCGTCGGGAAAAGCTCCGCAGGGAAAAGCATGAATATCGCCGCCACTCCGCGTATGGGCAGCAGGTTCGACATCCAAAGGCACGTAAGGACCGTAAGCACGGCGGCCAACATCCACACGGCGCCCGGGACATCTGCCGACAGGAACCAGAAACGCCGCACTATGCGGTCGAAAACCTCGATGCCTATGTTGTCTATTTCATAGGCCGTTCCGGTCCATCCTATCGCGCAGAGGACGATACCCGCCAGCGTGTTGCGGGGGAAGCGTACGAGAAACCGCGAAACGACACCGGGGGCCGCGAGCGCGACGAATCCGAACACGGACACGGGAATCCCCAGGATGAAGAACCAGAACGTCATCTGTCAAGCCCCCAGCTTCTCGAACTGTTCCCATCCCTTCCTCGGCGGCGGACCGTCCAGGCATTCGTTCGCACGGGCGTTGTCGATGAACCGCTTCGTCTTGCGGTCGAACTTGAGCACGGGGTCGCCAAGACGCTGGGCAAGCGCGCCGAGCGCCATGACCTGCGAGAGCGGCCCCGAGACCTCGAACGGGGAATTCGCCTTCTCCGCGCCGCGTACCGCATTGATGAAGTTGAGGTAGTGGCCGCTCTTGCCTTTGGGATAGTCCCGCATCATCTTCTTGACGGCGGGATCCTTGGGGTCTAGACCGGCGATCACCGTCATCACGTCGCCATGCGTGCCCCGGGCGAACACGCGCCCATCGGCCGTGTAGATCTCGGAACCGCACTGTTTTCTGCGCGTCCACTTCGGATCGGACAGCTTCTTGGGAAGATCGGGAAGGTTGCCCAGCCCGTCGCGCCACTCGATGCGGCATGCGGGCATGCCCGGTCCGCGGGCGGGGAAGTGGTAGACGATATGGGAGGTCATCGGGTATACGGCATTCGTCTTGCCCTCGTCGCGAAGCACCTCGATCTTCTCGGGCAGGCCGAACTTCAGCAGTTCCCACGGCGCGTCGAATATATGCGCGCCCCAGTCGCCCAGCGCGCCCGTGCCGTATTCGTAGAAGCACCGCCAGTCGCCGTTGATGTAGTTGGCGCTGAACGAACGTTCGGGACGCTGGCTCTGCCACAGGTTCCAGTCCAGCTCGGGAGGAGGCGTCTCGCCGCCCGGCATTTCCTTCATGGCGCCGTTCCACTTGTGCCACCTGCGTGACGCGCACATGAACGCGTTGATGCGCGTCACGTCCTTGAAGAAGCCCTTCTTCACCAGTTCGCGGCACTGCCAGTAGTTGCCGTCTGAATGGCCCTGGTTGCCCATCTGGGTGACGACCTTGTACTTCCGGGCGGCGCGCGTCATCAACTCTATCTCTCGGAAGTTGTTGCCTAGCGGCTTCTCGCAGAAGACGGCCTTCCCGAGGGACATCGCCAGCATCGCGGCCGGATAGTGCGAAAAGTCCGGTGTGGCGATGCACACGGCATCTATCTTCGGGCCGAGCTTGTCGAACATCTCGCGGAAATCGGTGAAGCGAGGCACGCCTGGACACGCCTTCAGCGTCTTTTCCGTGTGCGCGGCGCCCATCTGCGTGTCGCATAGCGCCACCACGTTGACGAGATCGCGATAGTACGCGAACATCGCAAAATCCGTATATCCGCGGCAGCCTATCCCGACGAAAGCCATGTTGACCTTGCCGTTCGGGGACGCCGCGCCCGCACGAATCGCGGGGAACGCCAGCAGCGAAGCGGCGGATGCCGCACGCAGAAAATCGCGTCTGCTTTGCCTAGTCATTTCAATCCTTCAGGATTGGCGTCAGGACCATGTTGCGGAAATCGGCGTCCGAATGGTCTCCCTGCAGGTAGATCGGGCCCGGGATGGACTCGTCCGGGGTGATCGCGCCGCCGGTGACGCCTAGCACCGGCTGGTTGTCGATTATCTTCACGCCGTTGAGCTCGACCGTCACGTGACGGTCGCAAAGTATCGCATCGACATGCTGCCATTCGTTGGCGGGCTTCTCCGCGGCGACCGAGGGCGTGATGCGCCCGTAGAACGCCGCCATGTTGTGGCAGTCGACGGGCCTGCCGTAGGAGTCTAGCACCTGCAGTTCGTATATGCCGCGGAGGTACACGCCGGAGTTGCATTCAGGCAGGACGCGCACGTCATACGAGATCTTGAAGTCCATGAAATCCGCGCGCTTCGTCTTGAGATTCGCGTCGCCGCGTATCGGCTTGCCGTCGGGCTTGCGCGCGATGCGGTTCGAGAGGACCCCGTCCTTGAACGACCAGCCGTTATGGCTGGAAGGATCGCCCATCGTCTCCCAGCCGTCCATTCCGCCCGAAAGCAGATTCACGGGCTCGCCATAGCGGATCGCCGCCAGATCCGGCGCGGGCGGCAGCGCCGGCAGACGCCAGCCTTCCGCCGTCTGTTCCTGCAGGAGCTTGCCGTCCATGTCGCAGGTGCGGATGGAGAGGCGGACCTTGTCGCCATCTGCCTTGGCCATCGTCTCGCGATATCCCTTCCCCTGCCGCTGGCGCATGGTCAGCATTCCATCGACACATACCGCGGATTCCTGGCGGATGGGCGAACCGCCGCCCCAGAGGATGGAAACGGAATAAGTGTCGTCGGGATTCTTCGCGACCCCCATCCAGCATGCGCGGCCGCCGAGCGAAAACGCCCACCTGCCGCCGATGCACGAGCACGGCACCCCGCAAGTGCATGGACTGCAGCAGCATTCATGCGTGGCCGCAGGTACCGTACGGCATCCATTGGACAGCAGTCCGAAGACCAATGCGCCGCCGGCAGCGGCAATCGAAAATTTCATGGCGCTATATCCTTCTTGTAATGTGTCTTGGTATGGCGTGAATCCTTATGATTATACCAAACCTGCCGCCCCGTGACAATATCATTGGCAAGGTATGTGTTGTCATTCAACACGGCGAATCGCATATACTCAAATAACATCACAGATACAATCATGAGAAGAACACAACGTAACATCATCATATCGGCATTGCTTGTGGCCATCGTCGTGGTCGCCGGCGCATTGTATATGTACCTCCCGGCGGAGAAGGCGCCGGAACCGAAGCCGTCTTCGGAGAAGCCGCACCGGAAGGCGCCGCAGAAAAAACACAAGTCCAACGCGAAACCGAACAGGAACAACAAGAAGCAGAGACCGCGCGCCAACCCCGCGGTGTTGACCAATCGCCTCAACAGCGCACGGTCCCAGGCTCAGGAGGAAGACGAAGAGAAGAACCTGTCGGCGGAGATGAAGAACCTGCTCGCCGAAATCCAGTCATGCCTCGACAACAACGACCGCAAGGCGTTGACGAAGGTATGCGACAAGATCGCCAAGATACGCCGCGAAAAGGGCGAAGAAGCGGTTCCCGCGATAGTGCGGGAGAGGGCCGTGGAAGCCATCGGTCACTTCCTGCCCGCATCCCTCGCGGAACTTCTGGCCTTCATGGCGGATACCAACGCGGAAATCGCGCAAGCCGCCGCGGACAAGTTCGAGGACGAGGTCCTGAACGACACGACGATCGGCGACCGCGAGCTTTCGGATATTCTCGTTTCCATGGCGAAGGTCATCAACAACGAGGACACCATCGATTCCATGATGATGTCGATTGACGGCAACATGCGCAACAGCGTGAAGGTCTCCACATGCAATCAGCTTCTGGAAAGCGCGACCGATGCCGTCGTAAAACAGTTGAGGGAGACCATCGCCGACATTCTTGAAGTCGAGGTGGAGGAGCTTCCAGCCGACAACAAGACCCTGCAGGACAAACTCAACGAATGGCTCAAGGAAAATCCCGACGACGAGGACGACGAAGACTTCTACAAGGGGTCGGACGAATAATCACTTGAGCGGTTTCATGACCATCAGGGTACGCGAGATGGTCCATGCCCAGTCGGCGGGCATGCGCTTGAGTTCATGTCCCTTGCCCCAGGTATCGGTATAGAGAATCTCTTTCTTCTTGTCGTTGTAGCCGATGATGAGCCGCATATGCCCGCCTCGCGTCTGCGGCAGATCGGTCTCGGGATACGTGCCCAGCACGACACCCCAGAAGAGCGGCATGCCCACGTTCACGTACTGGTGCACGTCTTTCATGAATTTGGTGTACCGCGACTTCATCGCGCCATTCACCTTCATGTCCTTCAGCACTTCCGGATCCATGGCCGCGTCCAGCGCCCTTGGATCGTACGAGATCATGTTGCCTTGCCGCTTTATGTACACGTCCTCGCCTATCTCCGCCTTTTTGAGCTTCTTCGCGGCCTTGTTGTAGCTCGACACCTCCTTGTCGAGGCCGGCGATGCGTTCTTGGACGGACTTGTCGAAATCGCCGTAAAGCGTCACCGTCGCCAACCGGAAACGACGCCCGATCGCATCCACTGAATCCTTCATTTCCTTTGACGAGGTACCTTCTTCGGCAGACGTGCCCGCGGCCTGCGCGATCTCATGCTCGTCCACATCCACGCCATAGTAGCGCAGCACGCGTTCGGCCGCCGCAACGGAACAGTAGCCCTTCTGGCCCTGGTCGACCATCGGCACGTTGTCCACGAAGACGTCGCCGCGCGGATCGCGGATGATGTTGTCCTTTATGGACTTGCGCTCCTTCGCGACCGGCTTGGACGACCTGTTGCGCGAGCCGCCGCCGGCCAGCCGTGCGGGGCCATCCACCGCGACGCGCACGAATCCTGGCTTGAAGGTCTCGGCCTTGTTGCCGTTCTGGAAATAGTTCCACGTGATCGATGTGACCGACGGGATGTCGGTCTTGGGCCAAGTCTGCACCTTCTGCACCTGTCCTTGTCCCCTGACGCGCACCGGAACGGCATTCGGATTCTTGGCCCCAGCGGGCGTCAGCTTGGAACGCGCCTCCGTAAGTATCTTCAGGAAATCGTCCCGCGAGATCTTCTTTTCGTTGCGCACCAGTCTGCGCATGCGCCCGCCATCCGCGGTCGCGGTCTCCTCTATGGACTCCGTCCCCGCGGTGCTGTACAGCGTAAGCTCCACTCTTGCTATGCCCGTACCGTCTTCGGCGAAACCGATGCGGCTCTCGAAGACGGGAATCCCGAAATACGTCACGGCGCCGTCAAGGCGGGAATCGGCCCCGCCCCGATCTTCGGAGGTGAACTTGAATCCCTGTTCGCGGTGCTTCTGGACGAACAATACGGGATCGGATTTCCAGAATGCTCCGTCGGAAAGCGCCTCGCCGATCTCGAACGTCTCCTTTCCCGAAGCCGCCGTTACGACCGCGATGGCCGAAAGAACCGCAATTGTCCATCTGTCCATGATCATGTTCCCTTCCGTTATTATCGCATGACGCCCGCGACGCCGGCTACGGCGTTCGCTATTTCTTGACCGGCGCGTAGGCGCGGTCGAAGAAATTGACGATCCTCTGCACCTCGTTCGGCTCGACGCCGTGAGGATGGTGGCCATACTTCGCGCGGCGCTCGATCATCAAGTCGCCGCCAGCCTTCTCGAACGCCGCCGCGAACTTCATGCAGTTGCTTTCCGGCGGCACGACGGTGTCCACGCCTCCATACAGGATGAGCAGCGGTATTCCAGCCTTCGCGATAGGTTCGGCACGGTTCACGCTCTGGTACGGGTCATCCGCGCCAGAATACGTTTCCGTGATGAACGGGTAGTATTTCGCAAGGCCGGTGCGTCCCCAATTGCCCTTGCTGTTGAAACTTTTCAGCGTGGAGAAATCGAGAAGCGGCGCGTCCAGATAGGCGGCGCAGACGCAATCGGGATGCGTCGACGCGTAACGCACGGAATAGTATCCGCCCCAGCTCATGCCTATAAGACAGCACTTCGGCGCATAGCCCAATTCATCCACGAGGAACTTCTGGAACGCGCGGCGCTTGGCGATCATCTCGTCGTTCTGGTTGCCGGCGTAGACGGTCTTCGAGGCGGGATTGAACGTAACCCACCTGTATCCGGCGGAAAGGAGCGCCTTGACGCCCGTACGGTCCTGAAAGGCGGTGGGCCATTCCATGCACCATACCCAACGCCCGTCGGCTGCGGGCTTGTCGGGCTCGACGACCCACGCCTTGCAGCCGTCCATCTCGAAGATGGTACGGGTGAATCCCTGCATCTTGTCCTGTCGTTCGATCTTGTATTTGGCGGCGATCTTGGCGCCATCGGCGCCCATGACCTTGTCGGCCGGCACATCGCCGAACGCCAGTATGGATGAAGCTGAGAATGCCAACGCGATAAACTTATGCATGTTTTTCATGCCTAAAGTATATCATATTTGCGGACAGGACACAAGTGGCATGGCAGGGTCGGTTCAAGAACGGCGGGCGGGGTCTTTGCCGGCGGCGGCGCGGCGGGCTGCCGCCAGCGAACGCCCCATGCGTGCAAGCTTCTCCTCAAGCTCGTCCAGTCCGCCACGCGCCTGCGCAAGAGATGCGGCCAACTCGGCATTCTCGGCCAACGCCGTCTCGAGACGTCCGGAAAGATCGGCCTTCTCCGCCTCCTGCCGCGCGAGCCTGTCTTCCAGTTCCGCCTTCTGACGCTCGAGCTGCGCCTTGTCGGCCGCCAAGGCGTTCCGCTCTTCTGCCAACGCCGCGCGATCACGTTCGAGTTCCGTCTTCTGTTCCTCGAGTCTTGCCTTCTCGGCTTCGAGATTTACCTTGTCCTCTTCAAGCTGCGCCTTGTCGGCCGCCATCTCCTCGACGACCAGACGCTGCACTTCAAGTTCGTCTATCTTTGGCTCCGACGGACGAGGACGCGCCTGTACGTGATTGTCGGGTTCCCGCTTCATCCCGAGCATCTCGGCAAATAGATCTTTCTGTTCTTCCATATATACTATATACCTCTCGATGATGCCGTCCCTTACATTCCGGCTTCACGGATGACGCTTATTCCCATTCGATCGTCGCCGGCGGTTTGGACGAGATGTCGTAGACCACTCGGTTGATGCCGCGCACCTCGTTGATGATGCGGTTGGACATCTTCGCCAGGACGTCATACGGGATGCGCGTCCAGTCTGCCGTCATGGCATCGATTGAGTTTACGCTGCGGATCGCGCATGTGTATTCATATGTGCGCTGATCCCCCATTACGCCAACGCTCTTCACCGGCAGCAGCACGGTAAACGTCTGCCAGATCGTCTTGTAGTCCGGCAGCTTGCGGATCTCCTCCTGTACGCGGATGTCGGCCTGCTGAAGCAGCTTGACCTTCTCCTCGGTGACCTCGCCAAGGATGCGCACGCCAAGCCCCGGACCGGGGAACGGCTGGCGGTCGAGGAGTTCATCGGCCATGCCGAGCACCCTGCCTACGGCGCGGACCTCGTCCTTGAAGAGTTCCTTGAGCGGTTCCACAAGCTCGAACTTCAGGTCTGGCGGCAATCCGCCGACGTTATGGTGGCTCTTGATCGTCTGCGACGGCCCCTTCCGCGGCGACCGGCTTTCGATCACATCCGGATAGATGGTGCCTTGCCCAAGATAGCGGCAATCGCGGAAGCGGCGCGCTTCTTCGGCGAATACGTCTATGAAGAGCCTGCCGATTATCTTGCGCTTTGCCTCGGGCTCGTCCACGCCCTTGAGCGCGTCGTAGAAACGGTCGGCCGCACGCACGACGGTAAGATCTAGCCCAAGGTTCTTCTTGAACATCTCCTCGACCTGTTCCGCCTCGCGGTAGCGCAGGAGTCCGTTGTCCACGAATATGCAATGCAGCCTGCGTCCGATCGCGCGGTTCAGGAGAACGGCGACCACAGACGAATCGACGCCGCCGGAAAGGCCAAGCACGACCTCGTCGTCGCCGATCGTCTCCCTCATCCGGGCGACGGTATCTTCGACCCACGTGGTGAGTTTCCAGTCGCGCCTGCAACCGCAGATGCGGAAGACGAAGTTGGAGATTATATCCGTGCCATATTGCGTATGGACGACCTCAGGATGGAACTGGAGCGCGTAGAAACGCCGGACGTTGTCGAACATCGCCGCGAACGGACACGTGGCCGAGACAGCCCCGCGCTCGAAACTTGCAGGTATGGCCTCCACCCTGTCGCCATGGCTCATCCAGACCGTTATCGTGGACGGTATCCCCTCGAAAAGCGGATTGCCCGGCAACACCTCGATCGGCATCTTGCCGTACTCGCGCTCTATGCCGGGAACGACCTTGCCGCCGAGGCGGTGCGACATGAGCTGCATTCCATAGCAGATGCCCAGCACGGGCACGCCAAGCTCGAGAATCGCAGGGTCCACGGTCGGCGCGTCGGGTTCGAACACGCTGTTCGGGCCACCCGATAATATCACGCCCGCAGGGAGATTGGTCTTGAGGGCTTCCGCCGTGGTTTCACATGAGATGATCTCGGAATATACCTCCATCTCGCGGATGCGGCGCGCGATAAGCTGCGTGTACTGTGAACCGTAGTCAAGTATTGCTATCCATTGTCTGCCGGGATTCATGGTTGTTCCTTCCTGAAATCATTCCGCGCCGGACGATATCGCCTGACGCCATTTCCAATCGATATGCCCTTGATCGGTGACCGATATCATCTCACGCGCGATCAAGGCGTCCACGACGGGCGCCGTCTCGGCGATGGCGAACTGCGACATCAGCGTGTTCACCAGCTTGCGCATCGAACCCGGTGACATCTTCTGCAGCCGTACAAGCTGCTCCTCGGTGAGCGGTATCGCAGGCGGCGCCTTCTTCCTGGCCCTCGGGCTTTTTGGAGATGCGCTTTTCTTCACCGCCTTCCGGGGCTTCTTCTCGCCTGTCGCCTTGACGGGCTTTTCAGACGCGGCGGCGGACTTCGCGTTTCTTTTCGCCGCCGCAGGCTTCTTCGTGGAGGTCTCTTGCGGGGCTTCCGGCTTCTTTTCCGTCTTGACGGACGGCTGCGACGGCGGTTGCACGGGCACTATCAATCCGCCGTCTATCCGGAAATCAGGTTCTTCCAGCGATTCGGCCGCGACAGGTTCCGCTGCGGCCTTGGACGGCGGTTTGTGCGATACGTCCGGCGAGGACGGTCCGATGAAACCGCCAAGGGCCTCTATGATCGATCCGGGGGATTCCATGACCTCGTAATCCAACCCGTCGCCCAACGGCACCACGAGCGCGCCCTTCCCCTTGCTCGGCTCCACCGTTACGATATAGTCCTGGTTGAACCAGATTGGCTTTCCGTTTAGTTGGGTAAGTCGTATGAACATCTTGCGCTCCTTGAACGGGAGAGATTATACCAAAAAAAGAGCCCCGCGTCTTAGGCAATACACAGCAATGTTATACCTGTCAGGATAAGGGCCAGGGCGATCCCCTTGCGCACAAGGTTGGTTTCATGGAAGAACCTGGCGCCGAGGACGAACGTGAGCGCCACGGAGAAGCGGCGCATCAGCGACGCGACCGAGATGGGTACGTCGGGAACGGCAAGGCCCGTGAAGTACAGCCAATCGGCACAGGCGAGCAGAATGCCCACAAAAGGTATGGACCAGCGCCACTCGAACGTAACACGGCGAAGACGCAGGACATGCTGCCCCGCAAGAAGAATTCCGTAGACGGCGACAAGCCCGATCTGGAACCAGAACTGGACAGATTCGACTGGCGCCGCGCAGACCTGGAAGCAATATTTGTCCCAGAGGCTCGATCCGGCGGAACAGCAAGCGCCCGCGATGGCGCACCATACGGCACGGTTGCGGAAAAAGTCGATTCCCTCGTGGCGACCGGCCCACGAGAACGCCCAGTAGCCGGAAAATGTAACGAGCATGCCGATGGCTTGAAGCCAGCCAGGGACTTCACCGTAGAGGAAAAGGGCGAAGACGAATACTATTGCGGGGGCGGATGCGCGGATCGGCGTCGCGATGGAAATAGGCAACGTCCTGAGCGCGCAGAATGTGAATATCCACGATGTCGCGACTATTGCCGATTTGGCCAGGGCGAGGGCGAGAACCGTTCGCCCGGCATGAACGACGGCCGAGAGGTCGCCATGGAGCAGAACCGCGAGGACAAAAGCGGCACAGCCGAACGAAGTGGAGCACAAGAGCACCGGGAGAACGGCGTTCTCCCGCACGCTCGCCTTCTTGGCGAGATCGTAGAGCGCCAGAAAAAATGCGCTCGCCAGTATCCAACAAGTCCAGGACATCAGATAAAAGGTTAAAAGGTTAAAAGGTTAAAAGGTTAAAAGGTTAAAGGGGTAAAGGGGTAAAAGGTTAAAGGGGTAAAAGGGTAAAGGGGTAAAGGGGTAAAAGGGTAAAGGGGTAAAAGGGTTAAAAGGGTAAAGGGGTAAAAGGGTAAAGGGGTAAAAGGTTAAATGGGTAAAGGGGTAAAGGTTATCAGACGACAGACATCAGACAAAAGACGAGGACTTAAGACGAAAGACAGAGGCGGGAAGCCCATCAACCTTTTAACCTTTTAACCCTTTAACCTTTTAACTTTTCAAGTCTGGTCCACCCTTGTCCAATAAATAAAAAAAGCCGGCGGCGTCCTACTCTCGCGCGGGCGGGTCCCGCACTACCCTCGGCGAAGAGGCGCTTGACTTCCGTGTTCGGGATGGGAACGGGTATGACAGCCTCTCTATGGCCACCGGCAGAAAGCCGGAAAGATTGGAGTTAAAGGGAATTGCAGCGTGGAGAGGCGGATCGCCTCACTTGAGTGAAGTTCGCGTCTTTAAGGTCCCGCCGGACCCTTCCCCCGGGGGGGAAGAATAAGCTAAGCCTCACGACGGATTAGTACCGCTCGGCTCAACGCATCGCTGCGCTTTCACTTGCGGCCTATCGAGGCCGTGGTCTACGGCCCGTCTTGAGGGGCTTGCGCCCGGGAGATCTTGTCTTGGGGGAGGCTTGGCGCTTAGATGCTTTCAGCGCTTATCCGTTCCGGGCATAGCTACCGGGCGTGCCGCTGGCGCGACAGCCCGAACACCATGGGCCCGTGATTCCCGGTCCTCTCGTACTAGGGAATCTTCCC
>JAEEGL013162669.1_pt1 | contig 13785 bp, 12 predicted proteins | sample 9134231 | NCBI WGS metagenome assembly JAEEGL01 (sample SAMN16246548, study PRJNA631951) | gut metagenome | biome: gut microbiome; feature: rumen; material: fiber-attached | host: Bos | place: Iran: Karaj | collected 2018-10 | reverse complement strand
TGATGGTCTTGTCGTTTCGGTCTATCAGCAAGTCAATCTGCCCGCCTCTCTTCAAATCATTATCAGCATCGGCATCATTAATGACTGCCTCTGACGGACGGTAATTCCAGGAGCGGGGCGAATAATAGACTCCGCTAATACCTAAAGCACTTACAATCTGTTCGAAATGATGCAGGCAAACGGTCTCAAAAGCATAGCCCGACCATGCGATATATTCAGGTTTCCCGATCATCTGCATCCAATAATTCTTGCCATAATTCCCTCCTATCTTCATAAAATGGAGATAGAACAGCGAAAACTGGTCTGTTAGCTGGAACGTCTTGTCCTTCTTCTCCTTACCGAAAGTTCCATATCCACGATTCTTTATAATCTGGCGCAAAGTTTTTTAAAATATACGATTGCGCCAAATAATAACTCTATAAATTGGCGCAATCTCGACTTTTTTGTGAGATTGCGCCGACTTATAACGCGATTTTTGCCTTATGACTTCAATTTGGAGGCAGCTTTTATGATTCTCTTCCTTTCTTCAGCACTCAGGTTTTTCAGTAAGATAAGGCTAAAATTGCTGTTGTGAACATAAGCGTTAAGTTCAACAATGCCTATATGAAATATTATTCACAATAGTTTTTTTAGTTCCTCAATGTCTGGTAGAGTCTTACGTAACTCATCAGGCATGTCTGTAGTGGTTTTGTATGTGGCAACACCCATTGGCTTGTTATAGTCACGTATAACAAACTCTACAAATTCGCGATTTGCCTCTTTACAGAGAACGATTCCTATAGCAGGGTTCTCATGTGGCTTCTTTACTTTGGCATCAAGAATAGATAGGTACCCCATCAATTGGCCCAGATATGAAGTCCAGCAAATAGGAATCTTTAAACATCATCACAGCCTTACGTGCCAATTCTGCCTGTGGAATTGTACTCTTGAAATTGCTTGGTATTGATTCCCGATGTCCGTAGGCATCGTCTTTTATCAACTTTTCCAATGCCCTTGTAGTGAGATGCTCCTCGGATGTGCGATGAATATAGTAGTAACGAGCATCAAGGGAGGTTTTGATTGCCCGTATCTGGGTATGATGGGTAAATGGCACCTTGAAAAAGTCCTCCACAGGGAAGTCTGCCAGATTGGGAATTTGAATAGCGTGATAAATATCTATCTGATTGTTAGAGGTTTGCAATTCGTCGGTCATGACCGATGAATTTGCTGGAGCTGTATCGATGAGTGTTTGATTTTGACTTTCATCGGTCGTGACCGATGAATTAGGATCAAGTATCTGCCATGCTTCATAAAACAGGCGCATTTCCCTTAACTGAGTGGCAGAGTATCCTTTAAGTCCTGGAAGTTCAGGCAGAAAGACATAAGGAAACACCTTATCATCAAGACAATGCAATGTCATTCGTCCCTAATGGCCTCTTCAATTATTTGTTTCAGCTTAATGACTTGTATTGCATTTTCATCAGCTGACTCGTCAGAACCATCACCACGAGAAAAGCCCCCATTGATATAAACATTCTTATCCTTATCAACAGACACGCCAAAGTCAGAAGCAGACTTACCTGTGATAAAATCCCACATGTCTTCTAAGAAATACAAGATCTTTGTTCTATCCGATTTTAGCATTTTCTTGAGTTTGCCTTTACGTACCCCATTGACACTGGGCAACCTTCTCATCCGTTCGTCCATTAAGGTGAGGGTGCTGTGTTTGTCCATTTTAACAAAACTATTGTCGTCGATGACCATACCTTCTTTTACGGGAGTTAGGGTGTGATTTTTCACCACAGAGACATCTCCACGGACAAGGAACACCGTGTAGGTTTTTCCATCTACTGATACTGCAGAAAGTAACAGAATGATGATAGCCAATATTTTTTTCATACTCAAATTGATTTGTTAAAATAATACGAATGATTTAATATTTTTATGATCGGCAATGGTAGCTTATCCTTTACTCTCAATAAGACCAAGATGATGATTTTGTATAAAGACTTGCCAAATAAAGCTGCTGATAGAATGAAAGTCAACGCATAGGTTAGTTTGATATGAATATGCCATTCCTCATACACTATATATGCCATAAGTAGCAATAGAATGATGATGAATAGAGTGACAAATACTGTATATAGGCCGCCCTCGTCAAAGATGTAAGCAGCAATCTCATTGCCTTTTGCCCTGTGTTTGTTAGAACGTCTGTCAAGATTAACCAAACAGTAACAGAAAAGCAGTGATATGATTACAGAGAAAAGCATTTCCCACAGAAGAGGCAATTCCTGGATTTCAACTCCTCTCAACATGGTGTTTAATATCTGCGCATGTATTTCTATTCCTGGCAGTATGTCTATTGGCGTGTTGTGTATATCTTGTCCTTCGCCATACTGCCCTATGAAAACATACTTGCCTGCTATCTCTGTAGAATCCAAGTTGTCATACGGAATGACAGGTATTTTGACTTTCTTGTAGCTTATGACGTGCCTGTCCTGATTAATAGAGACGCCTGTTTCTTTCAGCTTTGGCTCAAACATCTTTGCAGCAAGCGACAGCAGGGTGTCGTTGCCTATCGAATATTGATATTGGTAATATTGAATAGATTTATTGAGAGAGTCGTGAAGAAGTGTTGAGGCACCCTCTTTAATAGGAACTTGCCCGTCACTATCCTTTATGTAGTATTTAGAATACTCAGGATTGCAGAAGAAAGAGTGTAAAAAGCGGTCATTGTCAATTCCACAAACAAATACTGTTTTGTCTTTGATAGTATCAGCTGCAGCCTTTAATATAGAATCGGTAACAGGATTCTGCAATTTCAAGAAATAGAGATCAACACCTATCTGCCTGGGATTCATCTTATATACCTTCTTCAGCACATTGGCTATTTCCTCTCTTCCGGTCGATGACCCCACATTGACAATAGATATATACTCGTCTGTTTCACCCGTCAGACGGATGTTTTCCAAATGCATGAACAATTCTGTGGTGAACGATGTGTCATCGTTTCTCACATTTAAGTAACGGGATGGATTGGCAAGGGAAATGACTCGAAGAAACATAAAGGACACCAATGTTATTCCAATGATATCCAACCATGGAAAAAACAGACACTTTCCTTTATCCTTTGCCCTTGTCGATTTACTGACCATGATTTATAGCTATTATTGTGCAAAAATACGAATTATGTTTGGATTTGCAAAACATTTTTGCTAATTTTGCAAAAAATAAGCCTTATGTGCAGAACAGCTATTCTATTGATATGGATGTTGTTTGAAGTGATGGGCGCATCGGCCAAATCCATTCACTGCATTCTACAACAGCAACCAGCTACGGATTCTGTAGCCCGTGCTATAGAGCTATGGGATCTGGGCTATGCTGAGTATGAGAAACAGAACTATCAGGCTGCGTATGAATTCTTTAAGAGCAGCTATTCTTTTTGCAACAGCAAATTCTGGTTTGACGGAAAAAGGCGACCATACAAAGCCATGAATCACTGTCTCTACAAAATGGGAAAAGACAGCCTGATTGACAAAAAAGATAGTCCATACTACTATGAAGACCCCGATACCATAGAGTTGTTTGATTCATATATGGAGGCTACCATGGGTATTAAGCAAATAGATAGTCTGTGGGTGTGTTATAACCGCTCTTTAAAAATAGATACTATCACTGGTAGACTTAACAGGTTTATTCACGAAAGGAAACTAAATTTCATTGCAGAGGATTGTTTTTCTAAAGGTTACTACCAAGAGGCTATCAAGTCATTTCGTGACGTTCTGGATTTTAACAAACGCATTCTTCCTGAAGACAAAAAGTATATCAGCGACTATACTTATCAAAGAATCGTGGAGTCTTTCTTGCAGATGAACCAAAGCGACTCGGCCATAGCTGTTGCCAAGCAATATGTCCAACTCTATGATGCCCATGATGAGAAACAATATCTCAGTTTCAAGGATGCAACGGGCACACTCTTCTACGCTTATCTGCGGTCGGCCAGATACGACGAGGCATATCAGGTCTTGGAAGATGCTGACCCCTTACTGCAAAACATGCCATTTGCCAAATTCAAGGATATGTCATCCGTCATTTGGAGAGCAGACTATTATAAGGCAATAGGCAGATACGACATGGCCTACAGTCTGAGAAAGATGGTAAACCAAAAACAAGACAGTGACACATTGCAATTGTTTGTTCAGAACAAGCGTGATTACGCCATTGCCAATTCTTGGATAGGGAACCACGAGGAGGCTATCAAAATCCTGGAAGATTTAATAGGACAACAGAGAGAATGGGCATCAAAACATTATTCCACGGAGCATGTCACACCTTATATCAATATCAATGATTTAATCATGTTGGGCGATGCCTATTTCTTCAACAGACAACTTGTCAAGGCCCTTGACAAGTACATGGTAGCAGATTCGTTGCAAACACTGTCTCTCAGTCTGCAATCTCTGAACTCGGTAGGACAAAGGCACCAGACATATCCTAAATATGCAGAAACTCTGTTCAAGATCTCCAGGACAGCCTATCAGTTAGGGCGTTTTTCTTTAGGCGACATATACTACAACAAACTAAAACATGATATAGATGCATCCCCTGACATTCTTGGTAAGTGGAATGAGGGATTAACGACCCTTGAGGTTCTTAAACTGGGGAAAACAGGTGATATCATGGCAGCCATACCAAAATTGGAGCAGCTTATTGCAGACAAAAACGGTCGTGTTCACAACGATATGCTGGAGTACTTGGCCCACATGTATATAGCCAAGCCTCAGCATGAGGCGGGCAAAGCCTATGACATAGCATCAAAGATTGTTGCCAACAAAAAGAAGTATATTCTCGACAACTTAGAACAACTGACAGAGCTGGAGAAAGCCATGCTTTGGACTGAAAACAAGTGGACGTTCAGGCTTTTGCTGTGGAGCATTGTGCTGCAAGGCGACAGCTTGACAGAACAATTGTATGATGACATCGCCCTGTTTGCCAAGGGACTGATGCTGACCGTGTCGTCGGCAAGCGATTATAAGCAGGCTTTAAGTGTCACTTGGCACGATGTCCAGCAACATTTAGGAGACCATGAAGCAGCCATTGAGTTCATCACCGTACCAGAGCTCACCAACGAGCCCGACTCCACGCTCTACATGGCACTTATCGTCAAAAAAGAGATGTTAAAACCAGAAATAGTTTATTTGTGCAATGCGTCCGAATTGAAGGAAAGCATCAGCGATGGCTATATAAACAATGAGGACCTATACGACATGATTTGGGGAAGCATGGAGGAGGAGCTGAGTGACGTAAACACAGTGTATTTCTCAGCAGACGGATACCTGCACAGAATACCGATTGAATACATGCTGACAAAACAAAGACCGCTAAAATTAGATGCCTACCGACTGACATCTACGCGAGAGTTAGCCCTACGACAAAGAAACAGCCAACCTCATGGCAAAGCTGTCTTGTATGGAGGACTTACCTATAACAACACCTATGAGGATAATGAAGAAAACCGTAAACAGAGAGGCTACGAAAGAAATGAAAAATATAATAAACTAAACTACTCACAAAATGAAATAGATAGTATTGGTCTGTTACTGAAATCCAAACACCCTTGCGAAATCTATGACAAGCAAAATGGTACTGCCAGTTCTTTGATAGCCTTGAACGGTCAGAAACTGTTCCTCCTCCACATGGCAACGCACGGCTATTACTACAGTCAGGAACAAGTTGTAAATGCTCCTCTGATAGACAATGGCATTCCTTCTGATAGTCAGAATGGACTGATGAATACAGAAGAAGACTCACCCATGCTTCGTTCCGGACTAGTAATGGCAGACAGAAAAATTTCAGCTGAAGAAATATCCAAGATACACTTTGAGGATTTACAGCTGATTGTTCTATCAGCCTGTAAGAGCGGACTTGGTGACATCAGCGACCGTGAGGGTGTTTGGGGATTGCAACGAGCGTTTAAGCAAGCTGGTGCAAAATCAATCCTCATGACATTATGGGACGTGAAAGATTATGAAACATATAAGTTTATGAAAGTCTTCTATAAGCGCATCTGCAAAGGAGACTCTTATACAGAAGCACTTAGAAAGGCACAAAAAAGCATCAGGAAACTCTTCCCGAACGAGAAGAATTGGGCTGGGTTTATCTTATTAGATGCATTCCCACAGAAATAAAGGTACTAAAACTATTGAAAATTTACTCTATTCTCCGCTGCCATTGGCTTCTGCATATCCTCTTCCACAGCCAACGCCGCACAATCATCTCCGGCTTCGTATCCTTCGACCGGATGGCAGCCATGTTGGCTGATCGCCGAGCCTGCTCACGCTCGGCAGAGCTGATGCCACCATCGCTCCGCTCTTGCTTAGCCGCAGCCTTGGCACGACGTTGTTGTGCGGTGAGTCTATCCATATTACTTTAACGCTTCGATTAGTTCATCTATCGAGCAGCACACTTTGCTGAACAACTTGTACATCAGCTCGGGCTCTTGTCGTTCAGGAATATAGGCAATGGTCATCTTGCCTTTGCCTGCAAACCATCCTGCTTCTGTGTGGGCGCTCCTGCCGCAGGGCAACACCAATACGCAAGTATCACAAGCCTCCATCGCCTCAATGTCGTTATGGAACTGCCGTTCAGGCTTGGGATGTTGCAACATATTACGATATTGTTGTGGACTCCATTCCATATAGTCCTCACTCACACAATTCCACTTGAATCCAGGATCACCCGATGGAGGATTACGGAAGTCATACACATCATGCCCTGATTCCCTCAATTTCTCCACCACCTCAGGGTAGTATTCATTGCGCCAACTGCTGGCTACGTATATCTTGTGTTTCATGACTGCAAAAATAATCATTTTTCTGCACACAACACTACAATATTGTGCTTTTCAATACATGTCCCGTCTTTTTCCGGGGATGAGAACCGCGAGTTTCAGTAAATATGCATTCACACGAACAATAACAACACCTTAATGCCATTATTCATGCCACTTTTAGGTTTCAACTAAGCTTATTCGCGAATATGACTAAAGCGAAAAAAGGACAAAGTGCATATTTGGTGACCAATACTAATTAGAGCCCCAAATTATCTCTGTTATTTCCTTAAAAATCTATTTATTCTTCTGCCGCATAATCGTAATGTGCTTCTTGTACCTCTTTTTTCGAATTATCACCATAATTACGTCTAATTTGCCTAAATGTTTCGAAAACATTTTCCCTATGATGCTGTAGAAATACCGACTGAGGTCTATAGAAGGGTTCACTTGGAACATACATCTTTTTTCCGTTATATTCATCATAGAACCAACTGTCTTTAAGCTTTTCTGATACTATAACCGTGTAATTATCATTAATAGTGAAAAAACCTTTGTCAAATGCAAAATGCATATCTCTACTCAATGCTATTCCATTACATGGAAGAAAGGTACCTTGATGGGCTTGAGGTTTTATATGTGCTGCCTCTAAATTATATAGGTCTATCTTGCCCGCTTTGTATCTTATGACTTTTCCTGTAATTGCACATTTGTAATTGTATGCATGCATAACAAGATCGTGAAATAAAGAACTATTGAATATCGAACATCCCATCGTTTCCTCAATAGTATTTTGGCTGTCATCTTCAGGTATTTTAGTATCCTTATATTCCTTTAATATCGTTTCTGATTCCATCTTGATTACCTTTTGGGCTTCCTCTGTTACTACTACTTCTACAATTCCGTCAGTATTTGGATGCTCGATAAAGTCGAAAGCTGTATCAATTATGGCATTAGAATGAAATCTTTTATCATATTTATCTAATATGTTGGTTAGTAATTGATATCTGTTATGATCTGGCGTTATCTTAGTCAGTGAATATAACAAACCTCCTTCGACTTCTATTCTTTCAAAGACAGCATAATCCCCTTTGAAGAAATATTGTTTATCAGGATCTATCTCATTATTCATATAAAGACGTATTTCATCTCTTGGGTTTAGTCCTGTATATTCAATATCTGCATATTTTTGATTATGATAATCCATTGTACACAACACCTTTTCAGGGTTATTTCCCTTTCTCATCGGAATCACGGTCAGCACAACTTTGTCATTCATTACGACAGAAGATATATGAGGAAAAAAATCCAAGCAAGATTTTGATATTAAAAAATACCTTCCTCTTGCAGGCTTATCACCCCGATATTTAACTGAGCCCATTTCCTGATGCCCAACTTTATGAATATAGAATCTACCCATAATTGTACTTTGTTAGTAGTTCATGAATGCCTTTCGCAATAGTTTTCGCAAAATCAGATGGAACAGCATTGCCAATCATTTTATATTGTGCCATCATTGGTCCAAGAAACTCAAAATCATCGGCAAAGGTTTGAAGCCTTGCAGCTTCCCTCACAGTAATGGACCTTGCTTGAATAGGATCTGGGTGTATGTGTCGCATTCCATCTTTATATAAATGCGCTGGTATCGTGTTGCTTGGTTCATTCCATCTCAAGACATAATATTTGTGAATATTGCTCTTCTTACCTGTCATTTTTGTATAAAGTGCTTTTAATGAGTTACTTGACACATACTCATTTTTCCCTGATTCTATGTCTTCTGCAAGCATCGTGAATATCTTCTGGTCACGTTCACTATGAAAGCGGGGAACGTGATTCAATATACCACTTCCGTCAATTGGCTTATGAGAGTATTTGTGTCCATCTTTCTTTATTATATCTTGACTTGGAAAAATAGTAGGCAAATCGCCAATAGCGTCTTTTACTGTTCTTTGAACTGCTGTCGCTTTATATTGTGGCATTAGTTCATTGTAAAAACTATCCAATATCTCTAGGGACAATCCAGGTCTTTGTTCATTCAACTGCTCATTGACACCCAAGATTATTACACGTCTTCTGTGCTGAGGTATTCCGAAATCAGCGACATCAAAGACTGCATTTTTGAAATCATTGATTACGTTATATCCCGCATTGTTAAATGCTTTCCTTATCTTGTCAACAATAGGAGTCCCGTCTGGGGCAGCACTAAGCATTCCCATTACATTTTCAAAGATAAAGAATTTAGGTCTGAAATGATCAAGAATTCGAATATAGCTTTCAAACAGATAGTTCCTGTAGTCATCTTTCATTCCATGGGGATCTCTGATGCGTCCTGCTAAGGAATATGCCTGACAGGGAGGACCACCTATAATAACGTCTATCTTCTTGTCATCAATAAGTTTTTCTAGACCCTGATGTTTGCCAAACACCTCGTCATCAAATCCGTTAATTAGCTCATCTGTCCGCTGAATATCAAATCTCACGACTTCTTCCTTGGCATTCTTATGATGCCATTTCTTTTCAAGTCTATTAGTGAGAGTCATACAAGGAAATGTTTCCCACTCAACACAAGCTAATGTGTCATATCCGCCTTCTTGCATGAAACCATCCATCAGTCCACCACATCCAGCAAATAGATCTATAGTATTGTATTTTCTTTTAGGCATTACTTCAAATACTTTAATAGTTGAACACCTATTGCTTTTGCCATTAAGCATGGTACAGCATTACCTACTTGTTTGTCTTGTTGTCCCTTGTTCCCTAAAAAGACAAAATCATCCGGGAAAGACTGTAACCTTGCGCTTTCTCGTACCGTCGGACACCGATTCCATTTGTAATGGAAGTTGTTTCGATGGCCAGTATCTATAGTTCTCGATGGCTTGTAGCTACAATATCTCGTCCAGGCCATATGAAAGATTCTGCTTTCTCCAACACCAGGAGGCAAATCTTTATAATTCCCTCCATCGGGAACCAAAGCTATTGTATCTTTTACAAATTGTTTGTGATCTATTGATTTGTGGTTATATAGCACATTGCATGAGCCTCGCATTAGCTTCTGGTATTCTGTCAACGGCTCCCTTTCATACTCAGAAACATCATCTCCTAAAGAGTGTTCAAGACTTGGCAAATCTCCAATAGCTTGTTCACAGGTGATATAATCGTCTGGCTTCAGATATGGTTTAGGAAACTCGAATCTCTCTTCGCTTTCTAAGATGCCAACAAACACAAGGCGCTTTCTAATTTGTGGCACGCCATAATCAGCAGAACAAAGAATCTGATTATTAACGTTATACCCCATTTTGGTAAAACGTCTGACAATCTCGTCACGAACTTCTCCTTTGTAAAGAGTTGCCATACCTGGAACATTTTCAATGAGAAAAGCTTTTGGCCTATATCTCCTAACAGTTTCTATCATTGCCAGGTATAGTTTGTTCCGTTCATCATCAAATTGCCTTGGTCCAGTTAGGCTAAAGCCCTGACAAGGGGGACCACCGATAATAACGTCAATTTTCTTTTCTTCAACAAGGTCATCTATCTTGTCAAAAGTATCTGGTGAAGACAGGTCTCCACAAAGGGTTTTACTTCCATGGTGATTATAGGCAAAGGTTTTTAGTGCAGGCTCATTGAAATCTACACCAAGTATGATATTATACCCTGCCATTTCAAAGCCTTTGGAAAGACCTCCGCATCCACAAAACAGATCTAAAACATTATATTTTTTCTTTGTCATATCCTTGTTTTGGGGCCATGAAAAAGCCCCCTTTTCGTTTTTGAAAAGAGGGCGCGGAAGAGGATGTGTGAAGCAAGGCTTAGGACGGCCCACGTCAGACAACAACCATTCTGTCCACGCCCTCCTTAGTGAAGAGCGTAAACATCCGTTATCTTGTCTGAACTGACGTTGTTTCAGTGTCCTAATTCTGCTTCATCAGTCAAAGCAAGGATGCATAAAACGCAGTAATTCTTATTATTAAATTGTTAGTTACTCATAATAGTCGTTTTATGAGCATGCAGACTATATCTTCAGGCTTGTTTACAGGTAATTCGAGTGAGACCTCAGGACACAAAAGAAGCGCAGACTTAACTCTTCTCTCGTATCGTGAGGTCGTAGGATTACCTGAAATGCTAGATATAAGTCATGCCTGCGCTATCGCGCAGGCATCGGCTGACTTACTCAAAGCATTTCAATCGTTGAAATTTCCTACGTTTCACGATACTCTGAATAAATAGCTGATGCTATTGTTTCCATCTAAAATCATACCGCCACCCTGCACTCAAGGATTCAGCTGTAGCTGGCGCTGTTTACAACGCGTCGGCGATACTTGTTGGCAAAATTAGGAAATAAAAATGAATTATACAAGTAATCGGGCAGGAAAATCATCACCATGAGATGAAAATCCTGCCCGCTACTGGCTTCAGGAACATGTTACATCATATTATTTAAATATCCAAACAATTATCCAAAATAGATTATCCGATTTGGATAAAATTATGAAGTAATTGGGATTTTGCATAATTATGCGCAGGGAGATTGGACGGAGCGAGACGGCACTTTGCCTGAAGTAAAGTGCCGGTTTGCTTCAGGTAAAGTGCAAAGGGGCATGCGTGTGTATGCTTATGCGTTTTTTTTGCCAACTCCTAACCGGGATTTAGTGGAAACCCTTTGTGGACGGGGCTTGTGAGGGGATTGAGAGTCAGGCAACTCCTAACCAAGTCCTAACCTAACTCCTAACCGACTCCTAACCTGACTCCTAACCGACTGGCTATCGAATTATAACCTGACTGGTAGTCGAATTATAACCAACTGGCAACCAAACACTTACGAATGGCTGGATTTTTCAGCGCTGAATTGGCGAAAAATGCGTCGAAAAATGGCCGAATTTCACAGGGAATATTTGGAGGACGATGAATTATTTCGTACCTTTGCAGTCAGAAAAGCACCAATGGTTGGCGCTTAAATAGGAAAACACACATACCATGAAAAACGAAAAGCAAAATTTGAGTGAGTTAGTTAAGATTTCGAACGAAGGACTGTTTGCTGTCGAGCAGTTTCTTCAAAACCATTACCTTTTTCGCCGCAATGTGCTGAGTGGTAAGATTGAGTTTGCAACGCTGCCCGCTGTGGGTGAGCCTGAGTATCGCGAACTGTCGGCTGAGGCCGAAATGAGCATCATTATCCGGGCCCGCAAGGAGCTGGCTGACGAGAAGTGTAATCCCAAGACGGACATCCAGGACCTGCTGCGTTCAGAAGAGGTACGCGCGCATGACCCCATCCGTGAGTTCCTTGAAGGCTTGCCCCAATGGGACGGACAGAACCATGTGGCTCGTCTCTTCTCACGCTTGCCTGGGCTTTCCACGGAGCAGCACCACTTCTTGGCTGTCTGGCTGCGTTCTGCTGTGGCTCACTGGCTACAGATGGACATGCTGCACGGCAACGAGTGTGTGCCTACGCTCATCGGAGCTCAAGGCTGTGGCAAGACTACCTTTGTGCGCCGCCTGCTTCCTCCCCAGCTCCGCCAGTACTATCTGGATCACCTGAACCTCTCGAACAAGTTTGACAAGGAGATGGCGCTGACGAACAATCTGGTGGTGAACCTTGACGAGCTGGATGCCATCCGTCCCTCTCAGCATCCCGCGCTGAAGCAGACGCTGTCGAAGAGTAAGGTGAACGGGCGTCCCATCTTTGGGCGCGCCCAGGCAGACCGTCCCCGCTATGCGTCGTTTGTGGCCACGACGAACAATCCGCATCCGCTGACGGATGTGACAGGAAGCCGTCGCTACATCTGCCTTACCATTCCTGACGGGCAGCTGATTGACAATACGGGCGACATTGACTACCGGCAGCTGTATGCGCAGGTGCTGCACGAACTGCGTGAGCTGAAGGCTCCGTATTGGTTTAACAACGACGAGGTGGCACGTATTCAGGAGCTAAACCTCGACTACTTGGCCAAGAAGGACATGACGGAGATGATTGATGCCTGTTTCCTGAAGCCTCAGGAGGGCGAGGCCAGCAAGTTGCTGAGCAACGCCGAGATCCTCGGCATTCTGACCAAGGCATTCCCTTCGCTGAAGACGATGTCAGGCCTGGGCATCAAGCTGGGGCTGGCTATGAAGAAGCTGGGCTTCGAGCAGAGTCATCCTCAAAATGTAGCTCATTACAGGGTCGTTGTGCGTAAAAATATGATGGACAAAAAGGTCGCATGACGATTCGTTGGGTTAGGAGTCAGGTTAGGAGTTGGTTAGGAGTCGGTTAGGAGTCTGACCAGCTCCTAACCATACCGAAAGCCTTTGTACATGGGCATTTCAGCGTGGTTGGTTAGGATTCAACGAAAAAACAGGAAAGGATGTATTATGTTGCAGCAGCTTATTTTACACCATCGTTGAGGTTGCGGCGGAGGAAAAAGGACTTGGTGGCAAGGAAGAAGGTGGCAACACCGATGGCATTGACGGCGGCTACTGTCCAAAAAGCGCTGGCATAACCCAGATATTCAGCAATGACACCACCAAGGAGTATGCCCAGTCCCATGCCGATGTCCCACGAGATGAGGATGGTGGAATTAGCCGTACCACGCTGATTGTTGCGTGCTACATTGATGGTCATATTCTGGAAGGCGGGCCACATGTGACCATTGCCGAGGCCTATCAGCAATGCAGAGCCGTAGTAGCCGAGAAGCATGGACCATGAAGCATGGACTATTGACCATTGACTGAGGGTGGGGAGCAGGATAAAAAGGGTGTAGCCCACAAGGGATACAACCATGCCTGTACCGGCATTGTGCGTCAGGCGACCTTGACGCAATGCCTTACCGCCCTGAAGCCGTGAAAGTATCAGACCGACAGAGCACAACATGAAGTAGGTGCCAGTGCCACCAGTGATGCCCATGACTTCCTTACCGTAGATGGCCAGGTAATTGCTCAGTACGCCAAAGCAGAAACCGAAAGCAACCATATTCAATCCCAAGAGCCAGCCACGCGTCAGGAAG
>JAEEGL010421408.1_pt1 | contig 13785 bp, 11 predicted proteins | sample 9134231 | NCBI WGS metagenome assembly JAEEGL01 (sample SAMN16246548, study PRJNA631951) | gut metagenome | biome: gut microbiome; feature: rumen; material: fiber-attached | host: Bos | place: Iran: Karaj | collected 2018-10 | reverse complement strand
ATGATAGCAATAACGATGATAAGTTCTACGAGTGAAAAACCTTTGTTGTCCTTCTTCATAATAATCTCTCCTTTAATAAAATGAAGTTTGTTTATATCTCAAACGCCTCTGCCCTTCTACACAGGCGATTGATTCGAAAATGATTAAAGATTGTCGAGGCCCTGATACATTGCAAGCATGGGAGCCATAACAGCGCCGATAAGTACACCGACTATAGCAGCAAGTATAATGATGATCATGGGCTCAAGCATTGCCATGAACGACTGAACAGCCATCTCAACTTCTTCTTCGTAATATTCAGCATTCTTATTGAGCATATCTTCGATATTACCGGTCTCCTCACCGATTCTTACCATGTAATAAACCATGGGAGGGAATATTCCGGCTTCTTCAAGAGGTCTGGAAAGAGCCTGACCTATAGTAATCTCTTCCTTTGCATGCTCAAGAGCTTCCCTAAAATACACATTAGTCATAACGCCGGAAGTAATATCTACAGCCTCGACAAGAGGAAGGCCTGCACCAATAAGGGTGCTGAGTGTTCTAGACATGAGTGCTGATGCACTCTTTACAGTAATTTCTCTGGTAAGAGGGAAATTTATGGCAATCTTTCCAAATATATGCTTACCCTGATCTGTATTCTTAAAGGTAATAAATCCGAAAATGATAGCACCTACAACAGGAGCTATAATAAACCAGTAAGCTTTAAGACCGTCACTCATTGCAACAACTGCTTTAGTAATTGCAGGAAGTTCAGTATCCATCTCTGCAAACATCGAGGTATATGTAGGGATAACTACTTCGAGCATTACAATTACAACAACAATCGCAACGATCACAACGACTATAGGGTAAATCATTGCCTTTTTTATAAGAGCCTGAGTTCGGCTGGTTCTCTCAAACTGCTTAGCCATTCTGTCAAATGCTATATCAAGAGATCCGGAGGCCTCGCCGGCAGTAACCATGCTTATAAGAAGTGAGGGGAAAATGGTGGGGAATTCTGCCATCGCACCAGACAATGTCATACCGGTCTCAGTGCTGGTCTTAACACTAAAAATTGCTTCCTTAAGCTTCTGGTTCTCAGTAGACTCGCCAAGCATCTGAAGCGAATCAAGAATTGTAACACCCGCTCTGATCATTGAAACAAACTGTCTACAGAAAACGGATAAGTCACGAACAGTAGGCCCTTTGGACAAATCAAAACTTATGTCCTTACTAAGTGCGTTCTGAGTACCAACGCTTACAACCGTAAGTCCCTGAGCCTTAACACTATCTCTGGCTCTGTCAACGTTATCTGCTTCCAGGGATCCTTTGATAAGCTTTCCCTCGGAATTCAAAGCCTCATAAGCAAATGTTGCCACGGATAATTCCTCCTCTTTCTTAAGTGCAAATTTATAATATAATTATTAAAAATAAATTGCAATTATATTAAGCAAAAAAATTAAGATTTTCTTAACTTTTAGGAAATAGTTACAACAAATCTACCACCTTCTTGTAGTATATTTTAGTCATTTCGAACCATAAATCTTAATATTCCCTAAAAAAGTATTAAATTCATCTAAACAAGTATACTCTAAACCGCTATTATCTTCAATCTTCTTTAAATACTCTTTTTCTGTAGAATATACACTAGGAAGATATAAGTCTATCATAACCATGTCATCGCTACTCGACATTGTCTGATTTTGCTCTTCTGATAAAAATCCATTATCTATTATAACTACCAGGCAGTCTTCATTAAGTTTAGGCAATTCATATGCATCATCCTTAGATAATGCGTAATAATCAATATAAATGTTATTGGATTCATACAAAACAGCACTAAGCCATACAAGGTCTCTTAATCTGTTTGTGTATATAAAGCAATCCCTTCCAGAAAGAACCTCTTTCAACTCCGTTTCTCTCATACCAGTAAACTTAAAATCTTCGGTATATTTGTTTGTCATAACGCATTGAAGCAGTAAAATTCCAAGGAAAATAGTACAAACAATAAAATAAATAGAACTTTTCTTACGCAAAATTTTAATAAGCAGCTTCGTAAAAAGAGAAACATACATAACAACAAACAGTGACATTACCGGAAAGAAATATCTTTCTATATATCCCATACCAAACAATGACGCAGAATAAGGCACAACAAACAATGTAACCACAGTAGCCGCCAATACGCACGAAATCATAGGATCAATTTCTGATAAATAATGCTTACACGAAGTCCCCATTTTCCGGGCATATGATTGAAATAAGTTTTTAAATCTCTTCATCCAAAGATCATTCCTAAACAAAAAGAAGAATAAACCACAAACGAGAGTAACAAAGATAATCGTTCCCACAAACATAATAATATCTGCAACCTTGATATCCAGGAAAAAGCCAAGAGTTCCAGAAAAGAAATATTTATTGGCCACCATTAAATTCCAAGAGTAAGGATAAGAGTATCCCCCTGCGACTTTATCTGAACTCGTAAAGGGGAGAATCATACTCAAAGCAAAAGGATAAAATGCAAAAAAGGACATAACAGAAAGAAGCATCACATATCCCAATCGGAGAAAATCATCAAGACGCTTTTTGAATATTTGAATTATCAATCCTGTCACAGTAAACAAAAATGCCAACACAAGAAAATAATAATGTGTAAGACATCCGAGCCATGTAATAACAGGAAGAAAAACGTAATAAATCAGTTTTTTCTTAGAGCTCTCTTCTTTCGCAAGTCTAAGAATCAGCCAAAACAAAACAAGGGTAAAAAAAGTAAACATGTGGTAAACACGAAGATAGAGGAAATTTGCGGTCCCACATCCTGAAAAAACGTAGAATAAAAGGGATGCAAATCCGCATATCTTAGATTTGGTGAAATCAAAAGAAATTAGAAAAACAAAAAACAAAGTAGGGATGTAAAAGAGTAAATTTACAGCAAAAGCGTAAGACCATGAAAATTGTCCGGGAAATAATGAACATATAAAATGCAGAACCAACGCGTAAAGAGCAGGTCCCAAGTCTAATTGCTTATTATATATAACAGAATCAAAAGAAAATCTTTGATTTTCGGATACAGTAATATAATCTTTAAAAGTTTCTCCGGTTATCCATTCACCTACATTCTCCCATTCGCCTTCTTCCATGCTCCCATAAATATAGGGATAATAATAACTATTTGCAAATCCGTAGCTCCATGTTTCATCAACATGATGGCCATCTCTAAGAGAGAACAAATACAATAAGCGAAATAAGGCAAAACATAAAATCACTACAAGCCAAAGTGTCCATGGGATTCTTTTAATTCTATTTGCAAAAGACTGCATAAACAAAACACCTTCCAATAGTCCTGTATATCAGCGGCTGTTCCTCAACACATCAAAATCTATAAGATTCTTATTGGCACTATAGTATTCGTATAATCGCTCAATAGCACTTTCCATTGGTGTAACGTGCCAATCAACCACCTCAGACTTAAGTCTTCCATTTGAAGCAGTATAATCTAGGTTAAGCTCATCGGATAAGAGTGAAACTTCAAGGTTCTTACCGCATACAGATTTAACCATATCCGCAAGCTCACTCAGCAAATACGATTTGCCATGACATACATTATAATCATGATATAAAGGTGCAGAGTTTATAAAATGATCTACTATACCAATAAGATCATCTATATACAGAAAATCAAACCTGCAGTCTTTTCTGATTGTTAATGGCAAATCAAATGCAGCTTTACAGCAAAGATTTGATAAGAATTTAATCTGCCAAAGCTCGTACTTCCCGAAAACACCAAAAAGTCTTAGGTTGTAAATATTCTCACTGCGACGTGCAATGGTATTCATTGTGTATTTAGCAAGCCCATAGTCAGAAACAGGAATATTCCTTCCAATGTCATCTTCTCTCACATCCCTTATATGATATCTCTTATCATATTCTGCACCGGAGCCAAAATAGATCAACTTATCAATGTTATGACTGATTTTTTCCAGATTCATAAACATCTGCATATCATTTCGAAATTCATTTTCAGCTCCATTAACAATCGGAACATGAATTGCAGCATGAATAATTACATCTATTTTATTCTTATCGATGTATGAAGACAGAATATCATAATCAAGAATATCAACCTCAGCATGAGTCGGTGCAAATACAGAATATTTCACTGATAGTTTTTCTATTAAATTTCTTCCTACGAATCCGCTTCCGCCGGTTATCAAAAGATTTTTCACTTATCACTCCATACAGGCATATTTTCAATTTGTTCATCAGGATCTACAAAAGGATATAGATTTTCCAGCTTAGATGAAGAAAATGAACCATCGGGATTAACAACCGTCTTAGACTTCGGTATTTCATCAAAATTAATAGAACCTTCAATTTCGCAAATGCATGGCGAAGAATCTGACATAATAGACTTTAGCGTTTGATCAATCTCATCGTCATTTTTGATATGAAAGTATGGCAGATTATATAACTCTGCAATTTTGGATATTTTAGGAAGCCCGAGTCCGCTTTCCGGATTACACCCTGCAAAATTACTGTTAAAGTTATTCCTTTGCATTCCATAAATACTTGCATATCCATTATTTGATAATACAAACAGTTTTATCGGCAAATGATATGTAGTAATCAGTTGCAACTCCTGCAAATTATGCTGTAAACTTCCATCTCCTTCCAAAAGTAAAGTTCTCTTTCGACCAGAAGCAACGCAACATGCAATAGCGCTCGGAACGCACCAGCCCATTGAGCCAAGTCCCATCGATGTAACAAAAGGTTGTCCCTTCTTAAGGCGATATGCCATATGAGATATACCACAAGTACGGCCGGAAGATGATCCTACAAAAACATCATTAGGAGTGGAATAATCAGAAAGAATATCTGCAAACTTAAAGCCGTCAACTTTTCCTTCGTTATCTTCAGGCTGTTTTTCTCGCGAAAGAGGATATTTTGTCTTCATTTTGCGACAATAATCAAGCCAGCCACTTCTGTCAGCATGATTGTACAGACCTTCATTAAAAACAATCGCATCGATAAAATCTGCTGCATCTGCTTCAATTTTCAGAGCAAATTCCATGCTAAGCTTATCAATCTCACCCTTATCGATGTCCACCATTATTTTGGTTGCACCGGGAGCAAATGCATTTTCATCATAGGCGGTGATAACAGGATTTAACCTCGATCCTATGATCAAAAGGAAATCAGAATTTTGCAATACATAATTAGAGTATCTGGTCGTAGGAACACCCGGGCTTCCCATAAACAGATCCTCTTCATCTCCAAAGACCCCCTTAGCCCTCCAGGTAGCAACAACAGGAATGTTAAAGTCTTCGACAATATTTCTGATTCTCTCTTGTCTTCCGGCCGCAACAACCCCATGACCAATAAGAATAAGAGGACGTTTTGAAGAGTTCAAAAGATCATAGAAACGTTTTATATCAGAATCATTAATGGCTTTTTTACCGGTTAACCCTTCAGCATCAGGATCAAATGATCTTAAATCGTCCTCTTCTATGACAGCACCCTGAACATCGAGTGGAACATCAATCCAAACAGGTCCTTTTCTGCCGTGTGTTGCAAGAAATAAAGCCTTTTCCAAATGATAACGTATTTCATTTTTATTCAAAACAGTAACTGCATATTTGGTAATCGGCTTCACGCAGGGAATAATAGCAACTTCCTGGGAGCCATAAAAGCGAAGCCCTTTTAATTGACCCATTTGTGAAGTTTTGCATTGTCCGCTGATATAGAAAACAGGCGTGGAATCAAGCCAAGCTCCCGCACATCCGGTAACGGCATTTGTCGCTCCGGGACCGGTAGTAACCATACACGCTCCAATATTATGAGTGAACTGAGAATAGCTTTCACCACATATGCTGCTGGCTTGTTCATTCAGATTAAAGATTAATTCCAAATCTTTATTACGAGCTGCAGAATCAAGTAAATGCATCATTCCGCCGCCGGATATCAGAAACAAATGCCGAATTCCCTGGCGGACCAAAAAACTCATTATATAATCCGAGACTTTTACTTTACTCATTTACGCACCAGCTTCCATATCTTTTCCCGCAGGTTTACCCGGTTTTCCGTAACCTTCAAAATTAATTCTTTCTTTTTCAATGACCAAAGGCCTCTTGGTAACTCTTTTTATAGCGCTAGATAGATATTCTCCTATCACTCCTATAAAAAATAATTGAATGCCGCCGAGGAAAAACATACCGATAACAACAGGAGCAGATCCGGCGTTAAAATCATACCAATATTTTATTTTAAAAATAAGATAAAATATACCAACCAGTATACTGAAAAAAGAAATTATAAATCCCAAAGTGCTTGCAAGATGAAGTGGAGCATGTGAAGTAAGCACGAGTGTTTCTACGGCGTAGTTATAATACTTAATAAATGAATAGGATGATTTGCCTTCTTTTCTCTTAGGCTTTTCAAATGGAATATAATTGATTTTATAGCCGAGTTCAGAACATAAAAACCTGAGAACAATGCTATATTCGCCCAGTTCTCGTATTCTGTCTATTACAGACATGTCGTACAACCCAAAACCGGTTACATTCTTCTCAACCTTTACATCTGTCAAAGAATCCATAATTTTGTAATATGTCCTACGGCAAAGCTTAAGAATCGGATTTTCTCTTCTCCCTTTATACTGACCCATGGTGACCAAATTTCCATCCTCCCAGGATTTAACATAATCAGGTATCAAGCTTGGGGGATCTTCCAAATCCGAGGCCATAGGTATGATAGCATCAGCGCAAGCAGAGAATATGGCATTTGCTCCTGAACGATCCGGACCATAATTAGACATATTCAATATCACTTTCACACGATGATCTCTGGAAGCAATATTTCTCAGAATTTCGGCTGTATTGTCTGTTGAGCAATTATCTTCAAACAACATTTCCCATTCATATCCATTGAGTGGTGTTATTTGTTTAATTATCTCTTCATACAGCTTCTCTATATTTCCGGATTCGTTATAGCAGCTACTTACTATGCAGATTTTCTTCACAGTTATTGCTCCTTATTTTTGAAAGTCCAAAACTTATTAACCAAAAAGTTCAAAGGAATTGTTATCAGCAAATTTACAGGGGGCGCTATGATCTTACTCATTCCGAACACATCGACTTCTAACCAAAGTAAAAACATACCCAGTAATGAAGTTCCACCATAGCTGATATATGTTTTACCGAGTCTTATTAACTTACTTTTCAGATCATTTTTACCACCGGCAAAAACATATTTATCATTCCAATAGAAAGCATTTGCTATGCTGACAACGGTCCCAATCAGTCCGCCCAAAAGGTACAGATCTTCATTAATCCACAGAACCAGATAATAGCAAGCCCATGATACCAGAGTATTTGATACACCGACCAATCCAAATTTGATAAACTGTATTATCAATTTCTTCCAGTCATCAGTATCTTCAGTCTTAAGTTTTCTCTTTAGTAATTCTTTAATCTTCTCTAGCATTATAAAAAGATATAAATTGATATTATTTACCAGAACTTTCGCCGGTATAAATTCCTATATCCCCTATGAAGGATGAATAGTCAGCAGCATCCGAAAACGAAACTCCCGATTCATCTTCAATAATTTGCAATATATCACTCGGACATTTTGAATTACCGTATGATGCAATATAAATTTCATAATTTTCAGGATCAGCCATAAGAGCCTCTTTATCTTCATCAGATATCAGTCCGGTTCTGACAAACAACAATACATCGTCATCATCTAGCGAAGGAACACTCAACATTTCACCATCAAATGACTTTTGAAGATCAACATAAACATTATTTGATTCATTAATTATTGGACTAAGCCATAAAAGGTCGCTCAATGTAGAAACAATTACATAACAATCCTTACCGGACACCTCATTCCTTAGTTCGGATTCATGCATATCTCTAAATCGGAATAAAGTGACATACATATTCGACCTAATACTTAAAAGAACCAAAACTAATGAAACAGCAACGGTAAGAAATATCGAAATAGATTTCTTAAAATTCGATTCAATACAGTAAATAATAATTTTGCTAATAATTGATATGAAGGCGATTGAAAACACAGTCATAGCAGGAAAAAAGTATCTTTCAACAAAGCCCATATTAATTATATTTGCTGAAATCGGTATGATAAGCAAATAACAGATTGCTGACAACATCGCTACATAAATGGTCATATCAAAAGATTTAAAGAAAGCCAAAGCCTTATAAGCTATTTTTTTACAAGCAGATAAAAGAATAACTTTAGCCTTTTTCATCCAATTTTCGTTTCTGAACAAAAAGAAAATAAGAAACACAGTAATTGCAGCAAAAGCAACTGCACCCAGAAAATACATTACATTTCCGTATGAAAAAGGAATATAAAACCCAACACTACCATTAAAAAATCTTATATTTGCTACAGAAAGATCCATTGAATAAGGGAAATTTATACCACCGGTAACAGATCTTCGCCTTCCTGTAAAAGGCAAAAAAACTTTCCTCGCAGGCTGATAAATCAACAAATAAACCAATTCAGTACACAGCATTACGCTTCCTACAGCAGCCCCTGTTTTGAGTTGTTTTTTTAACAACAATGCAAGTATGGTGAAAGCGGTAAAAAAGAATGCAATCACAAGATAATAATAATGCGTAAAAGATCCTAATAGTGCCGTCAAGACAAGAAGAGCTAAATTCGCAGATTGTTTTCCCACTTTTTTGTAAATACGAATAAATAACCATAAAGTCAAAACAGTTAAAAACGTAAACAAAGAATACACTCTTAAATATAGATAATTTCCCATGCAGCATCCGGAAAAGATATAGAATGCCGAGCAAACAAGTCCACAAATATCTGAATGGGTAAACTCTTTAGAAATAATATAGACCAGAACAATTGTAGGAATATAAAATAATAGATTAATTGCAAATGCAAATCCCCAGGAAAAGACACCCGGAAAGAATGAACTCACTAAATGAAGAATCAAAGCATATAAAGCAGGACTGAGATCATCCTTTTTATTATGCATAACAGCATCAAACGAAAATCTGTGTTCTTCCGAAACAGATATAAAATCATTGAACACTGCTCCTTCTATCCATTTACCGGTATAAAGATCAGGAGTTGCATCAGCACCGTCAATTACGGGAGTATTGTAATAAGAGTTAGCAAAAGAATATGTCCAAGTTTCATCAACATGATGACCATCTCGCAATGAGAATAAGTATGTAAGTCTAATACACCCGATCAGAATAATAAGTGAAAGTAATACGATATATATAGTATTCTGCTTTTTTATATCAAGCTTATTCATACAACTCAAACCTCAAAAAATATTATTAAGACACGCTATTAACAATGGTATCCGCTATATATTTTAATTTTTCATCTGTCATTCCGGGATAAACCCCAACCCAAAAACTGTTGTTCATAATGCAATCCGTATTGGAAAGATTACCCACAACCCGATATCCTGAATTATCGGAACGCATTTCGTCAAAGCAAGGATGTTTAATAAGGTTGCCTGCAAATAGCATTCTTGTCTGAATTCCGCTTTTCTCAATGAAACTTACTACATTATTTCTCTCTACTCCATTTTTACAAGTAAGAATAAATCCGAACCAGCTGGGATCAGTATTCTCATTTGCATCCGGAAGAATGAAATAATTATCAATGCCTTTTTCAAGGAGCAAATTTTTTAAATATGCAAAATTATGTTTTCTAGCTTCAATAAACCCGGAAAGTTTATTAAGTTGAGCACAACCGATGGAAGCCTGAAGATCCGTAGCTTTTAGGTTATAACCAAAATGAGAATAAACGTACTTATGATCATATCCTAACGGCAGTTCCCCGTACTGACGGTCAAATCTGTGGCCGCACAAATTATCCTTTCCTGAAGGACATACACAATCTCTTCCCCAATCTCTCATGGATCGGGTAATCTTGTTAAGCAGAGGATTATTTGTGTAAACAGCTCCGCCTTCACCCATTGTCATATGATGAGGAGGATAAAAACTTGAAGTTCCTATATCTCCTACAGTTCCGGTATATTTCCATTCTCCGTCTATAAAATATTTGCTGCCAAGAGCATCACAATTGTCCTCTATAAGCCATAAACTATGCTTTTTACAAAAATCACGAACAGTTTCAAGGTCAAACGGATTGCCCAAGGTATGAGCGATCATAACCGCTTTTGTCTTGTTCGAATAAGCATTTTCAAGCTGTTTAGTATCAATGTTATATTCCGGAATCGTAACATCTACAAATACAGGCACAGCTCCATATTGAATTATGGGAGTAACAGTTGTAGGAAAACCCGCTGCTACAGTTATCACTTCATCTCCGCGATTTATTCTCCTATCCCCCAAAAGCGGAGAAGTAAGCGTCATAAAAGCAAGCAAATTAGCTGATGATCCTGAATTTACAAGTGAACAATACTTCACGCCTAAATAATCGGCAAGGCGTGATTCAAACTCATCAGTATACCTGCCTGATGTAAGCCAAAATTCCAATGCGGAATCAACAAGATTTACCATCTCATCCTTATCATAAACCCTTGCCGCATATGGTAACCTGTCACCAGTTTTATATTCAGAACGATTATGATATGTCGAAGCGTATTCTGATACCAGTTCAAGTATTTCTTTCTTAGCTTCTTCCTGTGTTTTCATTAAGATACCTTTCAATCTGTTCATCCATTACTTTTCTGACATTTTCACCGTCGGAATAAGCTTTAGTCCATTCAACCGTATTTTTAACAGCATCTTCTATATTCCAAATCGGATACCAATCAAAAGTCCTCTTAAGCTTTGAGCAATCAAGTTTCAGATAGTTTGCTTCATGAGGGCCCCCGTCAGGATTGTCAATTCTCGATATACCATTACCCCAAAACGAAACAAACAGATCAACCAGTTTTCCGGTTTCTATGCAATCTTCTTCATTTGGACCAACATTGTAATAACCTGAATATGAATGATCATCATACTGGCATGATGCAATCATTAAATAAGCCATAAGCGGTTCAAGAACGTGCTGATAAGGTCTTACAGAGCAGGGGTTTCTAACAATGATATCTGAACCGTTCAAAGCCGAACGAACACAATCTGGTATTATCCGATCTTTAGCAAAATCTCCTCCGCCGATAACATTACCGGCACGTGCAGTAGATATTGCAATATTCCGATTAGCGAAAAAACTATTTTTATAGCTGTGTGTTACGAGTTCAGAACATGATTTTGAATTTGAATATGGATCATATCCATCCAGCATTTCATCTTCACGATACGCATGAATAGTTTCATTATTTAAATATACTTTATCGGTTGTTACATTCAAAAAAGATCTGACACAATCATTTAGTCTGACGCATTCAAGAACATTCACGGTGCCCATTACGTTAGTACTATAAGTATCAACCGGCATCTCATAGCTTGTTCTGACCAGTGGCTGAGCAGCCATATGTATTACAATTTCCGGTTGATATTTGGCAAATACTTCTTTCAAATGTGTGAGATCACGAACATCACCTTTTATATGATTAATCTGATCTTTAACTTCGCAAAGGTCAAATAAACGTACTTCCTCTTTGGAGCAGGTAGAATATCCTATAACTTCAGCCCCTGCATTAACAAGGATAACGGACATCCAGGATCCCTTGAACCCTGTATGTCCGGTTATAAGAACTTTTTTCCCTTTATAAAAATCTAAATTAAAATTCATAACACTCTTTCAATCATCCCATTTTTTCCAGGGCGCTTTATTTCCTTCAAGCAGTTTATCAAGCAGTTCTTTTTCCCTGAGATTGTCCATACACTGCCAAAAGCCCTTATGCATATATGACATTAACTGTCCTTCTTCAGCAAGCTTTTCAAGAGGCTCACGTTCGAAGATTGTGTTATCGCCTTCAATATAATCAAAAATTTCAGGATTCAAAATCATGAATCCGGCATTGATTGGAGAACTGTCAGAAAGTCTTTTTTCTCGGAAAGATTTAACCGCATTATCACCTCCGATATCAAGGACTCCTTTTGATTGATCCTGAAACACAGCGGTAAGTGTAGCTATTTTTCCATGTTCTTTATGAAACTTAACAAGATCAGAAATGTCTACATCGCAAACTCCATCACCGTATGTCATAAGAAACGGTTCATTCCCAATGTATTTTTGTACACGTTTAATCCTTCCGCCCGTCATTGTATTCAAGCCGGTGTCAACGACTGTAACTTTCCATTTCTCGGCGTGGGACTCTCGTATTATTCTAACTTCGTCACCATCAGAATAGTCAAAAGTAACATCACTGTTATTTATAAAATAATTGGAAAACCACTCTTTTATAGTATGCTGTTTATATCCTGCACATATAACAAATTCATTGAATCCGTAATAAGAATAGCACTTCATAATATGCCATATGATGGGCTCATTTCCAATTTGTATCAGTGGTTTAGGAACCCAAGCAGATTCTTCTGAAATCCTAGTTCCAAATCCACCGGCTAACAGAACTACCTTCACTAATTAATCCTCCCATTAAAATGCAGCAACTATTAGGATAAAAGCGTTTACTATAAACCAGATAAAAATACAGATCATAACAACAGAAGCAAGATTAATCTTATGTTCTTCGTCAGAAACAAAAGTCCCAACTCCATCAGATATAAACTTGTTCATAAATTTACCGACATAGGAATTGCCAAACACCAGGCAGAGAATTATCGCACTTACAAATGCAGCCAATATAAGTTGGAACATCGGTAGATCTGTAAGAAAATTGCTGATAGCTATTGCAAAAAGCCTATGGAATAAGAATATCCATAATGAATTACGTCCAAATTCCGTAATTAACGATACTTCCGAATCCGATGAAAGAAAATGAAATGCAATTATTGCAAGCAGTGCCACCAAGAATAGCAACGCTCTGCCAAGACAATCATATACATTTCTGTAACAAAGCATTACCAACGCTTCATCAGAATACTTAAAAAACTGCACTGAAAAATATCCGATCAAACACATCAAGATCAAAGCTGCCGATCCGATAAGATATTTTTTCGGCTTATGCATTTTTTGCACTTCCAAATCTTTATCCGAAGATAATTTATATCCCAACATGTAAAAAGGATAAAAACAAATGATGCGAGCTACCGAAAAAGTGTTATCGATGTCCGGATAGAAACCTGAAATCAATGCAGCGATAAATAAAATAACCGGTGACCATTTGATCTTAGAAATATAGGGAGCACTCATTCTCCAAACGATAAGCGCAAGAAGATACCAGCAGGAATACATGGGAATCAAAAGAGATACAAACCCGTCTATAAATCCAATCAGACTGTTGAAAATGAAATATAAAACAACAAGCTTAATTATACTTTCGGCAGAACGGGATTTATCACTTTTTCCAAAATAACCCGATACAAACACAAATACAGGCACATGGAAAGTATAGATAAAATCGGTAAGGATATTTACCGAATTATACTTCTCCTGAAACGGTAAAAGTATATGAGCAAATACAACCAGAAAGATCAAAATGCCTTTAATATTATCCCAATATTTACTTCGTCCGTTAACAATTGAAGTGTTCATTTATATGCATCCAAATAAGATAAAATCATTAAAGTAAATTATAAAAAATGGCGGCATTCAGGCTGCCGCCGGGCCTCGATTATATTATTATGAATCGAAGGAGATTCTACACATCTCTGAGTAACTGGTAGTTCCGTCAAGAACGTACTCGGTACCTGACATATGAAGAGTATGCATTCCTTCGCGGAGAGCTTCTTCCTTGATCTGACCAACGGTAGCTCT
>JAEEGL015723221.1_pt1 | contig 13786 bp, 13 predicted proteins | sample 9134231 | NCBI WGS metagenome assembly JAEEGL01 (sample SAMN16246548, study PRJNA631951) | gut metagenome | biome: gut microbiome; feature: rumen; material: fiber-attached | host: Bos | place: Iran: Karaj | collected 2018-10 | reverse complement strand
CAGCGATGAATTCCAACAGAATGCTTGGCGTTACCACAGGTACACAGGCAAAGTCAACCGAGAAGTTATCTTCCGGTTACAAGATCAACCGCGCAGCTGATGATGCAGCAGGTCTTGCTATAAGTGAGAAGATGCGTCGTCAGGTTAGAGGTCTTACACAGGCTTCTGCTAACGCTCAGGACGGTATCTCTTGTGTTCAGACAGCTGAAGGTGCACTTGCAGAAGTACACGATATGCTTCAGAGAATGAACGAACTTGCAATCAAAGCTTCTAACGACACAATGACATCTGCAGACCGTGGATACATTGACGCAGAAGTTCAGGCGCTTAAGACCGAAATCAACCGTGTACGTGACACCACTACATTCAATGAGCAGAGTCTTCTTGACGGAACATTCAAGAACAAGAATCTCCAGGTTGGAGCTGAAAAAGCACAGTTTATCGGCATCTCTATTGATGACATGAGCTGCAACAAGCTTGGAATTAGCGGAACGACCGTATCCGGATCAAACAACACAAAAGCTCAGGAAGCTATTGACAAGATTAAAGGAGCTCTTGCAACGGTTTCCAAGCAGAGATCTGATCTCGGTGCTATTCAGAACAGACTTGAACACACAATCAAGAACCTTGACAACGTCGTTGAGAACACCACTGCAGCTGAATCGGCTATTCGTGATACCGATATGGCTTCTGAAATGGTTAAGTACTCCAACAATAACATACTTGCTCAGGCAGGTACGGCAATGTTGGCACAGGCTAACCAGTCGAATCAGAACGTATTATCCTTACTCGGATAATTTAGTCGCTGACTACCAAAAGGGACGGGCTTTAGCCCGTCCTTTTTTTATTATCGGATTTCTTTTAATCACTATATTGTAGTATAATAATATTGGTTTATTTTAAATATTTTGAATCAAAAGTAATTCTGAAAGGAAAAGAATGATAATTCCCACGCATGATGAACTTGCAGAAGTAATGATCCGGGCCACGGAATTTGAACGAGAGATCAATGACCTGTTGGAAAAAGGAGAATACAACACGATTCTTGATCGTTTCAAACACGATGATATAAAAAGTATTGCCGGTCGAAATCAAAGGATATATATCCTATCCATAATGATCCAGCTGATCGTGATGGAGATCGATAAAACCGGGACAACATCTCTTGCGGGCAGAAATACATCGGAGATTATTCGTATATACAAGATCCTGACGTTATATCTTAGAAGAATAGAATTTGATCTTCCTGCAGACACTCAGAACGACATAGTAAACTATATAAAACAGGAACGACTTAGTCTTCCGATAATTGTCGGTATAATATCCAATAATTCCATAATAATACAAAAACAGAAGGTTTTTGACAGTATTGGCACATGGTGGGGGAAAATATATGAATGATAAAAAAATATGTTTTATAGCATGTGTCAATGATAATGAATTTTTCTCGGAATGTCTTTTATATATCAGCAGACTTGTTATACCCGACGGATTTGAGATAGATGTTCTTTCAATCGAAGAAGCTAAGTCAATGACGAGCGGATACAACGAAGCTATGAAGGCTTCGGATGCAAAGTATAAGATATATCTTCATCAGGACACATTCATAACCGACAAATTTTTTCTGCAGGAAATGATAGACATCTTTACATCGGATTCTCACATAGGAATGATCGGGATTGTTGGTGCCCCTGAGATGTCAGATGACGGCTGTATGTGGAATAAACCGAGGGTATTCTCAATGTATGCTAAGGATAATTGCGATACCCAAAAGTGTGAGACATACTCAGCGCCGGGTACATACCAATGTGTGTCTGTTGAGGCAATTGACGGTCTGTTAATGGCTACACAGTATGATATTCCCTGGAGAGACGATCTGTTTACCGATTTTGATTTTTATGATGCGTCTCAGAGCATGGAATTTATAAGAAAAGGATATAAAGTTGTTGTCCCTCTCATGGAAAAGCCTGTCTGTGTACATGATGACGGACTGATACTGAATCTTATAAATTATGACAATAACAGAAAAAAATACCTTGAAGAGTATTCAAGAAAGGCGTGATACGTAATGAATAATATTATAAATGTCACCAAATCTTCTATGCCTCCTTATGAAGAATTTATAGAAGCAATCAAACCGCTTTGGGAAAGCAAATGGCTTACCAATATGGGTAAATATCATAATGAGCTGCAAACGAGACTGAGAGAATACTTAGGGGTCGAAGAACTTTCCTTAATGGTAAACGGGCATATGGCTCTTGAACTTGCCATCCAGGCCTTCGGTTTTCCCGAAGGCAGTGAGGTTATCACCACTCCGTTTACATTCATTTCAACAACTCATGCAATAGTTAGAAACAAACTGGTTCCGGTGTTCTGTGATGTAAAACCCGAAGACGGAACGATCGACGAGAATAAGATAGAGTCTCTTATTACGGAAAAGACTGTTGCAATACTGCCTGTCCATGTATATGGAAATATATGTAATACCAAAGAGATTGAAAGAATAGCTTACAAGTATAATCTTAAAGTCATCTATGACGCAGCGCATGCTTTCGGCGAAACAATCGATGGAGAAGGAATAGGCAATTTTGGCGATGCATCATGTTTCAGTTTTCATGCCACAAAAGTCTACAACACAATAGAAGGCGGTGCGGTTTCTTTTCATGACCATTGGATATATGAAAAGCTATATAACTTAAAGAACTTCGGAATAAGGGGTGAGTTACTGGTCACTGAGGTCGGAGCAAATGCTAAAATGAATGAACTATGCGCAATCATGGGTCTTTGTAATCTAAATCACCTAGAAGAAGCAATCGGCAAGCGAAAAGAAATCTATGATAAATACATCACGTTTTTCAAAAACGTTCCCGGGGTCAAGGTATTCAGAAACGTAAAGGATAATGAAAATAATAACTATGCGTATTTTCCAATAATAATCGAAGACGGATTTAAATTGTCTAGAGATGGATTATACGATCATTTCAGAGCTAACGACGTTCATGCAAGGAAGTACTTTTATCCGCTTACTGCCGATCAGGCATGTTTCAGAAACAAATATATGAATGTAAAACTTGATACGGCACGAGAATTGTCGGAGAGAGTACTTACTATTCCAATCTTTGAGGATATGACATCGGGAGAGCAGAAAAAAGTTATGGATTGCATCTTAAAAGGAGAAATTGTATGAACAATATCAGTTGTGAAATGATCGATTGTCTTACGGATCATCTTGATTCTTTAAGTTCGGATCTTGAAGGCGATTTGGCTCTTGATAATGCGGCGGTTCGAGTAACCGCAATCCCAGATGTCTTGACAAAAATTCAGGAAACGACGTCAGACCACTTCCTGACTGAATATAGTGAATACTTTGAGAGTGTAAAAGTTTTTTATGGAAATTGCGGAGACATTCATTTTCTGGATGATAATCTTCAGCGGGCATATGACTCGATTGTTTTGTTAAGCGCATGTTTAAAGCAGATAAAAGAACAGATTGTGGCGGAAAGCGGAAAGTGCACGTGCTGCGGAGGCGAAGTTAATTATCTTCCGTTAAGCAAACGCTATGCCGATATGGCCCATAAATATGGGAGAACGGCAGACACAAGACCCGAAACGCTAAACAGGGAAAGATATACATGCCCTGCTTGCGGAAGCAGTGACAGAGACAGGCTTATTGTGTCCTATTTAAAGATGATAGGTCTTTCTGTTGCGCCGGAAGGGACGAGAGTATTACAGATTGCTCCGGCACCCGCAATAGACAAGTGGATTAAAAAATGGTGCGTCAACGTTGATTATGATACGACTGATCTCTTTATGGACGGAGTAACGTTTAAGACGGATATTCAGGATATGAACAATGTTGAGAGCGGTACATATGATGTCATAATATGTTCGCATGTCTTAGAGCATGTACCGGACGACAGGAAAGCGATGAGTGAGATGAGAAGGATTCTTAAGGATGACGGAGAACTCATATTCCTTGTTCCAATCGACTTAAACAGAGAAACCATAGACGAAGAATGGGGACTTAGCGAGAGTGAAAATTTGAGACGATTTGGGCAGGGTGATCATTGCAGAGCGTATTCAAAACAGGGTTTAATAGAAAGACTTAATGACTATTTCCGTGTGAATCAGTTCGGAAAAGATTATTTCGGTGATGATTTGTTCAGAAATGCGGGACTTACCGATACAAGTACGTTATATGTGCTTACAAAAAATGAGAAAGTTGAGCTTTACAAGGGATGGATTCCTGTCATTGATGAAGAATTGTGTAAGAATGGTCCTTTGGTTAGTGTGGTTTTGCCCTGTTACAATCATGAGAAGTATGTTGCTCGGGCGATTGAGAGTATCATTAATCAGAGTTATAAGAATATCGAACTGATAGTATGCGATGACGGCTCTTCCGATGATACTCCTAATATCATGAAAAAATACTCGAAGTATTTTGCTAAGGAATACTATTTTAAAGAAAACTTGAGAGCGAGGAGCCGCTTCTTGGCTGAGCAGGCAACCGGGAAATATATTGCACTTGCACACTCAGATGACTATTGGGAAAAGAATAAAATCGCTTTACAAGTTGAATATTTGGAAAAACATGGAGGAATTTGTTTAACATGGGCAGACTATGTAGATGATGACGGAACTACAGAAGAAGATCCCATTTTTTATAAAAAGAACAGAAGCCGTGAGGAATGGCTTCGGTATTTTTGGACCGATAGTAACTGTTTGTGTAATCCGTCGAGTATCATGAGCAAAGAATTATTTTTGAAAGTTCAAAAACATGGTTACTCCTGCAAACAACTACCGGACTTCTTTAAATGGGTCGATAATGTTCAGGAAAATGAAATACACATTATTCCGCTTCCGTTGACAAAAATGGGAATCCATTATAGTGGAATATCGGTTAACGACAGTGCACCCAGTTCGGAGAATATTATGAGAACCAGACTTGAGGATGGCATTCATTGGATGAATGTTCTTGAAGACATGGATGATCGATTGTTTAGTGATACTTTTAAATGTTTCTTTAAAAGAGCTGACGCAGAAGGTCATGATGAATTGATGTGTGAAAAATTCTTTATGATGCGAGACTCAGGTGAAGTAGTGAGAGAGAATAGCGCCATATATTTTATGGCAAAGTATTATCCGGATTTGGCAGATTGTTTGAAAGAAAAATATAATTATACAAGAAATAGTTTTATTATTGATGAGGTTGAAAAGGGCTTTTGCAAATTATTTATCAAAGAATAAGGTGATGGTAAGAGTCATATCATATTAGATTGCAGAATAATGGAGTTTACATGTCTGATAGTGGTGATAAAAAAACGATAATGATTTTTTCGGGTTATAATCAGCGGGCTATTTTTGCTTTTTTGAGATATATATCCCCCAAATATGAAGATTATGTTATAGTGGCCAATTCGCAGGATGACGATATTCTTATAAGCGAGTATCGTAATAAAGTAATATATATTCGAAAGAATAAGCAACTGCAGTTGGAAGAATTGTTAAGTGTGATCGATAGAGTTACCGCAACAGAGATTGTAATAATGCCTACGACTGAAGCGCTAAATCGCTTTTTGTTGGACAATCGGGATATGTTTCTTCAACACAGGTGTACGATTCCTCTTGTGGAGAGAGCATTATATCAGGAAATTTCTGATAAGAGCAGTTTTTATGATTTGTGTAAAGCAAACGGTATTCTTGTTCCTAAAACAAGAATACTTAATACTGATTTTGAATATCCATATGTCGCTAAATCTCCCAAATACTACAATAAGAACGGTGAAACAATATCGCCGATTCTTGTGATGAATGAAGAAGAGCATAAGGCCTTTTTGAACAGAAAGGATCATGAAGAGTTTGATATACAGGAATTCATAGAAGGAGAAAGCTATTACCTACTTTATTATTTTGATAAAAGAGGAAACGTCAGGAAGTTTTCTCAAAAGAATTTGCTGCAACAACCGGGAGGAAAATCCATTTTAGCAGCTATATCCGCTAATCTTCATAAAGAAGAAATATCTTTAGCGTACGAACATTTGTTTGAGAAAAAGAATTTTTACGGACTAGTAATGGTAGAAGTGCGTAAAAGAAACGAAACATATTATATGATAGAAGCCAATCCGAGGTTCTGGGGACCTTCGCAATTGTTTGTTGATGCGGGAGTAGATTTTTTTGGCCTTTTGCTTCACGATTGCGGGATAGAGGTTGGAATGGGTTGCGATGAGAGACAATCTTTGTATTATTGGGGTGGAGGTCGTTCAGCATCAGAGGTATGGCTTGAATCGGGCAGGGCTATTTTTGAAAAACAAAAGGATTTGTTTATTTCAGCCGATATCTATAACAGAGAAGATTCATTAGAAATATTTGAGAGTGAGAGAAAACATGGACAAGAATAACGAAAAACAATTAAAGGAATTGATCGAACTAAAGAGCAAGCATTCGCAATATCAAAGATTACCCTCGTGTTTGGAAAGAATATTGGATGGTCCTGTTGTCGGAAAGTACGAAGAAGAACGAATGGATTTTATAATTGACAATTCGAAGTTGTCAGGTAACGTGCTTGATATAGGAGGTAATACGGGATACTTTACGTTTGAGGCGATTACTCGTGGAAATGCAGAGCATGTGGACTATTACGAAGGTAACAGGAATCATTCTGATTTTGTAAAGCGGGCTGCTGAATATTTGGGCTTTTCGTCCCAAATAAGCGTATTTAACGAATACTATACAGCGGATGAGTCAAGCCTTAAATACGATGTCGCTTTTTATCTTAATGTTGTTCATCACTTGGGAAAAGACTATATTTGCGGAATTGATGTAGAAGAAGCAAAAAAAAGAATGATTAATGAATTGAATATAATGTCTGACTATATTAAAACTCTCGTTTTCCAGATGGGTTATAATTGGGGAGGAGATATTGCCTATTGTCTGTTTGATAACGGGACAAAGGAAGAAATGATTGATTTTGTTTCTAAAGGGACTAAAGGGTATTGGAAAATAAAGAATGTCGGAATAGCAATTGAAAAAAACGGTAAGACAGTATATGAAGGAATAAATGATGATAATCTGGTCAGGATAGATTCTTTAGGAGAATTCAGAAACAGACCTTTGTTTATTCTTGAGAGTGAACGTTATCAATAAAAGTGCCAAGTGGGGTAATTGATAATTTCTCGTATATCAATCGGCAAGAAGCAGCGGAGATTTTAATGAAAAACAATAGGGTAGACTTCATTATTTGCTATAATGATAATCTTTGTTATCGTGAATGTGAACGATATATAAATGCGCTTAGTGTTCCTTCTAATATTGAAACAGGAATTATTGGAATAAGTGACGCTGTATTTTTGACGGAAGGATATAATCGGGCAATGCATAACTCTGATGCAAGGTACAAAGTGTATCTGCATCAGGATGTTTTCATCATCAATACACACTTCATTGAGGACGTTTTAACCATATTCAAAGAAGATGACTCGATAGGTATGATCGGAGTTCTAGGAAGAAGTGAGCGTGATTTCAGTGCATGCTACTGGAAAACGTGGAATATCGGAAGAACATATGCCGCAACACCTGTTACGCATGTAGATATGAATTTTCAGAGTTTCGGCCAACAAATTAGGGATGCGGTCGCTATTGACGGTATGATGATGATCACGCAGTATGATGTGGAATGGCGTGAAGATCTTTTAGACGGCTTTGATTTTTACGACATATCTCAGAGTGAGGAGTTCCTTCGCGCAGGTTACAGAATTGTAGTTCCGTTTCAGGATAAGCCGTGGTGTATACATGATTGTGGGGTAACAAAACTTACAAAATATGATTATTACCGCAAAGTATTCTGTGAGTCATACAAGCATCTCGGATATAAATATGAACAGTCGGAAATGCTTGATAACAGGGTAAAAATGGGAGAACTTGCCACACGTTTTTTTGAAATAGCAGGCAACGCTTTTGAAAATGGAAACTACACCCTGTTTGACAGCCTTATGGTACAGGCATTAAACGCCATGAATTTTTCAACGGATTTGGAAATACTGTTTATTTTCTGGAAGTGTCTAAAAATGGAATGGGAAGAAGGAACGAAAGAATCCTTCTTTAAAGGAAACAGAAGTATTAAAGAATTCATTTCGGAGTACATTGACTGCAGAAGAGTTATCAGAAGAATAGAGTTCGATAAATCGGATAAAAGCGACGATGGTATTATCCGTGACTACAGGCAAACCGTTAATGGCAGGATTTTTCTTTATGTTATGATCACATATTGTGCCATAGAATCAGACAGGGTATTAAAACAGATTATGAAGCGAAGTTGATAATTTGCATGAAACAAAGATGCCTGTTCAAAGACGTATGAATAGACCATTTGTCAAAAGTTCGAATACATCATAATATTCGAAATCCCCCATACCCATTCTGTTTACAACCTGATAGAAGGCTAATTGGCTTAAACTGTCAGGTACATCTACGTATGCAAGATTTGGAATATCTGCTTCGAAAGGCGCAAAGCAGATTTTTTTTTCATAAGGTAATTGGCTGAACAGTTCAGCGTATGCCTGATCATGGGCATTAGAAACAACTAATATGTTTTCTTTATTTATTCTCATTTTACGATCTTTCCATTTGCTTTCCGCTTCTTCGAAAGAATCATAATGATTAAAATGTAACAGTACATCATCAATCCGTCCAACCGGATACATCTTCTTTTGATTAGTTTCCCATTCATAGCGTTCAAGTTTAACAGGCAGACTCAAATAGTAAGGAAGATTGTTCATCAGTTTTAAAAAATCTTCCCTGCTTTCAAACATGTTAATCATGGGAGAGGCAAATTGCAAACAGAGGCTGTTGTAGGTTAATCCTCCCCAACAACTATTTACAAAAATAGAAGGCGGGTTGTGAAGTATGGTGAGATATTTATCGATATCGAAGTGGGCAAAGGTCATTGCAACACAAGGTATTATTATTTCCGGTGAAATCCCCATCCTAATCAAAGCGGATTTGCATACGACAAAAAACTTTTTGGGGACCATAACTATAATAATATCGTAATTACCAATCAATAGATCATCATGGGAAAGAGGTCGGTATTTCCCCCACTGAACAGGTTCAGGGTCAGTTGATACAAAACCTAACACCTCAAACTGTCCCATTTCTTCGTAGCATGCTATGATATTTGTGAAATCTTCCAACTGCTTATAGAATTGCGCAGTTCCGTAAATAAGACATTTTTTCATTTTGTGCGTTCCTCTTTACACATCATTATATCATATAAAACAAATGTGAAACTCTGTCGGAATATGAAAAGTGTTTGATTGTTTTTTGGTATCCCGAGGTTGCTATATGGGAAAGAATACCTTTGTGTGAAAGATAATAGTCTGCTTTATCTACGGCATCCTCAAGATTTTCATACATAATAACGTCCTGGCCGTCTATGAAATATTCCGCAAGCTCAGGCTGGTAGTTGGAAAAGAGTACGGCCTTATTTGCCAGAATATCAAGCGCTCTTAAAGGGATACCGGAGGTAATGCTCTTTAAAGTCGGACACAGATTTAAAATGCTGTTTCTAAAAACAGCATTCATTTCACCAAAGTATTTAACGGGTCCATATTGTTTAACTTTCTTATCAAGTTCGTTTGTTCCTGATGTATATAATCTGACATCATGGCTTTCGGCCAGCAATTCCAGAAGAAGAGTACGTTCAACATGAGTTATCTGCGCATTGATCGCATATGACAAGCCACGTTTATTAAGCTGCACATTGCTATTGCCCAGGTTGGAATATGATTTATTGAGAGAATCAATCATACTGTCGGGAATAGAATCCTCAATGAAATTGCATCCGTACACTCTGAATTGTGATTGGAATAGACCTTCAATGTATCCTTTTGTATAATCATCTGCACAATAAATAAGATCGTTCAGATATGAACTGTGAATAGCGCCTACAAAAGATATTTCGGAAGCATACGTTCTGTTTGTCTCTGCAGAAAAACTCAAATTGTTTATCCTATCAGCATTTATCGCAAGCGGCAGATGGAAAACATTGTTGTGACCATGTGAGTGGTAATATTCTACTTCGTTTCTGTCAAAAAGAAATATTCTGTTTGTTTCATAATCAAAATAGTCAGAAAGCCGTTCTGCCAGAGGAGAATCATATGACCAGGAGATATAGGGAATATTGTGATCTTTGGCAGCTATCGCTAAAAGGGGAAAGAAATTGATGCTTAATATGGCATCATATTTTTTCCTTTTTAAACAAAAATCTATTCTCTCTGAAAAATAGTCGTCTTCAAAACGATCATGAAAGTGATAATAAATTGGATCCGCTTCATGACCGAGTGCTATGACAGCGTCTTTTGTGTCACGGAAAGTATAACTCCCCATGTCAAGCATTAGTATTCTCATGTTTATTGCCTATAATCTTCAAAAATGAAAAGATTCAAACTTCTCAATTTAGATAAGTATTTTCTGTTAGGAAGGTTTTCTCTTTTTGCGATGTGAAACTGTCTGCAATCTATGAGGTTATATAAAAGTGAATCAGCAAGCGTACCTAATTCAAACCCTGCAAGATTATACGATACCAAGAGATCGGGATCATACGAACTGATAGACGCTTTCAATTGGCTTCTTTTTACGGAATCCGAGGTATCCACATAGAAAACATCACAGTCATGATTCGTAGATCGTGCGGATGATAATTCTGTTAGTTGATTATTTAAAACAGATCCCATGTCTTCCTTAGAATTTCTTGACGCATTTGAATAGAGACGACAAATGTCATTAATGATCTGCTCTTTTGCGGGTCGTTCGTTCAGTTCACTATAATTTACAATCGCTATTTTCATGATATAATTATACAATAAAGATAGGATATGTGAAAAGAAACGAAAAAAATAAAAAAATTTGCTAAATAGACTAAAGTTTTCAATTTTGTATCCGATATACATAATGTAAGCGAGGAACAAACCTCATAAATCGGACAAAAAACAAAAGCTGCTAGGAGCGGCGTATAACAGAAACCATTCAGGGAGGATAAACTATGATAGTACAACACAACCTTACAGCAATGAACTCAAACAGAATGCTCGGCATCACCACAGGCAGCCAGGCGAAGTCAACCGAGAAGTTATCTTCCGGTTACAAGATTAATCGTGCGGCAGATGATGCAGCAGGACTTGCAATAAGCGAAAAGATGCGTAGACAGGTTAGAGGTCTTACACAGGCTTCCTTAAACGCGCAGGACGGAATCTCTTGTGTACAGACAGCTGAAGGTGCACTTGCAGAAGTACACGATATGCTTCAAAGAATGAATGAGCTTGCAATCAAAGCTTCTAACGATACGATGACATCTGCAGACCGCGGATACATAGATTCAGAGGTTCAGGCCCTTAAGACCGAGATTAACCGCGTTCGTGACACCACAACATTTAATGAACAGAGCCTTCTTGACGGAACATTCAAGAACAAGAATCTTCAGGTAGGCGCAGAAAAAGCACAGTTTATCGCTATCAACATTGATGATATGAACTGTACCGGACTTAAGATTAATGCAATTTCAGTATCCGGAACAAACAACTCAAAAGCTCAGGATGCTATTGATAAGATTAAAGGAGCTCTTGCACAGGTTTCCAAGCAGAGATCTGATCTCGGTGCTATCCAGAACAGACTTGAGCATACGATTAAGAACCTCGATAACGTTGTTGAGAACACCACATCCGCTGAATCGGCTATTCGTGATACCGATATGGCAACAGAAATGGTTAGATACTCCAACAATAACATCCTTGCTCAGGCAGGCACCTCAATGTTGGCTCAGGCTAATCAGGCAAACCAGAACGTACTCTCATTACTCCAGTAAGCATAATTACAACGGGTCGGCTAAGCCGGCCCGTTTTTTGTTTATACTATTTATTTTATCTCTCCATCGACTGCTTCAAATATCTTTGAAAGTGCTACCGGATAATCATAATTCTCTTTGACCTTCGTGTAACCGGCTATACCGATCTTTTCTCTTGCACTGGAGTGATTAAGATAATAGGATGTCTTTTCGACGAACTCCTCAGGAGACTCAAATAGTATTATCTCTTTATCGGGTTCGAACAACTCTGCCAGTTCTTCCTGATAATTGCTTATCACGGCACCGCCGACACTCATGATATCGAATACTCTCTGAGGGGCTCCAGCTTCAATGCTTCTTAATGTGATATTGAGATTTAGTTTTGTTGAGTAATATACCTTGTATGGAATTTCATCGCATATTTTTCCGTAAGATTTTACTCCACATATGTTGCTCTGTGCATATTCAAGATCTCTGTCCGTGGTATAAAGTGATGTTCTGTACTTTTCCCCAGCAAGCGAAAGGATTGTTTCTCGCTCTTTCTGCGCAATCAAAGGCGCAAGTAGAAGCACCTCTTCGCTGAATTTTTTATCCATATGATAATAGACAAAATCACTTTGTTCCATTAGTGATGCTATCACTGATGCGGATTCATCGCTTATAGAGTTAAAAATATTTGAACCATTATACCATTTCAACGCTTTTTCTTCGGCTTTATCCATCAGTTCGTTGCGTATGTTGTCGGGGAGTTTCAGAAGAAAACTGCTCATGTAACCGTGCCGGTACAATTGCCCAACAAAAGAAATATCCGCACGGTATTTGCGAATATCGTCATCGGTTACTTTTATCGCAGAAGTATATGCTATATTTGCAGCAAGGGGCATATGGTAAATGTGGTTTATACCGTATTCTCTAAGCCTCGATACCTGAACTTTGTCAAAAGCGAACACAAAATTGGTGTCGTAAAGGGCGTAGTCAGTATAAAGAGCTATCTGGGGTGAATCGTATATCCATGAGATATACGGGACGTCCAATTCATGACAAGCAATGGCAACATTTACACTAAAATCTTGCGTAATAACATGTGTATATTTTTTGATCTCGCTTTTAATGTAAGATATCTGTTCGTCTTTAGGCGTATTAAGTGTCACTCTTAATTCGGAACGGGCAACATCGATTCCTAATTGAAGCAGTCCCCAAATAATGTTATTCAGGTTTATTTCTTCGGAATCATAATATAATACCTTCATTCTTGAGTAATCCATTTTTTATTTCCTCTTCTTACTAATCTAAGGACGATTTTTTAAGATACTTTCCTGCAACTCCCCAAATTACCCAAGCAAGTGCGGAACCTATAAGTGCGGTTATGAGCTGGGTTAATCCAAACTGCGTGGAAGCCACTTTAAGTACCCCGGGAAGTTTCTCTGCGGGTACTTTTATGTTTTCCGAAAGTAGAGGAAGCAGACACTTAACGATGACTGCGAACATGAAAAGCGCTTTCAATACCGAACCGACGATCATTCCCGTAGCAAGTTTTCCTTTATATTTGAACTTGTTATAGAAGAAATGAGTTGCAACACAAAGAATGATGTTGCCAATCATGATGGCCGGAATGATAAGCGGAATACCTGCCATTATGGGTGAACCGGTAATCAAGAAAGCGGTAATCGGTGCAATGATCGAAAGTATTATGCCCATTACAACTCCGAGTGAAAGAGTTGCGATTATAAGCACCGTGTTTACTATAGGACCGGTAATGTATACCGAGAGGTTCCTGAAAAACTGACTTAATATCATGATGGCAAGCAACGCGCCACCTGTTACTACCTGTTTTGTTGTGAGTTTCATGGTTTTCTCCTTTGTATGAGTTATCCTCGGATAACCTCATATATTATATCATTCCGCATTTTATTAAGAAAGCATAAAATTGCTGGAAAAGGTAAGAACGTT
>JAEEGL015454834.1_pt1 | contig 13786 bp, 3 predicted proteins | sample 9134231 | NCBI WGS metagenome assembly JAEEGL01 (sample SAMN16246548, study PRJNA631951) | gut metagenome | biome: gut microbiome; feature: rumen; material: fiber-attached | host: Bos | place: Iran: Karaj | collected 2018-10 | reverse complement strand
TAACATCTACACAATAAATTATTTCTATTAAATAAGAACATATAATACTTATAACATATAGAAAAAACAGATTTTTTCATTTTATTTAAATCATTTTCTTAATATTTAAATCCTTCATAAAAAGGGAAATCTTTGCAAAAACAGGATTAAACTACAATAAACAAGTCATTCCCTTAAAAAATTAAATAATTTGTAAAAGGACTTTCTAAATGAATCCAATTAATGTGAGTATTTTTATCATTTTTATCATATTCAATATTTTTATAATAATTATAATAAATATCATATTGAATAATAACAATTAAAGAATAAATAGTAGCAAAAACATCTAAATAAGAAAAACAATTTAATAAATATTATATTTTTAATTAAGCATGCAAAGCTTAAAATAACAATAATTACATTTAAAATAGGAAACTTAAAATAACTTTTTCTCCATTTATCTTTTATAATTTCATCATAATTTGTATATTTATTTCAATAACCAATTCTCATAATAAATTTTCCAACAAATGGATAAATCAAAGTAAAAAAACATAATATAAACATAAAAATAAATAATAATTAAAAAATTTAAAATTTACCTTCCTTTGTTACCAAGTAATTTCTCAGTAATTCCAGAACTAACACTTTCTTTTATTTTTTTTCTAACTCCTCTTTAATTATCTAATAATTAAGACTATCATATAATAAATTTAATATAAGAAATATAAATAAGCCAAATACTTTTTCAAGAATTACAAATGAAAAAATGTTGTTGTTCCTAAACATATTTTTGTTACATAAATGTTGCTCCAAAAAACTTTTGAATTTATTATTTTTGTTTCTCTTTTTATTATTTCAGATATTTTTTCTGATTGAATATTTATTGTTTACTTTATTTGGGATGATATTAATATTGAAAAACTGGGTCTATTTTTTTGTTTACTATATCTTCATTTAATGGGAGAATAGCCGGGAATTAAATGGATTTTATTGGCTCTTTTGTAGGAAGTTAAGGAAATTATCATTTTTTTATTATTTATTTTTTTTTATAAATTTTTTATTTTTTTCTTATTTGATATTTCTTCAACGAACTTTTTATAATATTTTTTTGATTAATATTCTAATTACTTTATAATAGAAAAATATTGTAAAATATAATTAATAATTATTTTTTGAAATAAATGAAATATTCAAATTTAAAATAATAATATTTAAATCAATTAATTTTGAAATAATATATATTTAACAATAATTGATTTTTATATTTTTAATTATCCAAACTAATAAAATTCAATTTATAATTTGATTTTTTAATTTGATAAAATAAAATAAATGTTTATTATCCAAAACCTAATTTTTCCAATATCTTTTGGAACTATTAATAATGAAAAATATAAAGTTATTTTAAAATTGAATAAATATTTATATTTTACAATCATTTATAAATAAAAAACTATATACAAAAGTTGTAATATAATAAAATTAAATTATTATAAATATTTTATGAAACAATGATAACATGTAAAAATTATTTAACATTTTTTTATGGAATAATTTTATAATAGATATAATTAAAATATTATTTTTATATATTTTAATTATAAATAAAAAATTATCATTCCAATATATTAATTAAATAATATCTAATAATTATTCTAATTAAAAGTATATAAATAACAAAATAATAAAAAAAATGATGAGAGAGTATCATTATTTTCTACTAACTTTTTATATATATTTTATTTTTTTTATCAGAATAAAATCATTCTCAGTAGAAACATTTACTGAATCTAATAAAATAATAGGATTTATGTCAAATAAAGAAGGTTCAGGAATATATTATTTTACAAAAACCCAATTAATAGAAATAACGGAACCTAATAATAAAAATATATTAATATCAACTTTAAATTTCACAGACCATACAGAAGTAGAATGGTCAATTCAAAATTATGGTCTTTTAATTGCAAGTTGTACAAAAGATCATTTATTTGAATTATTTACAATAGATGGTGAATTAAAACTAAGTAAAGAATATCCAAATATAAATATAACAGAATCATCAATTTTAGATAAATGTGCATTAGGAACACAAGGAGATTTAGGTCGTATTATTCAAATATTTTATAAAGAACCAAATGGTTCAATTAAAATTAAATATTCATTTTTTTTAATTTCAGATACTTATGAAATTGAGTTATATAAAGAAAAAGATGATTCAACCAGTGTTGATAATTATTTTAGTGAGACTGATACTCATTTAGGTGAATGTTTTCAAATTAATGTATTAAGTTGTATTTTAAGAAAATCTGATGGATTAAGTTATTTTTCTGTTAATGCGAGTGCAAGTTTAAATATTGGAAATGTTTTTATTGGGTCTAAACCTGATTATAAAATTATCAAATATTATTCTTTGACTATTTTACTTTTTACATATGAAAATAATGAAATGAAAATATATAAATTTAAAGACAATGATAAATTCGAATTGAATGAATTAAAAGAAGTTACTTTTATAACACGTAAAAATTTTGAAAATGATTTAAATTTAATATCAGGAACAAGTATGGGTTATGCAGACAAATTATTATTATGTTATAAAGAAAGTGGAACAAATAATTTAATATTAGAAGAATCTATATATAATGATGATGTTTATACTTTTTCAAGTGGAGCAATAATTACTATTTCAATTGGAATTTCTGAAATTTATTGTGAAACTATTAGTGATAATAAATATTTCATATGGATAAGAGGAAGTGGAAGTGATAATAATACAGTTCAAATATTATTTTATAATTTTAACAAAGGAATTTTTGATGATGATACAATATGTTCTACTTCAAATATAAATGCATATTCAAAAGAAATTTTAACAATTAATTTACAAGATTATATTACTTATTCTCCACCAAATGAAATTATTTCATTTTATCCAGATGAATTAAAATCTTTTGTAACTTTATCAAATGATAATATATTAAATGTAAATACAAATATAGATTATGGTACAATAGAAATACATTTTGGATTACAAAAAACAATATCAACAATAACTTTAACAGATTATTCCCCAAAATGCAAAATTATTATTAAAGTATGTGCAACAGGATGTTTAAAATGTTCACAAAATGACTTTACACCATCAAATACAAAATGTGAAGAAAAAATGTGCATTGATGGATATTATTATGATTCAGATGATCCAACATTATGTCTTCAATTAAGTACTCCATGTTATCAAAATTGTAATACTTGTGAAAGAGAAGGAAATAGGTATAATATGTATTGTACAACATGTAAATTAGGATATAATTTAGACCCAGGAAAAAATTGTAAATGTACAAAAAGATTTTATAAAGAAAATGATGAATATAAATGTTTAGATGATGATAATTGTTCACTTGTAAATTATCCTTATTATATTGATGATAATTTAGAATGTTTTTCTCAATGTCCAATTGGTACATATCATATAAAAAATGAATTTAAATGTATTTATAGTTGTCCAAGGAGAAAAAAAACAATTGAAGGATTAAATGTTTGTATTGATTCATGTAATGATCCAGATTATCCTGAATATGTATTTACAATTTCAGGTCAAAATAATTGTTATAAAGAATGTCCAAATAATTATTTTTATCATGAAAATGAATTTCAATGCTTAAGAAATTGTAAATCGAATTATTATGGTTATCCACCAACTAAATTATGTGTTAGTTCTTGTTTGGATTTTAATTATTATATTTTAAAGTCTAGAAGGCAATGTATACAAAGTTGTTCTTATTATTATATTATAAAAGAAACTTATGAATGTGTAGACAGGTGTCCTGAAGATTTATTTAGTTATATAGATGAAAATTCACAAAAATTTTGTGTTTCAGAATGTCCAACTTACTTTGAAAGAAGTACTAGAGTTTGTCTTGATGAATGTTCAAATAGAAAAAATATTGAAAATACTTATGAATGTGTAGATTCATGTCCTGATAATTATTTTATTTATGATTCTTTATGTGTTATTAAATGTCCAAAATATCATACTAGTTATGATAAAAAATGTATTGATACTTGTCCTTCAGATTATCCTTATATTATGGAAATTACTTATGAATGTATTAGTCAATGTCCAACTGATTATTATATTCTTCATAATCAAGATGAAGATTTATGTGTTCAGAAATGTCCTAATTTTTATCTTGGTGAAAGCAAAGAATGTGTTGAACAATGTCCTACTGAACTTAGTTTTGTTATGGAAATTACTTATGAATGTATTAGTCAATGTCCTACTGATTATTATTTAATTCAAAGTGAAAATTTATGTGTTACAACATGTCCTAATTTTTATGATAGTAGTAATAATTATTGTTATGATATTTGTCCAAGTGATAAATTATATCATATTGAAAATGAGAATGAATGTATAAATTCATGTCCTTCAAATTATTATATTTTAAATAATGAATGTGTTACGAAATGTCCAAAATATTATTCTAATGTTGATAAAAAATGTTATGATTCATGTCCTTCAAATTATCAATATATATTAGGAAATTCAGATGAATGTATATCAACATGTCCTCAAAATTATTATATTATTGAAGAAGAAAAATTATGTACTTATTCTTGTTCTTATTCAAATATTAAAAAATATTATATTAAAGAACAAATGCAATGTTTAGAAAATTGTCCATCTGATTATAAATATACGAAAAAAAATGATTATCAATGTTTATCAAAATGTCCTCAAAATTATTATTTAATAAAAGAAGAAAACCTTTGTGTTGATTCATGTAAAAATTCAAATTATAAATATTATAATGATGGTTCTTTTATATGTTTACTTCAATGTAATGGAGATTATAAATATCATATTGAAAATGAATATAAATGTATTAATTCATGTCCAAATAAATATTTATTAATTGAAAATGAGAAATTATGTGTTGAAAATTGTCCATCTAATTATCCTTTTTTTGTTCCTCAATTATTAAAATGTTATAATAAATGTCCTATTAATTTTGAATATCATAATGAAAATGAATATGAATGTTTAAATAAATGCCCATTTTATAAATTTATATTAAATAGTAATAAATTATGTGTTGATTCATGTCCTGATAATGCTCCATTTCTTGTTTCAAATAGTAATTTGTGTTATGAAAAATGTCCAGATAATTTTCCTTTTCATATTGAAAATTCAAATGAATGTATAATTAAATGTCCTAAAACACATCCTAAAATAATTGAAGAATTAAATATGTGTATTCCTTTTCAGTGTTCTAATTCAGATAATAAATTTTATATTAAAGATTCAAAAAAATGTTATAAAGAATGTCCTGAAGGTTATGATTATAAATTAAATGAAACATTAGGTTCTTATGAATGTTTTAATGAATGTCCATCAAATTATTTTTTAATTGAAAATTCTAAATTATGTGTTAAAAAATGTGGATATGAATTTTCATCAAAAAATTACAAAGAATGTGAATGTATATTTAAGTTAAATAAAATTTCAGATTATAATTTAAAATGTGAGAGAACATATGATATAGTTGAATATATTAAAAATATTTCAAAAATATCTGATAGAGATAAATTAATGTCTACAATTGATAAATATATAAATTATTTAAAAGATAATTCTCCTATTATTTATACACAAAATGCTTCAATTCAAGTTATTCAAACTACATTAAAAGATGTAGATTATAATAAAAATAAAAATATTTCAAGTATATATTTAGGTGAATGTGAAAATATTTTAAAAGAACATTATAATTTAAATAAATTTTCTCCTTTAACAATTGTATTACTTGAGTCAAAGTCTGAAATTGATACATTAATTCATTCAATTGAATATAATATATATGATCAAAATGGAAATAAATTAGATAAATCATTATGTGATAATTTAAAAATCAATTTATATTATGCTTTAGATGAAGATAAAACAATTGATATTGATTTAATTTATTATTTACAAAATAATCATTATGATTTATTTAATTTATCATCTGATTTTTATAGAGAAAGATGTCTTGGTTTTAATTATGAAGAAAATGATATTGTAATTAAAGATAGAATTAATAGAATTTATCCTATTGTTTCTGTTTGTGATTCAGGATGTTATTTAATTGATTATAATGATGAAAATAAAAGAAGTAAATGTTCATGTTATATTTTTAATAAAGAAAATGAAAAAGTGAAAAATGAGACTAAAAATTTATTTAAAATTTTAGAGAGCCAAATAAATTATGAATTATTTATTTGTTATAAAAGTTTTAATTTATTTAAACATGTTTATAAAAAAAATTTAGGTTTTTGGATTTTAATAATATTAATTCCTTTTTTTGTAATTGAAGAAATTATTTTTGAATTTTATTCAAAAAGAATTTTGATTTTAAAAATATATAATAATTTTAAATTAATTGGAAAAGAAACATTAAAAGATAATAAAAAAATTAAAAATATTAATCCATCAATGCCACCAAAAAAGAAAAATTATATATTAGATTATAAAAATATAGAAAAGAAAAATGAATCTAAAAATAAAAGATATGGTTTTACTTTAAAAAATGAAACAACAGAAAATGATAAAAAAAAAAGAAAATATATGTTTAAGAAAAAAAGTAATAAAAGAGTAGTTTTTGGATTAGATGATAATGGATTTATAATTGGAAATACTAAAAAAATAAAAATTAATCCATATATCAAATTTCAAAAAGATAAATCAAATTTAAAAAATGATGTGACTTTAAATTTAAAATCAAATTCATCAAAAAGAATATTAAATAATCAATCAAATAGATTTGAAAATTCAAATACAATATCAATAAAACATTTAGGAAATGAATTAGTAAATAATAGTAATACTACAAAATCTTCATTTAGATCATTTGAAACCGATCATTTTCAAAAAGAACATTATTATTATAATAAAAATAGTAGTTCAAATTTAAAATCTTCTATAGATGATGAAAATAATGATTTTAATAAAAATAAAAATATTATTAGAATTGAAAATAAATATGAAAATGCTTTTGGTGATGGAAAAAATGAAAAATATGAAGAAATGACTTTTGGTCAAGCATTAAGATATGATAAAAGAACATTTTTAAGAATATATTTTTCATTTTTATTTTCTAAACTTGAATTAATTGCTACTTTTTTTTTACCTGATCCTTTTAGTGTTTATAGTATTACAATTCCATTTTATATATTATGTTTATTATTTGATTTTACTATTAATGCTTTATTATATACTGATGAAATTGTTTCTCAAAAATATGTTAATGGAGGAAAATTAAGTTATTTTACTTCTATTGTTTTATCTGAAATTGCTAATTTAATTACTTTTCTTTTTATGAAATATTTTGGAAAGTTAATTAGATATTCTTTTGCTTTTGAATTAATGAAAGAAGAAAAAAATGAAAAAGATTATTTAAATTATGTTAATCGATTATTAAAAATTGTGAAAAGAAGATTATTTCTTTATTTTTTAATTGAAATTTTTTTAACTTTTTTTTGTTGTTATTATTTGTATATTTTTTGCGCAATATATCAAAAAAGTCAAGTTAGTTTGATTATTAATTATATAATTGGTTTATTGATGTCATTAGCAATTTCACTTATAATATCCTTAATTGTAGCATTATTAAGAATTATTTCTCTTAAATGTAAAGTAAAAAATTTGTATTATTCATCAAGACTTTTAATTGAATTAATTTAAATAAGTATATACTTTTTCCATAAATTATTAATTCAAAAGAATGAAAATTATTTAATTTTTAATTAAATTATGAATTGGAAAAATAATTGAACATATTAAAAAGGATTATTCTATATTATGATGGAAGTAAATGTATAAGTGAATTGTAAGTAATATTAAAATTAATTAATGTTTTAATTATATAATTTGAATATCTTTTTTCATTATAAAAATATCAATATTTAAATTGTCAAAATTTAACATATCTTTTTTTTTATTTATAATATTTATTGATTTATTTTTACTATATTTAAATCAATTTTATTTGTTTTATTTAAATGAAAAATATATATATGGAAAAATTAATACTTTTTCATTAAATTTTATTTTTTTAAATTGAATAAATGAAAGTTATATTAATAGAATATATAAATAATTATTATATTAATATTTTATTTTCTTCTCATATTAAACAATATTTTTTCATATAAAATATATTTTTTTTAAAAAATTGATAATATTTATCAATAAAAAAAGATTAATTTATTTGAATATTTTTTTAATAAATTTTAATGTTTCATATTAATTTCTTTATTTAATTTTAAAAAATTTTTTTTATTAATTAATAATTTTTATTTTTAAATTAAATTTTGCCTTATTCATTATTTTCCAATGCCCCATAATCATTAAGGGTGTTTTCTTTTGATCTACTAACTATTTTGACAACAAAATATATAATAATACTAATTATGGTACATATAACTAAAATAATTAAAGAGAAGAAAAGAAAATTAAATGTTTTTTTATTATAGTTATTTGTAATATTAACATTTTTATAAAAATAAACAAAATTAGTTTCATTAACATTATTTGATTTCAAAAAAACATAACCACTGAAATTTGTTTTATCATCATCAATTAAATCAAAAGTAAAATTTAAATCATTAAAATTACTACCAGTAATATTTAAAGTAGAAATAGGCTTATGATTAAAACTATATTCTAATTTTTCACAATCACTATGAATATAAGATTTATTTTCAAAATATAATTCATAAATACTGGAACTATTAATAACAACTGGAGTTATATTAAAATATAAATAATGATATGTATAATTAAAATCAAATGAATTAATAAATCCTAAAGGATAAACAAGATAGTTAAAATTAGTATATTGATATTGAATATACATTAATGGTGAAGTTCCTAAAATTGTTATATTTACTGATGAATATAAATCTATTACTATTTGACGACTTGCAATAATATCAGTATCAAAAATTTCAAAATTATTTTCTCCAAATATTGAAATATGAGATCCATTATTTTTATTTTGAATATCAGAATGACATAAAAATATTTGTATATTTAAATATTTTTTCTTTTCTTTATTTTCTGAAGTTGTAAATACTGAATAATAATCATCTGATTCAGTAGATATATTAAAAAAATTATTTTCATTTGAAATAAATGGACCTAATCTTTTAACTACTCTTATATTTTCATAAAAATATGTATAACTAATATCATTAATATTATCTCCTTTGATGAGATATAGTCCAGGTTTATAAGTAATATTTTCAAAAGTTAAATTAAAATAATTAATCCCTTTAAAAGATAATGATTGAATTGGTTTATTTTCTAATACATAAACTAATTTTTTACAAATATCAGTATATAGATTAATTTTACCTAAATAATATAAATCATAAGTTGTATTTGTATTATTAACGACAGGAGAAACATTAAATGATATTGAATTTTCAGTAAAGGAATAATTACTTATTATTCCATGAGGAAAAATTATATTATGATCTTCTTTAATATATTGATATTTTATATACATTGAAAATGCAGTTGCATTAATTTTTAAACTATTATTAATTTGCTCTGCTATATTTAATAAAATATCTCTGCTTTCAATGATATCTGAGTTATATATTTCAAAATTATCATTATTTATTATTGAAATATGAGTATTTTTTACAAAATTATGACATACAATAATTTGAAAATTTATAAAATCATATTTATTTTTATTTTCTACTATATCATAAAGCATATATTGAGATTTATTTGTCTTAACTAAAAAAAATTCTGTTTCATTTGTTTTTATTGAACAATTAAATATTTTGAATAAAAAAAGTAATATAATGATATTTAAAATAGATGTATTCATTTATTAATAATGAATTAATTATTTTAATAAAAGATTTTTTTTTTATTTGTGTATAAAAATATTTAAAAATAAAATATTTATTTGATTAAACATATAAACTAATTATTAATTTATTCAACACTTAAAAAAAATATTATTTGAAAAATTATTATAAACATTATTATTATAATTAGAAAAAGAAGAATCTATATTCAATAACTAATTAAAAAATATATTTTTCCAATATAAAATAAAATTTAATTCTAATAATAAAACAGATTAAAAAAAATAAACTAATTTTTTTAAATATTTTAATCAAAAATAAAATAAAACAAAATTAAAAATAATAAAAAATCAAAAAAAAAACCCTTAATCAGTTTGTCTTCTATAAAAAAGAACATAAGCAGAGGAAGAAACAACATCTTTTTCATTAGTAGAATAACAAGAAGAATCATTATAATTATACCAATTTCCAAAATTTTTACAAACTGCAGTATAATGTCCTCCTCCAACTCCTCCAAAATGTTGACTAACTGCATATAAATCATATTTTACATTTTCCTTATCTGCAATAACATAATCTTTTAAATCCATATTATTAATTGGAAAATCAATAAAAGAATTATTTTTTTCCCATGAAAATCTTCTTTCATTTGAAAATCTTTTTAAACATATCATTAATATTTTTGGTACATAAAAGATTTCCATTTTTTTTTTTGCTTTCTGAAATTTTTTACATTTTTTACAATACCATTCATTTCCTTCTTCTAAATATTCTTCTTTTCTAAAATATTCTAAACAGTCAAATAATGTTTTATTTCCTCCATCATTATTTGAGTATTTTCCTCTTACTTTTGAACAAATATCAAATTTTCTAACTATATTTTGTAATGAAAAAGATGATTTTTTGTTAAATTCTATTTTAAGAGTATAATTTTTATTTATAAGTAAATCTGTTAATTTTGAAGATATATCTTCTTTATCTGAAAGTTCTTTTAATTCATTTTCTAAATTTTCATTATCTAATAATGATATTTCTTTATCATCATTTACTAGAAAGAATTGAAATGGAATGTCTTTATTAAATTTTTCTAATAAATCTTTTTCTTTATCATCTAAATTTTCTTTTTTAAAAACTTTAGCATATTCTTTTTTTAAATATTCAATTATTTTATCATCAGGTAATTCAACATCATCATTTAATTCATCTAACATTTTTTTAAATTCATCATCATCTTCATCTTTACCAAAAGGATCATTAATATATTTTCTAGATATAAAATATAAATTCATTTTTATATCTTCAAAACTAGTCTTTTCATCAATAAAAATAATTCTAGGAAAAACACTTAAACTAGATTCTTCTTTACACATAACATAAACAATAGCAATTTTTTTATCATTTTCAAACTTTTCATGACAAAAAATAAAATCGCTAATACTACAAACTTTCTCATCATCATTACAAAACTTAATAAATTTCTTATCTTTAACATTCATATAAACTAAATCATTATTTTTATATTTAAAATCATTTTCATTCTCTAAAGTATTTTTCAAATCTTTAAAATCAAGATTTTTATTAATAGTCATCATAACTTTTGCAGGAGTTCTAATATTAAATTTGCTAATATAAAATAAAATAATATCTTTAGAATTACTAACAAAATCTCTAGGAGGAATATCTAAGATTAAAGTATTAAAAGGATCATAAGTAATACTAATCCATTTACATTCAGGACATTCAATTGTACTTTTATATTGTCCAGAGAATAAATCAGTAATAATAGAATCATTTCTCCTTAAATGTAAATCCCAAAATCTTTTTGCACAATCATAATCACTTTCATTTTCTTTTTGTTCTTCTATTTCTTCATAAGGTGGATCAGTAACTTTATTTAAATCTTCATTAATATAATCTAAAAAATAAGTCATAAATTCATTTGAATCTTGTTGTTGATATCCTCTAAAAATTCTTGCTTTAGAACTAATTGTACTTTTAAATGAAGAAGGATTTCCAGTACTAGTTGAATTAATCCAATAATCTTTTAATAAAGAATACCATTCTTCTGCAAGTTCTCCTTTTAATCCTCTTTTATTGTTTTTATTTAATTCTTTTTCATAATCTTTTGTTAAGAAAAATGTTGTCAAATCTATACAATTTTGAAGACATGCAATTGATGAATTCATAAAACATGTATTTCCTAAATTACGTGAACCACAACATCCATGAGAAGAATTTTCATTTAGAAGAGATTTTATTTTTGATATGTCTATTGTACGACGAGTATATATTGATTTTTTTGAGGATTCCATTTTTTTTTTTTGATTTTATTATTTTATATGCTTTTTTTTTTGTTTTTAATTCTTGGTTTATTTAGTTTAAAAAAATAGTTAAAAAAAATGATATTGAAAGGACTTTTAAATTAAATGATTAAATCTATTAAGATATAATCTATTATATTTTATTTTATTTAAAAAAAATATGATTTTTAAAATAAGATACATTATGATGAAGAAAATAAATGTAATGATTTATTAAAAAAATAAAAATAAAAGAATATTTGATATCAATAAATATAATCTGAATTGATTAAATTCAAAATATAATTTAAATCATAAAAAAATAATATTAATTTAAATATAAAAAATAAACTTTTTTTAATAACCTAAATATTAACTCATCCATTAATTGAAAAAATTTGAATTAAATTATGATTTAATTTAAAATTAAAAAACCACAGATTACCTTTCCAATAATATTTTTAAATATATTCATAATAAATATTTCTATATATTATAAAAACATTTTTAGAAAATAAACTTATTTTTAAATATTATTTTTCCTAAAAAATCAATTGAAATATTATTTTTTTAATAAAGAAATAAATTTTAATAGATAATTTTCTCATTATATTAATACTGTTATTATCAATTAGATTTATTTCTTTGAAAGTACTACATTTTATATTTTTAAAATAGTTAATTAATTTTAAATTATTTAATGTCCAGAATTTAGTTCCATTTTTTCCAGAAAATATATTATTTAATAATAAAAATGAAATAATATATTTATGATTGATTAAAGATATAACTAATTTATAAATATTATTATTTATTCATATATTATTATATTAAATGCATATTAAATCACATTCCCATTTTAATTATTCATTCTTTTATTTATTTTATAATAATATATATTATGAATTATTTGATATAATATTTATTAGTTTTCTTTTTTATATATTAATTTTTTTATCTAAAAAATAGGTAAAAAAATTATAAAATTATTTTCATCTTTTATAATATAATTAATATTACTATTATATATGTTTTAATTTTATTACACAATGTTATAATTGATATCACAAATTATAATTGTTTCATCACTTGAAAATCAAAAGATTTTTCCTTGGATTAATATTTGAAATTCAATTATAATACTTAGTATGTGAGCATCTAATTAAATATTATTTCCTTTAAATAAATGTAAAATATGTTCAAATATTACATTTATACAATCTGTTTAATTAAATAATTGAATTTTATAAGAATATTATTAATAAAAATTTTAATAGTTAAACCAAAATTAATTCATTATTTTTCATATCAATTTTTTTAATTTTTGAATTAATGTTTTCAAATTTAATATTTAACACAATTAATCAATTAAAATTTACAAAAAATATTTATCAAGTTTTTCATATTAAAAATTATATGTTTTCGGATTTAATATAATTAATTCATTATTCAATTTTAAATTTATAATTTTTCATATCAATTTTTTTATATTTGAATTTTTATAATTTTAATCAAAATTTTTTTAAAAAAATATTAATAATAATTATTTATAATATATAAAAAAATTTTAAATCTATTTTGTTTTTTTAAAAAAATTCATTTAAAAAAATGGGGATTGGGGATTGGGG
>JAEEGL013705128.1_pt1 | contig 13786 bp, 2 predicted proteins | sample 9134231 | NCBI WGS metagenome assembly JAEEGL01 (sample SAMN16246548, study PRJNA631951) | gut metagenome | biome: gut microbiome; feature: rumen; material: fiber-attached | host: Bos | place: Iran: Karaj | collected 2018-10 | reverse complement strand
TTTTCTTCAACTTTCGAAATTCCTCTATCAACAATTTCCAACATAGCTGTTAATTCTTCTGTTGAAATTGAAGATATATCAAAATCTTTATACTCATTTCTGTATTTTTGATCTTTACCTAATATTTTGTTCGCGACATTATCATAATATTCTTCAGTTTTTATATTATATGCACCGATATTTTGTAATTTGTATGTTTCCATGAGAGCATCTGAATCCACATAATTTACATAATTTATTACACGGCTACCGATTTTACTTTCAATATATATAGGTATTATTGTATTTTCTATAAAGTTTTTATAGCCTTCATAGCCTTCTTCGTTCTTGAAAGCTTTATTAGAATAAAACTCATCTATCTTTCTCTTTAAATTATTAGAAAAATCTTCTATACTGTCCTTCACATCCTTATTAACACTTCTAATTGTAACCTTTTTAGAAGTATCAATATTTAATTGTAAAATTAAATCTTCACGACTTATTAAATCTTCACGACTTATGTCAAATTCTTTGAAACTGTTAATTTTGCCATTAATATTATCCGTATCAATAGTTCCTTTTATTTCATCCAATTGGCTTCTTGCTGCTTCTCTTTCAACATAGGTCTTAGTTTCATCGTTATAAATATCTACAAGTGCTTTTACTTTTTCAAATTTTAAGAAATTTAAAATTTCATCATCTAAAGACTTCCATTCAGGAACAGGTTCTTTTTCTTTCATTTTATTTTCTATTTTTGCTATCTGTTTGTTAATGAATTCCAATTTATCTGCACCACTATAACCTTTAACTATAGCTTTATATTCATTTTTTTCTTCCTGGGTATAAGAAATATTACTAAAGAATATATTTTCTATGTAATCGTTTGCTCTTGTTTCGGTATCAATATCTTTTGTAAGTTTTTTGTTGAAAGGACTAAAAAGATTATGATCGGCATGTAATATTACATTTGATAATATAAGTGTTAGTAAGGGAACACCGTAACGAATTACTTCCGTAAACATAGAAGAATCAATACCTATCAGTAACATGCTTGTTATTATTGCGGAAAAAAACATTACACCTAAAGAAACCAAATTTATTTTACGAACGGAAGCTTTCATATCTTCCATAAATTTTATAGCAGCATTATATTCTTCTATTTCAATTGGTGTATTAGCATTATCAATACCTTTAATATACACATTGTATCGTTTAGCATACTCCGAATGGGACATAAGAAAAGGATCATTAAAATAATTTTTAGCTTCTTCAGTATCATAATTATCCATATTTTCAGCTATTAAAATTTGAGAATTAAATATAATGTCAGGAAATTCCATAAAAGAAACCAAAAATTCCCTAACAAAACCGAAGATAAATCTTAACATATTGTTATTTTCTTCATTGTCCGTAAAATTATCTAACTTTTGTATCAATTTTTTCTGTTTTGTAGAATCTTTTGTAATCCTTTTATCTATAATACCATAATCTTTTAATATGTCTTGAGTATCTTTTTTATCACCCATAATATCGGTTGCCATACTTTGAATTTCATCAACACTCATACCGATATTTTCCACGGAATCTTTGACAGGGCCGTTATTATTTTTAATAATATTTTCAATATGTATGGGAATAATAATATTAACAAGAGTTCCATAGGCATCAGCCTGCCCTTTATAAGCTAATGTATTTTTAAGAGCTCTATTTGCATCATCATAATTTAAAATAACATCTTGAAGCTCAACATCATTTATTAATGCACTGCTAATATCTTTAATATTTTCCAATGCGGTTTCTTTTTTAATAACATTTAATAACAAATCATTTTTTAGGAGTATTTCTTCAATAATATCCCCATTATCAGATTTGTTTATTTTTAAATCTTTTAGTTGTTTTTCTAATCGTTCTTTAAATTGCTCCGACTCAAAATATTCAAGAATATTTTCTAAAGCTTTGGAAGCATATTCTTTTTCAATATCAGTTTTTGCTGCATTGTAAATACCAATTACTTCCGATATACCTAAAAAGCCGGAATCTTCAACATCACGAGCTAATCCACTCAAATTTTTTATTGCTTCATTTATGTTGTTTATGTTTTCAGTAATATCATCTGACAATTTTGTTTCATCAATATCAAATTCATCATTCAAATCCGTAGCGTACCAATTGTAATCAAAGATATATTCATTTTCCCTAAATTTATTTAATTTGGTTACCAACATAGTAGCTTCTTCAATATTTTTTCCAAGAGCAGCATACATGGGCAAAATATTATTCGGAAGCATTTCTTTTAAAACATTCAAATATCTCCTTAGTTCTTTTGTAGCTTCTGTATTAGGATTTTCCAATATGTATAATTCTATTTCCAACAAATTCTTTTCTATTTGCAATTTTTTATTATTCTTATCTTCTTCCAAATCTTTATTTATTTGAGATATTCTTTCGTTAATGTCCGATTTAACAATATCCGTAAAATTTTCAATATCTTTCTCTATATTATCTAATTTTTTTCCTTTTATTTTTACATATACATTTTCTCCGGATTTATGAAAAGGCGATGTTTTAATATATGAACTCGTAATATCATAATCTAACTCTACCTGTTTAGTTGCTATTATTCCAAATAGTCTTTTTATATCTTCCAATTTATTAACCATTCCAGCTATCTCGGTTTTGGTCTTTATATTGAAAGACTTTTTAATAAGCCCCAGAAGATTATCATATCTCATAATTTGCATACCGAGTTTAAATACTCTCTGATTATACTCCCCATAATAATCTTTTACTGCCGGTCTATTGTTTACCAATGTTTGTCTTATATTATTGAGTTCAGAAACAACTTCATCTATTACCAAATACTGATTGTCTATAAATGCACTATCTTTTGTTGACTCTACTGATTTGTTTTCCCATTTTTGTTCTATGTTTCTTATATTCTCTCTTATTTCTTCTACTTTTTTCTGTGTATATATATTGGTATCTTTTATATTCTCTATATATTCCTTTAATTCCGATACACCTTCATCATTATCTATTTTTATACTATTCACGTATACCCTTAATGAAGCCAATGCCTTAGTTGCATCAGTAATGTTTCCTTTGCTGTCAATACTATTCCATATTGCCAACATTACATAGCTTTCTAAATAACCGGATATATCGGTTGCAGAACTATTCATTCTATTTATTTCAATATTTTTCTTGCCTTCAAGAAAATTCGACAATGCAGAACTATCGTATTTATACGTATTTAATGTGTCTTCTAAATTCTTTAAGAAATATATTCCAGATAAATCAAGTTGGGCTTCAGGATGAAGGAAATTCCATATTTTATGTGTAATAATATTTATGGCATAAGAACCTACAATAGCTTTTAAAACAGTATCAATCAAAGAGAATGAAGGTTGTAAAACCCCATAATTAATTAAATTATGTGCTGCAACCTCACCCGCACCAAACAACATTGGAGCAATACTAAGTAACGCAATAGCAATAGCAGAAAGAAGTGTTACATTACCTACAACATTTACACCTTCATTTATTTTATCAATATTACTTACATTTAATTTTTGTGGAGCATTGATATTCCCACTTAAAAAAGATTCAAAGATATTTATTGTTGTATAATTGCTCCAATTATACTTATGCATTTTTGTAAGAGTACCCCTAAACATAGGGAAGAATGAAGCAATAAAGAACATAGGACTTTCTGTTATAGAAGACATTCTGCTAAAGCCAAGATTAAGTTTTGCATTTTGTATTCCTTTAAAATGATTACCAAGAATTTCTACCATAGGGTTTAGTTTATCACTAAGGCCTTCTTCTATTTTTTTAGAAATAGCTTTCGCGGCATCTTTTGCTGCCTGAACTGCAGGTTGATCAAAAGAATTAATATCTCTCATATAACCTTCAACTTCAACCGTTTGTTCAAAAATATTTATTAATGCACCAAAAGAATTTAACATTCCTGCGGAACTACCGTCATGTTCTAAAATAAGGTTATATTTTGCTTTTTCATCCGCTTTAACAGTACCTTTTTTGCCTATAACAATATTCAAATCTGCCGGTTTTATTGAACCATCCGTAAATTCTACAGATTGACAACTTGAAATTTTATCTAATATATTATCGTTAATATCCGTTCCTTTACCATTACTTTCTTCAATCAATTGCTTATACCATTCAACAAATTGAGGTAATGCAAATGTTTTTGATTCACCGCAATTTACGATTAAACTGATATATTGTATTTCGCCACCATCTATTTGTGTTCCTTTAATATTTGACAAAGCAAGAGCAATAGCTATATCATTAAAGTTTCCAGCCAATGATTGAGATTGACTTCTTGCACCTGCAACTATATCAGAAAAAGATTTAGGATTATATGCAACAACGGCCATACCGATAGCAGATATCCAAGACCATCTTCCACCTATAGAATCATCAAATCCGAATTTATTTGTTTCTTTATAATTTATAAATTCCTTATCGTTTAAGATTATTCCTATTTTACTTAAAGAATTTTTGATAGCATCGTCTTTATCGGAAACATAAGCTATTTGAGATATATTAAATTGTGTTGCATTCTCTTTTTTCCAATTAAGAAGTTTATCCATATTTGTAACGGTTTCAAGAGTCGTACCGGATTTTGACATACCTACAATAGCGGTTTTATCGGCAACTAAAGCTCCTTTATCTTTATAACTGCCCTTACCTTCTATAACATTAGTAAAAGATTCATCATTCGGTGAAGAAATAAAACGAATATCTTTAATATTTTTAAAATAACTTTTTATACCCGTAGATTCCAAAAGTTCAACAAGCATTCTAGGGCCTAATTCCGAACCGCCTATTCCATTAAACACAATGGATTCTATACCTTGTTTATCCCAGTCTTCCAATAAATTTACCATTCTATTAAGTGTATTGATATGGTCATCTAATATTGTATTTTGTTCAGAAGTTAAATCAGCTTCAATTTTTACAAACTTTCCGCTTGTTTCATCAAATTTAATATTTTCCAAGACATGATGATTAGCAGGTCTTCCGCTGTTTCCTTTATAATCTTCACTCGGGTTAACAATACCGCCTCTTCTTAGTTTTTTGAAAAACTTTTTTATATTTTCATTTTCCTTAATAACTTTTACCAAAGAATCTAATTTTATATTGTCTTTAGAATAAAAAGTTGTAAATACTCCGGCTTTGTTTGAATTAACTTCAGTTTTAATGTTATTTTTTTCAACATAATTATTTACTTCTTTTGCATATTCATTACCATCAACATCTATTTTGTCCGTTTTTTCTTTTTTCTGTTGATTTTTAGCTACGGAGTTTAATAATGTCATCATTAGTAATGCAGACTGAGGATTTCTTTCAACCGGAAATAACCCGATACCATTATTGTTTTTATTAACCGTATATTCTTCAAGATGTCCCGTTCCGATTTCCGTTGGTATTTGTGTTTCCATAGGAATAATATACCAAGGTAATGAGAATTGATTATGACGTTTAGAAGAATATTGAGATTTTTTATACGTAAAGAAAGATTTTACGGCCGCCATCATTGACTGCCCGATTGAATGTTGAAGTTGAGGTCCTTCGGTAACAACTATATCCCTGTTTTTAAATATTTTAAACAAATAGTTCCTAAGTCCCTCCACACCTGGATAATAAGCGTTAAACTTTTCCACATTTGTTCCGGAAACTTCTGAAGCATACAATGCTTGGTATACGATATTTTCGAAGGACTTATTATTTTTTAAATTATCGATATATTTGATTATGTCCTTTGCTTCTTTTTCATTTTTTACAGACAATAACAATGATATTGCCAAAATTTGTTCAGCAGAATAACCTTTAACATCAATACTATTTTTATTTTTAGTTTCCGTAACAAATTCAATATTATCAACATTTCCGGAAAGACTTAAAAATGCCTGAGCATCGGCAATATTTGCTTTATCTTTTGCTTCATAAACAATTGTAATTTTCTCATTTTTGTTAATTTCTTTAATATCTTTTGATACTTGATTGATATCTAAATTTTCAAAAGGATTATTAACTACATTTTTGTTATCAGCTTTTAATTTATTAAAACCGTTTTCTTCTATTAAATTTTCATTTACATTGAAATGCAGTAAATCATTTCCTTTATTATCTTTTATTGTTGTAGTTTGAAGCTGACCTTTACCAAACAATGTTTTGGTTCTAAACAAAATGTTTTCAACTATATCAGGAATATTTTTTTCGGTATCAATCTTTTGAATTGTATTTACTAATCCAGGAAGTTCTTTTAAAATATTTTCCATTACAACCCTATCCTCATAGGATAAAGTTGTTACTACGGTATAACGGTTCAACACAGCTTCTTCCACTTCTTTTTCTGTTGCATTTCTACCTACACTCAAATTCAATCCCATATATCTTGTTACAGCATTTTCTTCTTTACCGGCTTTTATATCTTTTGCTATCTGTTCTTTTGTTCTTTTTGAATCTTTTCCACCCTCTTCAAGAAAAATCATGTGAGCAATATTGTTTATCCAAATTTCTTTAAATTTCTTTCTTGCTAAATTATATAAGTTCTTGGAATAATCGGAAGATAATTTTTCAGTAAACTCTTTTTGGAATTTAGTATCGTTACCTTGATATATATAAAAAGTCTTATCATTTAAATTGTTTAATTTTACTTCATCTTTAATAACAATGGTAACATTTTTATTTTCTTTATATTTATTTTGATAAATTTGTTTATCTTCTTTATTATCTACTATAATCTTAACATTACCATTAAACCCTTTCTCATTGAAACCTTCTTTATCAAAACCTAAAAAGTATACATTATATTCTACACTTTCAAAATTCCACATAGCAGGATCATACAAAAGCCCTCTATCTCTTAATTCTTTCAATATATCATCAGACTGCATTAATGTTTCCAAAAGTTCATCGTTATACATTATTTCAAACATACAACGATTTATTTCCGGGGATAATAACATACTGCTTGAAGCTCTTTTTTCAAAGAATTTAATTATATTTTCTTTATATGCAGGGTTAGCAAACATATCTTCAAATGCTTCACGAACAATTTCCTCCGTTAATATCGGAAGTAATTGAGCATAAACTTCATTACCGGATTTATTTACTAAATCTTTTCCCAACTGCATAAATTTTTCATCCGTTAATGCAGATGTTTTATCGTTTGCCGGTTTTGCTATTTTTGTATATACTCTTATTTTGGGTTCGGTACCAGATGCCCTTATTATTAAGGAATATTCCGTTTTTTCATTTTCTTTATCTCTAAATATAATTTCACAACCGTTTTCAATTGTAGTAGGAGAAACAGATTCAATATAGCAATTATAAGTTTTCATAAAATCCGAAATTGCCGGAATTTGTTCAAAAGTTTCTTTATAACTATTTTTATATCCTTGAACATTAAAAAGACTTAAAAATTTGTTTTTTTGTTTATTTGCATCAAGATCAAGCTTAGCATTACCTTCAAAAACAACAGCATCTCTTCCGAGTGTTTCGGAATTATTTATCTTTTTTTCTATTTCATTTAATTCTTCTTCAACCGAACTTCCTGCATTCTTTAAGAGAAGTAAAGGAAGCAAGGTTGCAGTTAAACCGTCTTTATCATACAAACCGGAAACAAGCCCACCGGAACTTTCAAGCAACATAAGGGGTTGTATTCCTTCTTCTTCGGTTATTTTTGCAGCCTCAGCTAAATTTTTGAAACCTATATCCGTTATTTTTATTGATGCATTTATTTCTTTTTCTGCCTCTTCTTTGCTTATTTTTGCTTTTCTTACTACAAGATTTACCATTTCATCGGTATAATATTGCGCAAGTTTATCAATTTGACTTGTAGTATCGGCACTTCTTATTGTTACAGTGCGATAATCATTTTCTTGCAACCATTTAATAACATCTTTTTTTGACGGATTTGTTTGTAGATATTCATTCAATTTGTTATATTTATTTTCAAGAAATATTTTTTGAACAATAATTCCTGCTTCATCAGGAGAAAGGAATTTAACTTTACCGTCTTTATCTACATAATAAATATTAAACCTGTCTCCATCCGGATCGGTTGCTATACCAAACACATTTTGTTGTGTTTTTGAAAGTTCTTCGACTTTATTTTTTAAGTCTTCCGTATTGGCTTCATTAGGTTCAGGATTAACTTTACCGCCAAAAATAACATCTCTGCCGGAATTTATCGAACCTGCCAAATTGATTCCTAAAAAATCAAACATATTTATGAGTTCAGGTTCCAATGCAGAATTTTTAAAATCAACAGCGATATTAAGTCCTTTCAAAACATTTTCCAAATTTTTAACCGCTACACCCAAAGAATCGGCAAATATAGTTTTTACATTTTCAACATGCAGTTTTTGAACATCATTTAATCCGCTTGAATCTTTGCTTATGATATTTTCTTTCTTTAAAGAAGTTTTTGTGTTTTGTTTTATATAATCTATTAAATCTTGAGATTGAGCATTTTGTTGAATTTTTGTTGTAACTTCCGGAAGTGCGGGAGAACCGTCTGCATTATTAGGTTTTATTCCGTTATATAAAGGAGGATTATGGCTTGCAGTAATATTAAAAGTCATATCGTAAATACTATTTTCTTTAGCCCAGTTTGAAATTGAAGGTGTTGCTGTTGGGATATCGGTTATATCAACATCTATTCCCAAAGCCCTAAAAGTAATTGACATTATTTGTGCATATTGTGCACCCATATATCTTGTATCATAACTTATAAAAACTTTCTTTTTTGAATTTTCATTGTCATTAATTTCTCTTGCAGAACCTACAGCTATAACATAGGTTATATAAGGATTAAATTCTCCCGGCATTTGTCCCCTATGACCTGCCGTTCCGAATGAAATCTTTTCCTGTGCTTGTTTTATTTTGTTCTCTATTTCATTTAACTTATTACTGCTTAAACTGCTGCGATCAGTAACATAAGTATTTATATCTTCAACATCTTTTTTAAGTTGTAAAATTTGTTCTTTCGTCAGTTTACCTTCTTTCGTCCCCTGCATCATTTTTTTATCATCATCATTTAGAACAAATTCAACCGTTTGTTCCTGTTGTTGAACAGCAAAAGAGGCTATTAAAGATGATGGAATTAAATTATCTTTTGTAATATGAACAAATTCAGTTTCATCATTTTGCAATTTATTAAGAATTTTTCCTCTGTTCGCGTCCCAATGAGCCTTCTCCTCATCAAGAGAAAGACTACCTTCAGTATGACCGGCATCTATTTGTTTTTGACGGCCGACTTCTAAAGCATCTTCTCCTGCACGTTCTATATAAACAAAAATCGTGTCATTAAGAATACCTTCTTCTTTAAAAGCATCTTTTAAAATATCAATCTGTTCAACAGTCCTTCCAAACCCATCAACAAATATTTTTTGTTTACGACCTACTTTTTCTATTTCTTTTTCTATAAGTTCCTTAGCTATACTTTTATCTTCTTCAGACTTACTATTTTTTATATCGGCAAATCTTTTATTATATTCCGGAGAATTTTTAACAAAATTTTGATCTATAAGATAATTTTTTATCAACTTATCAAACGATATTATTTCCACACCACCAATTTCCGATACCAAATTTACGGTTGTGGATTTGCCAGATCCGGAAGGTCCGATAAGAACAATATTTTCTTTACTGAAAATCGTGTTCATATCTTTAAATTGTTTTGCATAATCTTGTAAAGGAGAACTTTCGTCAATATTTTCAATTTCTTCTCTAAGAACAGCAACTTTTGTTTGAATTTGTTCTAATATTTCTTTTTTATTTACATTTTCTAAAGATATTTGTCTGTTCAATTCTCTTATTTGTTTGCTTAAAGTTGCAATCTTATCAAAAGATTTAAAAGCCGCTCCATTTTGTTTTTCGAGCTGTTTTGAAATATCTTTTTCTTCGTCAGTTTGTTTTTCTTCCGATTTTAAAACAATTTCCTTTTCTGAACCATTGTTTAAAATAACTTTAACTTTACTATTGTTATCTTTATCTTTCCCGAATTGCAAATCCGTAACTTTTATACTTTGCCCATTATCGGACAAGGCTTTATTCAATATACTTATTGCCTGCGTTGTTAATTTTGTAGCATCAAGAGCTTCAAGAACATCACTGTTTAAAATACCATCTGTTCCAAGTTGTGAAATAAGCATTTTTTGAAGAGTATTATACAAAGCGGATGATTGTTCTTTGAAAATATTTTCGTATAAAACATCCGAATTTTCTGTTTGTTTTGTTACATTGGGAGTAATAACTATATAATTTATGTTATTATCTTGTAATAATTTTGTAAAACCATAAGTATGAAAACCACCGGTAATAACAACTTTAACTTTTTTTGTTTTTGAAAGCTGATCCAAAACATTTTGTGCATGAGAAATATTTGCCTTTATTCTTAATCCTTCTTTAGGATTATCCGGCATTTTACCCATAATATTTTTAATAAAGTATCTGTTTCTTTCAACATTGTCTTTATAAAAATCGCCAAAGAAACTAAAATAAGAATCAAGTTCTATAATATCGTTAATATCTACATATTTTTTCCATAACAATCTGAAATCTGCCATATTGTTTATGAAATATTCATAATCACTTGCAGTCAATTTGTTTGTTAAATATCCCGAAAAATATTTCAAATAGGTTTGTAAGAAGTAAATATCTCTTTCATTTTGTGTTCTGGATAATTTTATATTTAATTCCTGTAATAAATTCTTTTCATCAAGTGTCAAATTAACAGGATTTAAACCTTGGTTTAAAGACAAATATTCAAAGAAAACAAGCAACGTTTTATAGTCACTCTTTTCAAGTAAACCGTTTTCTTTTGCAAATTTATATAAATCAAAATAAAATTCCGTTTCTTTACTCTTATTTGAAACTTTTGAAATTAAAGATTGATATTGTTCATAAGAAAGTTTTGCTTTAAGTTCATTTAATAATTCCGCTATAGCCAAATTTACTTTCTTCGTATCTAAGCTTTCTTGTTTCTTCAATACTTGCAGGAAAGCTATAATATTCGGATATTTTTTCAAATTAATATTTGCTTTATTTGCCGTCTCAAGCAAATATGTAAAATATTTTCGAGCACTTAAATTCCCTGCTTCATGTTTTGATACAACCCTGTTTAATTTTAAGTTATCTCTCGTATAGTATTTTTCAGAAACTTTATTTAATGTATATTTTAAGAAAGAAACATAATTTAAAATTTCCTGCTTTTTCGAATAAAACTCATCTAATTTTTTCAAGTTGTTTATATATGTATCTTTATCTTCTATACCTTTTAGTAATTTATTTTTATTTGTTTCTACGGAATAATATTCACTGCCGGTAAGTCTTCCGCTTTCAAGCATATTATTTAAGATTTTTTCTCTAAGTTCTTTATTTTCAATTGAAGAAAGCCATGAAGTATCTATCTGTCCGATACCACCTTCAACATAAACATTTTCCAAACCATACTGTCTATCAAGTATAGACAAAATATTACTTATACTTTTTTGTGCCTGTGCATGCGAGTGAAGATCTTGAATATTTATAACAACTTCATCACCACCCGTATATAAAGCATCGGTAATTCTACCTATATTGAAAGGCAACAAATAGTTTTCAATGCTTTGTAATGTATTTTGATTTAGTACCGGTAATGATGCAGGTGTAACAATGGCATATACTCCTTGAGAGAAAACCATTGTAAATAAGAAGCATATGGTTGTTACAACAGCAATGCTTTTTTTAATGTTTAAAAATTTTAGAAGTTTGCGTTTCATAAATTTGCCTCCAATAAAAAATTCCGTCTTGAAACTACGCAAGACGGAACTTAATGTTATTATTTTTTATTATTTTATTATTATCTTCGGTATCACTTCTTGCAAGCCTTATAAAACAAGCTAAAAACAAAGAAATAATACAAAATATTTTTATAAAAATACTGCTTACAAAATCAATTTTATTTAAGTTAAATTTTGAAATAATCGCAAAATTGGAAGATAATACATAACAAGAAGTCAAGTCCTTAATATTTGGAACGGATAAAATAACTGCTACATTTTCGGAAGATTTTTTTTCTTTTTTATTATCATTCGATGGTGAAACAGGCTGATTTGTATTCGGATTTATTTGACCGTTTGTAATTTTTATTACAAAGTTAGTTATAATTTTTATTGAAGTATCGGCAAACGTCGTATAATATTCACTTAAAGATGTTGCAGAGTATGCTTTACAAACAGATTCATTAAGTTCACTGTTCGTCGCCAAATTAGCCAAATTGGCTAACAACATAAACCCTATCAAAAGCCAACTAATAAATTGGTAGAAAGGCTTTGTTATTCTCATACCGGTATTATAGCCTATTTTGGTTAATATTTCAATAAAAAATCAATAATTAAATGTGAAAAATTTGTGAAAAAATTTTAGAGTAAATTTTAATACTTATCCGAAATTGCATACAATATGGTATCGAAAACAGTATTACTATAATGTCTTAAAAATAGTTTATAATTTTTATTAATAGACAATATCAATTCCGGAATTTTCCAAATATCACTCGGATTATGATACAAACTAATCGCCATTTTAGAGTTATTTTGTATTAATTTTCTAGCTCCACATAAAGCTCTATACTCAAAACCTTCAATATCTAACTTAATAAAAGCTCTTTCCTCCATTACAATATCATCCATACAAACAGTTTCAACCTTACAATTTCCTTCTTTTGTAAAAGCACTTCCCACATTACCCATGGATTTAAATACTAAAAGTTCATTATTATCAGAAAGACCCTTATTATAAACATTAATATTATTGAATTTTTGTAAATTTCTTTTTGCATAACCAAAAGAAATTTTATCAGGTTCAAAAGCATAAATCTTTTTGTATTGCTTATTTAACTCCACAAATTTTAAAGAAGTATCTCCTATAAAAGCTCCACCATCAACAAAGATATTATCTTTTAAATCGAAAAAGTCAAAATATTGATTTTTATGATTTTGACAAATTTGATGAAACAAAGACAAATCATAAGTTTTTCTAAAATTTATTAAAACGTTTAAAGTATCTACAGACAATTTATCTTTAAAAAACAAAAAAAGATTGTCATATTTCTTTTTATTTTCAGAATAGTCATCAAACAAGCCATTATAAAACGTATAAAAATCGGAAAAGTTTTTCAACGTAAATATAAAATAAGGTATTATATTTTTAAAACCCTTTTTATTTAATTTGGATACTATTGTATACAAATTATTAACGGACGCAACTATTATTACTGAATTTATATCTTTAAGCACCGAAGAATGACAAATTTCAGCATTATTTTTAATTTGTCCTATGATATTTTTATCATCATCAATAAAAGATTTAACTTTGATATTATTATTCGTTAGATATTGGAGAATATATTCTCCACAAATTCTTGCACCATATATGTAAATTTCTTTATCAGATTTTAATAAACTCCAATATTTATTTAGAATTTCTTCTTTTTTCATTTCTAATATTTTTCGGGAACTTCATCTAAAATTATTTCTGCATCTTTATCTTTCGGCATAGGTATCTTATAAATTTTATATTTTATCCAATCACCGATTGAATCTACAATAATGTATGTAACAGGTGTCATAAGCAATGTAACAAGAAGCGATAACAACTGACCGCCTACGATAACAATAGCCAAACCTCTTCTAACATCAGCACCTTCTCCGTTTGATATAAGCATCGGTATCATGGAAACAACAAGAGTTAATGTTGTCATCAAAATAGGTCTTAATCTTACTCT
>JAEEGL013403736.1_pt1 | contig 13786 bp, 11 predicted proteins | sample 9134231 | NCBI WGS metagenome assembly JAEEGL01 (sample SAMN16246548, study PRJNA631951) | gut metagenome | biome: gut microbiome; feature: rumen; material: fiber-attached | host: Bos | place: Iran: Karaj | collected 2018-10 | reverse complement strand
ATATAGAGTGGAAAAGTTTAGGAGGCATTTTTAATGAGCAAGCAAGCAAAAGTAATAATCATTTCAGTGAGTTCAGTGTTATTATTGGCCGTTTTCGGCCTTATTCTCGTTGAACAGCTGGGAAAAAATAAGATAACCGTTTCGAATCATACCGATAAACGTATCGAAAGCCTTGATCTGTTCTTTGAAACCGAGGATGAGGGTACGGAACTTATGAAACTGTATAATGAGGCGCTTGAACCAGGACAGGAATACAAGAGTACTTTTGAAACTATCAATTTCGGAAATGACTACGGCGATATCGGAATGCTCGTAAAATTTGAGGGCGTTGACAGTATCTATGTGTACGGCGGTCTGTTTGAAAACAGTTTTGACGGCAAGATAAACATCGAGTTTTATCAGGCTGAAGGACAGTACAGAGTCAGCATGTCAGCTACCACAGGTCTTTTCAACAGCGATGAGAAGACTTCTTTGAAGAAGGATGACATTTATTTCATGTTTGACGAAGCTGACTGGGAATATGTGGGTTCTGACGGCGAAGATGATATAGAATGGGAATTTGAAGACGAAGACGACGAAGAAGACGAAGAAGAGGATGACGAAGCAGATCAGGGATCTGAAGAATGATTATGAAGATAGCATTTGTATCACTGGGTTGTGATAAAAACCTTGTAGACAGCGAAAAAATGGTTGCGGAGCTTTTGAATTCCGATTATGAGGTTACCGATGAGGTTCAGAATACAGAAGTGTGTGTCATAAATACCTGTTGTTTTATTCATGACGCGAAGGAAGAAAGCATCAATACCATACTGGAGCTGGCACAGCTTAAAGAGACCGGTTCGCTGAAGTACCTTATAGTGTGCGGATGTCTCGCCACCAGGTATGCTGATGAGATATCGGAACTGATACCGGAGGTGGATGCCATTCTTTCATCATCGGCATCCGATGAACTGCTGCAGACCCTGGACAGGCTAAAGGCAGGCGAGCTGTCCGATAAAAAAGTGACGAAGGATGTAAACCATACTCCTGTATTTAAGGTAGAAAGGCTTCACAACACATTAAAAAATTTCGCATATTTAAAAATAGCCGAGGGCTGCGACAAACACTGTACGTATTGTGTCATACCCTCGATAAAAGGCGCGTACAGAAGCACTCCCATAGAAGAGATAGTGGAAGAAGCAAAGCACGCGGTATCAAAAGGCAAAAATGAACTGATCATCGTAGCTCAGGAGACCACTCTTTACGGAATCGATATATACGGGAAAAAGAGTATAGCGCTTCTTTTAGAGAAGCTGAATGAGGTAGAAGGTCTGGACTGGATCAGGCTGATGTACTGCTATCCCGAGGAGATAGACGATGAGCTGATCGGTGCTATGAAGAAGCTTGATAAGGTATGCAAATACATCGATATGCCCATACAGCATATCTCGGATTCCGTATTAAAAAGAATGGGCCGTCTCACTACCGGAGACGATATCAGGAATATCATAAATAAACTGAGAAAAGAGATACCCGATATTGTTATCAGGACCTCTCTTATCACGGGATTCCCCGGAGAGACCGAAGAGGACCATAAGGAGCTTCTCGAATTCCTTAAGGAATACAAGCTTGAAAGAGTGGGTGTGTTTACATTCTCGAAGGAAGAAGGAACACCCGCTGCAAAACTCAGGCCCCAGATCACTAAAAAGGTGAAGACTGCGCGTCGTAAAGAACTGATGCTTGCTCAGCAGCAGATCACTTTTGACGCGAACAACAGGATGTCGGGAAGGATCCTCGATGCAGTCATTGAAGGAAAACTTGTAGAGGACTGTGTGTATGTCGGAAGGACATACCGTGATGCCCCCGATGTTGACGGACAGTGCTTTATAGAAGCCGACCGCGACATAGTCCTGGGCGAAAAGATTAAAATCAGAATACATAAAGCATCAGGGTATGACCTGATAGCTTCGGAGGTAAAATAAATGAATACACCAAACAAAATTACTTTGTTCAGGATTATTCTCATCCCGGTATTTATAGTTATTTTTCTGGGAAGCATCCCGGACAGGAAGACAGCGGATATCATAGCGCTTGTCATATTCTGTGTGGCTTCGATGTCCGACTTTTTGGACGGATATCTTGCCAGAAAACATAACATGGTCACGGACTTCGGAAAACTGATGGATCCCCTGGCAGATAAACTTCTGGTATGTATTACACTCATCTGCTTTGTAAAGCTGAGAGGCCCGGAGTATGTCGGAGATTACAGCTTCCCTACATGGTGTGCCATCATCATCATGACCAGAGAATTTGCCATCAGCGGTATCAGACAGCTGGCAGCCGACAAGGGTGTTATCATTGCGGCAGGCATCTGGGGCAAAGTAAAGACTGTAGTACAGCTCTTCATGTGTATTGATTACATCATCATGCCCGAGTTTATCGATATGGGCCAGGAATGGTTCGCTGTGACAGGCGTGGTTCTGATGTATCTGGCTACGGGACTCACGGTCATTTCACTTGTTGATTATTTACTCAGGAACAGAAAGGTGCTTAAGATCAGCGTAAAATAAAAACGATGAAAGGAGGAATAAAAATGAGAAAAGATATACGTTATGTGATATGTCTTGTTTTTATTATACTCCTCGCATTGTTATGCATTTACAGGATTTTGGCCGACAAAGAGATAGAAGAAGAGAAAAAAGATCCCGATATTACAAATGTATCACCCATACCGACGCCGCGTACCATAGTACTTCCGGGAGATGAGGACAAAATCCTGGGTACTGTACGTTACTATACCGTAAAGCTTTCACAGAAAAGCATAGAATCCGTAGAATCGGTAGTAGGTCAGGATACGGAGGTGACTCCAAAACTTATATGCGAATATATCAAGGATGCCCTGGAAGATGAAGAAATAGACATAGACATCAATGATATACAGCAGAAGGACGGAATCTGCACCATAGATCTGTCTAAGGATATTGTTTCCGTAGCAGCAAAGGATGCAGCCCTCGAAAAACTGATACTCGACGCATTTTCCATGAGCATAATCGACAATTGCGCCGATGTAGTCGGGGTATCGTTTAAGATCGATAACGCGCCGTATTCCACGGCTAACATAAAGCTTCAGGACGGAGAGGTATATCTTAAAAATTGAAGGTCATAGTCATAGGCGGCGGAGCTGCCGGAATGATGGCGGCGTATTCCGCGAGTATGAACGGGGCGGAAGTGCTGCTGATCGAAAAGAACGAAAAACTAGGTAAAAAAATATATATAACCGGTAAGGGAAGGTGCAATCTGGCTAACTTCTGTACGAAAGAGGATTTTATGAAAAACGTGGTATCGAATCCAAAGTTTCTGTACAGCAGCCTGAATCAGCTTCCCCCTTATGATACCGTGGATCTGTTTAATTCCATGGGTCTTAAAACAAAAGTAGAACGGGGCAACCGTGTATTTCCTGAATCGGATCATGCCTCGGATGTTACTAAAGCACTCGAAAAAACATTACGGCAAAATGGAGTGAAAATACTCTTAAACACCGGGGTAAAGAAGATCCTGGACCGTAACGGAGCGTTTAGCGGAGTAGAGACCGAACGCGGAGATGTGATACAGGGAGATGCCTGTATAGTGGCTACGGGAGGCTTAAGTTATCCATCAACGGGATCAACCGGGGACGGATATGAGTTTGCCAGACGCATGGGTCATACACTGACAAAAATGTACCCTTCACTTGTGGGACTTAAAACGAAAGAAACATTCGTGAAGGATATGGAAGGGCTTTCTCTACGGAATATAGCTGTAAAGTTTATCATAGACGGAAAAGAAAAGTTCAGAGAACAGGGTGAACTGCTTTTTACACATAACGGAGTGAGCGGTCCTCTGATTCTCACCGCTTCGGCACTGTTTACAGGGGATATAGCTTCGGGTAAAAAGACAAAACTCATCATAGACTTAAAGCCGGCTCTTACCGAAGAAACGCTTGATGCAAGGATAGTCCGGGATTTTACCTCGATGAGCAACAAAGCGGTAAAGAATATCCTGGGAGGACTGGTACCTTCGTCCATGGTAGCTGTGGTATTGAGGCTGTCCGGGATCGGAGGCGACAAAAAAGCCAATTCCGTTACTGCGAACGAGAGAAAAAATCTTATAAAAGTCATAAAATCATTTACTCTTGAGATAAAGAATACGGGAGATTACTCCGAAGCCGTAGTGACGAAGGGCGGGGTAAGCACAAAAGAAATCAATCCCAGAACCCTGGAGTCCCTGAGGTGCAGCGGAGTATACTTTGCGGGAGAGGTCATAGACGTTGACGCATTTACCGGCGGATACAACCTGCAGATAGCATGGTCCACCGGATATACCGCGGGACAGATCAAACATGAAAGGAACAAGAAAATGAAGTCGATAAGCATAGCCATAGACGGACCTGCCGGTGCCGGAAAAAGCACGATAGCAAAGCATATAGCAAAAGAACTCGGATATATCTATATCGATACCGGCGCCATGTATCGTTCCATCGCATATTACATGGTAAAGAACGATGTGGATATTACCGACGAAGAAAAAGTATGTGACGCATGCAAGAACATAGAACTTAAAACTATCTATGTCGAAGGGCTCCAGCATGTTCTCTTAAACGGAGAAGATGTCACAGGATTCATCAGAACCGATGAGGTGGGTTCGGCAGCGTCTAAAATATCCGCATATTCAAATGTGAGAAAGTTCCTGGTGTCCCTGCAGCAGAAAATGGCTGAGAGCGAGAACGTGGTCATGGACGGAAGAGATATCGGATCGGTTGTACTTCCCAATGCTTCGCTTAAAATATATCTTACGGCAAGCGTAGAGGAACGTGCGAGACGCAGGTTCAAAGAATATACCGAACAGGGACAGGAATGCGACCTTGAGCAGATAAAAAAAGAGATAGAGGAAAGAGATCATCGCGATATGACCAGGGAGATTTCGCCCCTTGTATGTGTACCCGATGCACATGTTATAGATTCTTCTGATCTCGACATAGACGGAGTGTGCCGGGCGGTGTTTGACCTGGTGGAAAAATTAAAGAAATGACAGTAAAAGTAGCTGAAAGCGCCGGATTCTGTTTTGGAATCGAAAGAGCGGTCAAAACCGTATACGAACAGCTCAAAAAACAAAAACCCGTATACACTTTCGGTCCCATTACCCACAACGAGACGGTCTGCGACGAACTCGCGGCCCGCGGCGTAAAGATCATAAATGATGCAGGAGAGATCGCGGATATTAAAAATTCCGTGATTATCATACGTTCCCATGGTGTGACGGAAGAGTTATACCGGTTCATTAACGAAAGCGCATTAAAAAACGGCAATGAAATAATAGACGCTACATGCACTTTTGTAAAAAAAATCCACAGGATAGTCAGCGAGGAATCGGCAAAGGGTTATGACGTCATAATCATAGGGGATGCTTCTCATCCCGAAGTACAGGGAATCTGCGGATGGGCTTCGGGAAGGTGTACGGTAATAAACTCTACCGAAGAAGCAGAGGATTATAAGCCCGGAAACACCGAAAAAACGTTGCTTGTAGCACAAACAACATTTAATATAAATAAATTTAAAGTATTAGTTGAAATTTTACAAAAAACAGTGTATAATATAAATGTTGTTAACTCTATTTGCAACGCTACCGAGAAAAGGCAGCTCGAAACGAAGGAACTTGCAGCTTCATGTGACGCTATGATAGTCATAGGAGGAAGCCACAGTTCCAACACCAGAAAGCTGAAGGAGATCTCGGAGAAGGAATGCAAAAATACTTACCACATACAGACGAGTGATGACTTGGATCTGAAAGTTTTCGGATCTTTCCGTTGCGTAGGTATTACAGCAGGGGCGTCCACCCCAAAAACTATAATCAAGGAGGTTCAAGAAATTATGTCAGAAATGAATTTTGACGCGATGCTTGACGAATCAATGAAGACAATACACAACGGGGAGGTAGTCGAAGGTAAAGTCATTTATGTCAAAGAAGACGAGATTGCTCTTGACATAGGATACAAGGCAGACGGAATTATTCCTAGAAGCGAATATACCAATACACCTAATATTGACCTTAGAACCGTTGTAAAAGAAGGCGATACGATTCAAGCAAAGGTACTTAAGGTTAACGACGGAGAGGGTCAGGTATCCCTCACCTACAAGAGACTTGCCGCAGAGCGCGGAAGCGAGAAGCTTGCTAAAGCTTTTGAGAACAAAGAGGTACTTAAGGCCAGAGTTACAGAGGTACTTGGCGGCGGTATCTGCGTAGTATACGATGAGACCAGAGTTTTCATTCCCGCAAGTCTTGTTTCGGATGTTTATGAGAAGAATCTCGATAAGTACAAGGATCAGGAGATCGAATTTGTAGTTACCGAGTTCCAGCCTAAGAAGAGAAGAATTATCGGTGACCGCAAGCAGCTTCTTGTTGCACGCAAGGCCGAAGCTATGAAGAAGCTCTTCGAGACCATCAAGGTTGGCGATGTTATCGAGGGTACAGTAAAGAACATTACAGACTTCGGTGCATTTATTGACTTGGGCGGTGCTGACGGTCTTCTTCACATCTCAGAGATGTCATGGGGCAGGATCGACAATCCCAAGAAGGTATTCAAGGTTGGCGATACGGTACGTGCATTTATCAAAGATATCCAGGGAACAAAGGTTGCACTTTCAATGAAGTTCCCCGATCAGAACCCTTGGGCTGATGCAGAAGAGAAGTACGCAGTCGGCAATATCGTAAAGGGCAAGGTTGCTCGTATGACCGATTTCGGTGCATTCGTAGAACTCTTCCCCGGTGTTGATGCACTTCTTCATGTTTCACAGATTTCCAGAGAGCACATCGAGAAGCCTTCAGATGTATTAAAGGTAGGACAGGAAATCGAAGCTAAGATCCTTGACTGCGATCTTGAGAATAAGAAGATCAGCTTAAGTATCAAGGCACTTCTTCCCAAGGAAGAAAATGATCAGCCTGCTGCAGAAGAACAGTCTGAAGAGAGTGTTGGCGAAACCGAAAGCGCTAATTCATAATATTTGATAATTTGCTTTTAGAACACTGAACAGACTTAAAATCATGTTTTTTAAGTCTGTTCTTTTTCTTAAAAACATACGAGCGGAGGTGGTATCTTGGATAATTACGAAAGCTTTAAAAAAGATGTCCTGTCCCTTACCGGAATCGATCTGAATTCCTATAAGGAAGGTCAGATGAAGAGAAGGATCGATTCACTGATCTCCAGGAATAAGCTTACAGGGTATAATTCATACGTTAACCTTATAAGGACCAACAGGGACAAGTTTGATGAATTTGTTAATTATCTCACGATAAACGTTTCGGAGTTCTGGAGAAACGGAGAACAATGGGCGATATTGGAGAAGGATATACTTCCTGTTATCACAAAATCCGGATCTGTTAAGATCTGGAGCGCGGCATGCTCCACAGGAGACGAACCTTATTCACTGGTTATGCTCCTTAGGAAGTACCTAGATTTCTCAAGGATCAAGATCACTGCGTCCGACCTTGACAAACAGGTCCTTGCAGCTGCCAAGACAGGCATTTATATGGAGAAGAGCTTAAAAGGACTTCCTGCCGAATTCAGGACCAAGTACTTTAAGCAGCTTCCAAACGGCCAGTTTGAAGTAAGTGCCGACTTAAAGAGATGTATTACATTTATGGAACATAACCTGTTATCAAACTCATATCCTTCGGATTTTGATATGATCGTATGCAGGAACGTTCTGATTTACTTTACGGACGAAGCAAAAGAGGCTATATACAGAAGATTCTATAAATCCTTAAAGGCAAACGGTATTCTTTTCCTTGGCAGTACCGAACAGATACTGCATCCGAAGGATTACGGATTTGAACCGATCTCATCGTTCTTCTACAAAAAGATATGATGATTTGTATTGATTTTTAGCGGTCAATAGTATATAGTGTAATATATAGGACGGATACGGATATGGACAGAAAAATCAGGGTTTCGGTTGACGCTATGGGCGGTGACTACGCACCCTTAGAGATAGTCAAAGGAACTGTTGAGGCGGTCAACGAAAACGGTAAACTTAAGTGTTACCTTGTAGGAGACGAAGCTAAGATACAGATGGAGTTGTCCAAGTACACATATAACAAGGACAGCATTGAGATAGTACCCGCCGACGAAGTGATTACAAACGACGAGGCGCCGGTTCTGGCCATCAGAAGAAAGAAGAATTCTTCAGTGGTTGTAGGACTGAACCTTGTAAAGTCCGGTGACGCGGACGGATTTGTATCTGCGGGAAGTACGGGAGCCGTACTTGTAGGCGCACAGCTTATAGCCGGACGTATCAAAGGTGTTGAGAGAACTCCTTTGGCACCTGTGGTACCTACACTTAAAGGATGTTCACTTCTTATAGACTGCGGAGCGAATGTAGATGCCAGATCCTCACATCTTCTCCAGTTTGCGAAGATGGGCTCGATATACATGGAAAATGTTATAGGCGTCAAGAATCCGAAGGTAGCTATAGTGAATATCGGAACAGAGGAGGAAAAAGGAAATTTTCTGGTAAAAGAAACATATCCCCTTCTCAAGAACTGTTCGGATATCAATTTTGTCGGAAGTATTGAATCACGTCAGATACCTTATGGCGACGCAGATGTCATAGTCTGCGAAGCATTTGTCGGGAACGTGATACTTAAGATGTACGAAGGAGTTGCGGGCGCACTGCTTACAAAGATAAAAGGAGCTATGACCTCGAACTTAAAGAGCAAGATCGGAGCGCTTCTTTGCAAGAAATCGCTGAAGAAGACCTTAAAGGGTTTCAGTATGGACGAATACGGCGGAGCACCTATGCTGGGTCTGAACGGACTGGTTGTAAAGACCCATGGTAATTCAAAGTCTGTAGAGATAAAGAACTCCATTCTGCAGTGCATCAAATTTAGCGAGAGCGATATACCTGAGAAAATCAGGAGAAATTTACAGGAATAATTTAGGAGGTTATTATGGAATTTGAGAAAATACAGAAGATCATTTCAGATGTATTGAACGTGGATGCCGGAGAGATCAAGCCGGAGACAACCTTTATCGATGATCTCGGTGCTGATTCACTTGATGTATTCCAGATCATTATGGGAATCGAAGAGGAATTTGACATTGAGATTTCAAACGAGGATGCTGAAAATATTGTTACGGTTTCGGATGCAGTTGAACAGATCAAGAAAGCTATCAAATGATTTTAGAGGCTGTCAGAAGACAGCTTCTTTTTTGAGTAAACGGAGGACAGTTACTTGTTAACGGATATTAAAATCAAAGAACTTGAAGGAAAGATAGGATATACATTCAAGAATAAAGATCTCATGATCCTGGCTCTTTCACACAGCTCGTATGTAAACGAGCTTGCTGTAAGGAACAAGCAGTGTAATGAGAGAATAGAGTTCCTGGGCGACGCCATCCTGGAGATGGTTTCCAGTGAATATCTTTATAAGACAAGACCCCAGGATAAAGAGGGCGTTATGTCGAAGCAAAGAGCTGCGCTTGTTTGTGAGAAAGCGCTTTCAACAGCAGCCAGAGCTATATCTTTGGGCAATTATCTTTTGCTGGGCAAAGGAGAGGCAGCCAACGGCGGATCCGACAGGGATTCCATACTGGCAGATGCTTTTGAGGCAATGATCGGAGCTCTTTACCTTGACGGCGGTTATGAAGTAGTAAAAGCATTTGTTATCAAGCACGTTCTTGAGAGCGGGAACGGTGGGACTTTTGTGGACTATAAGTCCCGTTTCCAGGAGATTGTTCAGGGTAAGACCAGTGCGAAGATTGTATACGAGCTCGTAGGCGAGACAGGACCTGAGCATGACAGGAAGTTTGAAGTGGTAGTATCCCTGAACGGTGTGGTACTGGGTAAAGGTGTAGGACACAACAAAAAGTCGGCAGAGCAGAATGCCGCCATGGAAGCTATCAGTACTACCAGACGTAAGACTGACTGGACTTAAATTAACTTATGAGGACAGGTTGGAAAAATGTACCTAAAAAGTATTGAAATACATGGTTTTAAATCTTTTGCAAATAAAATACTGTTCGAATTTCATGACGGTATTACGGCCATAGTGGGTCCGAACGGCAGCGGTAAGAGTAATGTAGCAGACGCCGTGAGATGGGTCTTGGGAGAACAGAGCGCCAAGCAGCTCAGAGGTTCTTCCATGCAGGACGTCATCTTTTCGGGATCCGAAGCCAGAAAACCCATGGGATACGCATATGTCGAGATCACATTTGATAATTCGGACCATAAGCTTGGTATAGACTATGAGGAAGTAGCTGTAGCCAGACGTGTATACAGGTCGGGTGAGAGCGAATATCTTCTGAACAACAACGTATGCAGGCTTAAAGATGTACAGGAACTATTCATGGATACCGGTATCGGTAAGGAAGGTTATTCCATCATCGGACAGGGCCAGATAGACAAGATCCTCTCCACGAAACCGGAGGACAGGCGTGAACTCTTTGATGAAGCGGCAGGTATCGTCAAATTCAAGAAGAGAAAAAGTGTTGCCGAGAAGAATCTGTTTGAAGCTACCGATAACCTGATCCGTGTGAACGATATCATCGGAGAGCTTGAAAAGCAGATAGGACCTTTGGAGAAGCAGTCCGAGGTAGCCAGGGAATACCTGAGATTAAAGGAAATCCTGAAGAACCTCGAAGTAAATAACTTCTTAAAGGAATACGAAGAGAGCGGTAAAAAGAAAAAAGATCTCGACGAGAAATGCGATATAGCGGTTGAAGAACTGGAAAACACAAAGAATTCCAATGAGAAGGCCGAAGCGGAGTACAAAAGGCTTGACGGCGTTATCGCGGAACTTGAAGAGTCACTCAATGGACTCAAGAACGACAGACAGGAAACTCTCATCGATATAGAGAAAAAAGAGGGTGAGATAAAGCTCTTAAACCAGCAGCTTGAAAACATCGTCCAGAATAAGTCGAGAATATCCGAATCACTTAAAGAACTCGATTCCGAGATAGATGAAAAGTTTGAAGAACGTGCCAGATTCGAAAAGCAGAAGCAGTCATTTGAAGAAAAGATCAATGATTGCTCCGGCAGGCGTGACGAAGTAGGTGCAAAACTTGAAGCCATAAGAAGTGAGATAGAGAAGCTCTCGGGCAGCATAGAGGATGCAAACGGAGAGATACTGGAGATAGCGAATCTGAACGGTCAGGTCAGAACCAACATCGAACACGCCGATACCATTATCGAGCAGCTGAATATCAGAAGGGCAGAGCTTTCCAGCAGACTTCTCACATTAAAGAGCGACGAAGCCGACGGTATCGAGATTGCCGGCGGATGTAGGGAAAAACTTGAAAACATAAATTCTGAGATAAAAGAAAACGAAGATAAAAGAAGCGGTCTGGAGAAAAAAATAGTCGAATTAAACGGTGAGCGTAAAAAGTACACCGAAGAGATAGACAGGACCGGACAGGAATACATGGGGTTAAAGTCCAGGCTTGAAGCCCTGGTGCAGATTTCCGAGAGATATGACGGATACAGCACTCCTGTTAAAAAAGTCATGGAGAATAAAGACAGCTTCCCCGGAATATGCGGAGTTGTAGCAGATCTTTTTTCTACTGAAAAGAAATACGAGACTGCGGTCGAGACTGCTCTGGGTGCCAGCATCCAGCATGTGGTGACCGAAGACGAAAAAACGGCCAAGAACGTTATCGAATACCTGAAACGCGAGAAACTCGGAAGAGCTACTTTCCTTCCCATCACCTCCATAGGAGACGGAAACAGAGGAAAAGTAGAGAACGGCGTGTTTGACGAAAAAGGAGTTATAGGGGATGCAGCTTCACTTGTATCGGCAGACGAGAAATATGCCGGCATAGTCAGACACTTACTCAAGAGCTTTGTCGTAGTGGATAATGTAGATAACGCTCTTTTGATTGCCAAAAAATATGATTATAACATAAGGCTTGTAACCCTCGAAGGAGAGCTCCTATCACCCGGAGGTTCCATAGCCGGTGGTGCATACAAGACAAAAGGCAACCTGCTCGGCAGAAAAAGAGAGATAGAAGAACTCGAAGTAAGAATCGGTAAAAAGTCAAAAGAACTCGATTCCTTAAGAAAAGAGCTGGCAGGTATAAACGAAAACGGAAGAGAGGCTTCCGACAACCTTGAAAAAGTAAAGAACGGTTTAAGAGATATGTATGTCAGCCGTAACACAGCTGATATGGAACTTAAAGCTTCAAACAAGAATCTAGAAGATATCCGTTCGAAGATATCCGGATACAAGACAGAGACTCAGGAACTCGAGAAGAAGATCTCAGAACTTAAAAAAGAGATAGAAAACGAGAACAGGAGCTTAAGTGACAACGATGAAAAGAGCAGGACTCTATCCAAATCGATAGAAGATACAAACGCTCTGATCCTCGAGAAAAAAGCAGAAGAAAAAGAAGCAGCTGATCTGGTATCGAAAATAGCCCTGGATTTCGCCAATATCGAACAGGCATCGAATTATACGGGTGAGAATATCGCACGTATCGATTCAGAGATAGAACGCTTAAAAGCAAACAAGGAACGTATAAGGACCAGTTCCGAAGAGGCCGATGAAGAGTTAGAGAGTAAAAAGGAACATGCGGGCGAGATCAAAGAACTGATCAAAGCCGGCAGGGCAAAAGTGGAAGCTCTTGCTAAAAACATCGAAGAACTCACCGGTAAAAAGGAACAGATAAACCATGACCATAAAGAGTTCTTCAACTCCTGGTCGGAACTTAGCAAACAGATCAACGATCTCGAAAAAGAAGCTATGAGGCTTCAGAACCAGAGAGACAAGCTCGGTGAGATATTAGATGCTCAGGTAACATATATGTGGGAAGAGTACCAGCTGACTCCTACAACGGCCGAAGAATACAGGGATGAGGAATTCAAAGCTTCATCTGCCAGAAAAGATATTTCTGACTGCAGGCAGAGCATTAAAAAACTCGGAGACGTAAATGTAAACGCCATCGAAGAGTTCAAGAACGTATCCGAAAGATACGGCCTGCTCACCGGTCAGCGTAAAGATCTCACGGAATCAAAAGCAAAGATAGAAGAACTTATAAAAGAACTTGACGAGGCCATGAGGAAGCAGTTTACGGAACGTTTCGAATTCATCAGACAGGAGTTTAATGTCGTATTCCGTGAACTTTTCGGAGGCGGAAAAGGAGAACTTGAACTTATAGAGGATGAGGATGTCCTGGAGGCAGGTATCCGGATCATCGCCCAGCCGCCCGGAAAAAAGCTTCAGAATATGATGCAGCTTTCAGGTGGAGAGAAGGCGCTCACAGCTATAAGCCTTCTGTTTGCCATCCAGAATCTGAAGCCTTCGCCTTTCTGTCTGCTTGACGAGATAGAGGCGGCCCTCGATGACTCAAACGTAAAGCGTTACGCCAGCTATCTGCATAAGCTGACCAAGAATTCGCAGTTCATAGTCATCACACACAGACGAGGCACCATGGCCAGTGCAGACATGCTGTACGGAATCACCATGCAGGAGAAGGGTGTATCGACGCTGGTATCGGTTAGTCTGATAGAAGACGACCTGGATAAGTAGTGATATATATGGTTTATGAGTGGCTAAGGGCCAGACTGTGAATAGTCACAAATAATAAAATGTTAAGAGGTGTAACATGGGAGAGGAAAAAGAAAAGAAAAAAGGGTTTTTCAGTCGTTTGTTTTCTGGCCTTTCAAAGACCAGAAAAAGCATAGCAAGCGGCCTTTCGGGAATATTCAGTGCCTTTTCTTCTATAAATGACGAGTTCTACGAGGAACTGGAAGAGACACTCATTATGGCCGATCTGGGT
>JAEEGL010917503.1_pt1 | contig 13786 bp, 16 predicted proteins | sample 9134231 | NCBI WGS metagenome assembly JAEEGL01 (sample SAMN16246548, study PRJNA631951) | gut metagenome | biome: gut microbiome; feature: rumen; material: fiber-attached | host: Bos | place: Iran: Karaj | collected 2018-10 | reverse complement strand
GCTGTCACAGCGAAATCCTATGAGATCCCGTATAAGACCTTATATAAGATCAGAGACCGGATCGTGAAGGAAGTGCCGGGTATCAACCGGGTGCTTTGGGACTTCAGCGATAAGCCGGTAAGCACCATCGAGTGGGAATAGTAGAAGATCTTAAAACACACAAATAACCCTATAAAATAGCCCTTTTCAGGGCTATTTATTTTTGTGGTTTGTGGTATATTTGTGGTATGGAGGCAGAATCCTATGAAATATAGTAGTTATACTACCAGATTACTCAAAAGAAAGCAGGGTTCTATCTGGCAAGCAAGGCTAAAATACAAAGATCCTATTACAAATCGCTGGAAAGAAACATCAAAAATGCTTCAAGAAGCAAAAGGAAAAAGAGAAGCAAACAAAATGGCTTTGGAGTGGTTCAACGAAATGAATGAAGCAGCTTCTCTGGCTCCAGAAGGTTCAAAAGAGGACAACAGAACAATCAGCGAGGTCGTAAAAGCATATCTTGAATTTCAGCTTTCAACAGGAGAGCTAGAACAATCAACGCACGATATGCAATTGGCTAATTTTGAAAGGAATATTGAACCGTATCTTGGAGACATTTCTTTTTATCACTTAGACAGAACCTCAATAATGAAATGGCACACGGAGTTGAGTAAAAAAGGGCATTCTCAAAGATACATTTATACAAGTTACATTGTTATAGCGAAAGTCTATAACTATTATGTTGAAATAGGAGAGCTGGCAAGAAACCCGTTTAATCAAGTAAAAATCACAAAGGATTATGCACCAAAAGTAACTCACTTAACAAAAGACCAAATGGAACACTTTTTGACTTGTGTTTATGCAAACTTTGATGATGATAGTCAAATGTTGGTTGGTTGTTTGTTGGCATATTACGCCGCTCTTAGAAGAGGTGAAATATGTGGGCTTCGTTGGAGAGATATTGATTTTACAAACCACACATTGACCGTATCTTCCGCTATTGGAATTACTAAAGACGGAACATACACAAAAATGCCGAAAAACAAATCAAGCGTAAGAACATTTCCAATGATCCCTCAACTAGAGAAAGCGTTAAAGGATAGATATTACGAGATTCATCCAGAAGGCAATTGGTTTGTTATAGGATACGGAACAGATTATATGAGTCCGTTTACGTTCAGCAATAAGTTTAAGGAGTTTGTAGACGCATACAATATAACTGATGCTTATGGAAACAGTTTAACGCCACACGGATTAAGACATAACATGGCATCCGTTGGAGTTAGATCACAGATGGATATTGCAAGTTTAAGCAAAATGATGGGACACGCATCCAGGGCAATGACGCTTGATACCTATGCAGATGCAAACAAAGATGCAATGATTGTTGCAGCAAACAAACTGAGTGAGACGTTTAAAAAAGAAGGAGACTTCTTAGTAACGGACGTATATGACGAAGATAATGCAACTAATAACGAAGAGACTACCGACGAGTAGTCTCTTTATTTGAGACAATAAGATTTTTTAATTATAATTCTTACAGAAAAGGAGAAAAATAATATATGGAAGATTGCAAAATCAAAATTGATTATGCTGTCCTTTCCTATTGAATGGCAAAGGAATTAGGACACAGAGGTTTCAGGTGTATCGGCACCGGTGAGAATAAGAATAAGCCAGGCTTTAAGGTCTTCTATTTTGAAGACACAGACGAATTGAGGCAAGCAATATCAGAAATCAAAAAGGAGTATAGAGATGGGAAGATCCAGCAATGAAAAAAAGAAAAACTACTGAAATGGAAAAACGGGAAAGTACTTAAACCAAGAAAGCTTTATTATTGACAAAAGAATCAACAAAGAAGATCCGGATAATAAATGATTGGAACTTGAAAAGGATGCGCTCTGAATTGCGATAAAAGATCTCACGCCATCTGAACTTATCTTCTATTTGTACGTTATGAGCAACAAAAATAAGACGGAGTGAAACTTCTCTCCACAAGACATGATGAATAAAACAGGATTATCAGAAAGATCAATCAGAAATGCAAAGCACGGTCTGAAGAAGAAAGGTTACTGAGATGAAGAGTACGGGATCTTTCATCAATACAAGGATTCCGGCAAAACTTTCCGGGAAGATCCGGCAAAACTTGCCGAAGATACCGGAAACATTTGCAGGACAAATAATATAAGTTCAACAAAGATGACAAAAGATAATATGGAAACTTCCAGCCAGGATGCTGGAAGTTTCCTTAATCATCCAAAAGAAGAAGAATTCATTTTTTAACAAATAAAGTTAGGAATTTGATGTTTTTTTGTGAATAATGATATAGAGAGATATCTTGAAGGTCAAGCATCTGATACCGATGCCGAGTTAATTTCCGGTTACAAGAGCTCGTTAAAATGGTTGAACCGGTAAAAAACCGCCTCATAATAGAAGCGGCTTTAATTACTCTGTTTCTTTTATGTGTATTGCCAATTTCTCACCGAATTCTGGTTCATCACAAGACAATTCATTCCACCATTGCCTTTGGTCTAGATCGTCATAACAATCTATTCTTTTGTATGGCGTTATGTTAAGTGACATTTTGGGAGTCGGAATATAGTATTCACTTAACGGTGTTGCAACTCCATATCCGAACTGCAACTCACAAGCTTCTACGATCCGTGCCATGTACAAATCAAACACGTCTGAATTTATTCCATGTTTTTTGAATGCATCAATCCAAGCATCCTCAAATACAAGTACTCCTATTTCAAACCACTTTTTACTTTTCTTACCAGTCCGCGAAACATAATCAGTGTGTATATAAAACGCCAAACGTCCATTTTCAAAATTCAGAACTATATCTTCTACACAGTTATTTCCAATTCTCTCTTTTATTAATTTCTTTAGATTCTCTTCATATAAACTAACACTATCCATATGGTAACCTCCGTTTTTTTGTAATTGTTCTATAATTCAATTATTTCTTCAGAATAGTCAACATCATATTCAATTTCTTTATTGCAATGAGGACAGATGATTTTCTTGTTTGGATCGTATTCCTTAATTGTTACTTCATCAATTACTTCATCACAATGGGTACAAAAGCCAATATCCAGTCCTTGATTACTATAATAATCTTTTATAGATAAAGTATTATTATCCTTTTTATACTCTACTATTCTGCCTTCTGAACTATTATCACTTTCCCAAGTATATTCTAGTTCAAATACCTCAGTTGTTTTTGCAAACTCTTTTATGAAGTCTTTCATTTTTTCTTCTGGTAATATGCAATCAATGAATAATGGATAGAATTCATGTTCCTCTATGCAACAACAATCATCTTCCTCACTATAATCATCCAGAAAACCGTCAAGGTCATCTGAAAGGTGTTGCGTTTCTTTTTCAAATCTTTGTTTAAACTCTTCGCAGAACCTCTCTGCATCTTCTACACCTTTAACTGTCAAACTTAATGTTTCCATTATAAATGCTCTCCCTATAAATACAGTTTATGTCTTTCAATTAACAGACGTCAAACTTCATAGTAGTTCACATATTGTGTAATCAGATTGAATAAAAGTTCACATTGTGTGAATTTCACTTCAGGCTGCAGAATAGAGCACCACCAGAACATCATCCAACTGCAGATCTGAAGATCCCAAAACCCCACCCCCTCTTTGGACGTTTTTTAACAAAAGATATTTATTAACTTTTGTACAATACGAAGGTTTATAAACACGGGACGGTACCGTCACGCCCGTCACGACCGTTATTTGAAACCGTCACGCGAAAGGAGATTTTTATGGAAAAACAAGAAGAATTAAGAAAAAGATGCAGATTCCTGAAATGAGAGAAAGGAATAAACTACGCACAGATCGCAGAAGCGATCGGGATGAATAAACACTCATTCTATAACTTTATTGCCGGCAGACGGACTCTTTTGGGCTACAGAAGACAATGGCAACTTGATAACTATCTGAAGGAGGAAGAAAGCAAATGTTTGTAAACGACAACTACATGAACTTCAAAAGGCATGAAGCAAACATGCGGAATCAACTGAGGACGACCAGCAGCGATGGAAAGATCTCATACACGATCATCAGAACGAATGAAGAACTGATGGACTACGCACTCGCAGGAGGTGAAGACCTTCCTTACGCCTTGCGTAAGGAAGCAAAGAGGCAAAGGTATGTGTGGAACAGCGAAGCAGTGAGGAAGAATCTTGACAAGGCAATCACTGAAGCACTTAACCAAATGCAAGGAGAAATCATCACTTGAGTAGACAGAGGTGTGCTGCCTTACATTGAGGACACAACACTTGATCTGTTTAATACTATTAACTACAACGGTACGGAGTTTGTAGCGCAAAAACCACACAAAGAGCCAAAGAGTTGAGCAGAGAAATTCGGAGAACAGGTTGGTAAAGTTCTTGGCAACGCGATCTGAAACATCTTTGATGACACAATGAATGGAAAAAGATAAAATAAAAATATGAAAAAAGAAGAAATGCTTCAGGATCTTCTGGAACAGGGTTATACAGAAGAAGAGGCACTTCAGAAGATACAAGAATATGAAGAAGAGCAAGAACATCTTGCCTTCTTCATATTCCAGGAGATCTTCAGTAGACCAAAAAACTAAGGAGAAAAAATATGTTGTTGATTAACTGTGCTCCATCAGAAAAGACCGCAGTAAGAGAAAGTATTATTAGAAATTTTGCCCCTGTTGTTCTAGACGGTACGGGAAGGTTAGAAGAAACTGATGAAGGATTCAAAATACAAGGTGATGGGTTCTTGTATTGGGGAGATCCGGAAATCATAAATGGTGAACTGGTAATTCCTGACGGTAACTTAAATCCAACAAGGATGATCATGTCTATAAAAGATGAGTTTCCAGATATAGATATTCATGGTTCTATGGAGTTTGGAGGAGACAGTTTTAGAGAGTATTATTGGTTTGAATCCACTCCAGGCAACAATAAAGTTTTTGTTGATAAAGCTGTTGACTGCGATATTCTTAGAGACACTATGGTAGGATACCCTTTAAGTAAATGTGTTTATACAATCAGATCTGGCTACGGAGTATTCGCTATTAAAACAAAAGAGGATTTTTTTAAAGCTGCCAAAGTACTTGAGGCATTTAAAGCGTATGCTTCCACACAAAAAGGAAAAATTGGAAGCATGTGGGACGGCTTCATCAGCGAAGATCATGATGAGTTTGATTACGGTTGGGAAAATCTTTATGGAGCAAAAGGTTATAGTTTGAAGATGAGCGATAAATTCATTGATGACTTTTTCAATAAATATGAAGCAAAAGATCGCAAAGAAGAAGTAAGCGAATCAGAAGTAGCAGCTAATGAAGAAAAAATCTTTGCAATGATTGAAAGCGGGCTTGACGTTGGAGAAATAGCAGAAATTTTAGGCTTGCCTGAAGAAGTTGTAGAATCAATCGCTTTCCCAGATTAAGCATAATTAAAATGTATGTAGTTGTTCACAAAAAGATATTGTTAATAATCTGAACAAAAACAATAAGAAAACAGGCCTTCAAAGGCCTGTTTTTGCACAATTAGATCTGTTTAGCAAATCAATTGATTTTTACAACAATGCTAATTTACCAAAAAACAATACTAGCTATGTCTTTTTCTTCAAAGCCGACTAAACCAATCATATCTACATCAACAAAATATGAGATATTTGTACCATAGTCTTCTGTTCCTTGAAAATCACCTTCCCATTCTTTTTTGTCTGTGGTTGTTATTCTGACTCTTTCGCCAATTTTATCTTTTAACACATCATATTTGCCTATTAAATTATTATCATCCTCTACCTTGAACAGTTCATTATATTGATCTTCCGGAACACAATCGCTAAGCATTTCATACATATATTCAGCTGGATCTTCACCCGAAGAATACTCATAATAATAATCAATTAACATCTGAATGAATGCGGATTTATCCATATCCCCATCATACTCATATTCAATGACGTCGTTTTTAATAGTTTCAATATCATCTTTTGATAGGTAGTCAAACGCATTGTTAGCAATATGTTTTATTGTGTTTATAGTCTTTTCGTTTTTTTTCATAGTTTTTATACATACAACGAAGGATCGTCTAAGAACTTGTCTGCTATTTCATCTGGATCAGGGTTTTCATCATCCATGAACACGAACTCGTTCCCTAATTCTTCTCCATTTTTATATTGATAAACAGTAACACCTGGAACTCCATCATCATCAGGGATATTAATCATTCTAACTTCTACCCCTAAGCTACCGGTTATATATTTCAATCCTCTACCAACCAGTTCACTATCACATTCCATTTCTCTAATGGTATCTTCTGAAAAAGCATCAAGAGAATATTTTTCTCCGTTCCAATCTTCTTCCGCTCCATCAAATGGACTTACATCCCACTTTGTTTCGCTTTCACATACCATCGTATACTGTTCATCAGTTCCTTCTTCTAATTGAATATCAGGAGCTCCATATCCTACTGCAGATGCCCGTGTCATTAAAACAGCTTTTTTTGGTCCAATAATTTTGATTCTATACATTTTGCTTTATTCCTTTCATTAGTTATTTATTTAAGCATTCCTTAACTTAATTATATTTTATTCTTTACCAAAAGCGTTGCTTGTTTGTACCAGCTTCTGTAATCGCTGTTAATCAGAGGGATCTTTATTATCTCAACTCCATATGCTTTTAATAACAATTCTTTTTCGCTGCTGATATCTTTTTCAGGAATTAGAAGCGTTGTTTTCCGATCGCTGAAATTTCTTTTCTTATAACAGAGCAGCCACCAGAGGTCCTCTTCAGCGGGATCCATTCCAAAACCCACAACATGCACATCATTCAACACAAAATAATCAATCCAGCTACTATAATCATATTCTCTGTTTTCGCTTTCTGCTGTTTTGATGTTTCTGATCAAGGACGAAGTATAATTCTGTATTCCATTCAGAAGCTTTCCATAGTAGTAATGACCTATAACCATTGAATCCGGATAATGAGCTTCGCCATGGATGTGCCAGATTCTTGGATAAGAGATGTCTTGGTTATTTATCTCTGTATACTGATAAAGCATACTTCTCTTCTCAGAACGGTTGACTTCTTTTGTCAGCTTACGATACTTGCGATAATCACCGGAACTGTATTGTCCCAGAACAGATTGTTCAAGTTCATAAGTATAATTTGTTGTGAGGATTGCATCAATTGGCAAAGCCAAAACTTCTTTCATCATAGTCTTCTGGTCTTCACATATCTTGAAGTGAGCCATGTTTTCGCCATATTCTTTCATCTCCTTATCAACGCTGTCGTTACTTGAAGCAACGATCTGCATAGGATAAGGTAACTTCATAATGGTTTCCAGCTTGTCTTCATTGTTGTGATTTTTCGCGATGCTTTGAATCAGATCAGACCAGGAGTCCTGATCAAAAGCGCGGTTAAAGCCGTTTCCTATAAGCAATGTTTTACCGTTTTTCTTTTCTTCCATAATCAGTTATTCTTCTTTAAGCTCTTTTAATTTTAAATATAATCTTGCCGTTGTAATGGCATCCGCATAAGCACGATGTGCTCTTGGATTCTCAATTCCATAACTAGCTGCAACAGTACCGAGTTTGTTATCGTCAGTATCGCAATAAAGATATGTAATCGGCAAAACATCAAATTGTTTATTGGTGATTATTCTATGAGCATACCTTCCCGCTCTTCTAAGAAACTTGCCATCAAACGCTTTATTGTTATATCCGACCAGAATGTTGTCGCCGATAAAGTCAGCAAAATCATTAAATACCTCTGTGACAGATCTGGCGTTATCTACCATATCTTGAGTAATACCAGTAAGATCAACTACGGCTTTCGGTAAATCTTTTGGTTTTCCATAAGGATGGATCAATTCCTGGAATCTGAACTGTTCGGAGTCCACAACTTTGCCATTTACAACCTTGATAGCGCCAATTTCTGTTATGTAATCCATCCTTGAACTGAATCCGGAAGTTTCAACATCATACGCAACAAAACTGTCAAAATCCATATTCGTTACAAATTCAAACTCAGGATAATCACAATCATTCATTCTGTCATTGTGTGAACCTCTCTCGCTTGGTTTAGAACCTATGTCAATATCAAGACAATCATTCATAAAATCAATAAACACTTCAATTCTTTCTTTTTTAGAAGGTCTGTATTCTTTTTTCTTTCCCGATTGTCTTTCTAGTGCATCGTCATATTCATAATTCAATGCATCATCTTTGTATTTTTCATATAACGATTCACAGCAGTCATATCTTCTTGTGTTTTTATAATACTCTATTAAATTAATAACAACTTCTACAGGTAAATTGTCTTTTGTGCTGAGCAGTTCTGCTAGTTCTTCTGCTTCATAGTATTCTGCATCATAAAAGTGTCTGCTCATCTTTGCAGCCATGATTATATATTTATCTTTATCACTGATATCTGAACGATTCAAAATATCATCATATACTTTATTGTCTATAGTTGTTTTCGTACTTACAGGAAAACCAGGTCTATATACAAAAGTAATAATACGAAGAAAATGATTAACTGGATATGTTAATGTTTCAGTAATATCATTTATCAATTTATATTTTGTATCAATAACATCATAAAAATCTTTCCATTCTGGATGTTTGGTCTCGTCATATCTGTATATATCATTGCAGAGTACTTTTTGATCTTCTATGTTACTTTTGCGTAATTCCCCATTTAAGAAATCACATATTCCAAAATAATCCATATTATTCACCCTTTATATATTCCATCAAATCCCCTGGTTGACAATCAAACATTTCACAGAATTTCTCAAGTGTTTTGTTGTCTATGTTTCCTTCACCATGCTTAAGAGCTGCAAGAGTTCTCTGACCCAACAGCTTTTCTTTTCTGATTCTGTATGTTGTATAACCGTTCTCTTTTAGCTTGTCCAGCAACTTATAATAAACCAATGGCATGCTTATAATCTCCTTGTTTTCATTATAAAACAAATAAAATAAAAAAACACTCACAAAAAGTGCATATTTCTATTGACATGCACTCACTGTGGGTGTATACTAAAATTGTAAAAAGATAAAGGTTGAATAACCAAAGGAGAATAAAGATGACACAGATTACATTAACTCACAGAATTGAAGAACTGAACGACCTGGAAGTTGCAATTGAAGAGCTCAAGGTAGAAGCTGAAGCAATCAGAGATCAGATCAAAACCGAGATGTCTGACAGAGGCGTTGAAGAGATGATCGTAGGCGACTACATCGTAAGATGGATTGATGTCCTCTCTTCAAGATTTGACACTAAGAGGTTCAAAGTTGAGATGGGCGAAGGGCTCTACAAGGAATACACTAAGGAAGTTTCCTCAAAGAGATTCACGATCACTCACTAACGCAAGGAAAGAGGGAGCGAAAGCTCCCTCTCCGACAGGAAGGAGATACCGATGATTTACGGATATGCAAGATGCAGCACAAACGAAACAAAGCAGAATATTGATCGTCAGATCCGAGAGCTGAAAGATGCCGGTGCTGAAAAGACCTATGCCGAATATGAACACGCTAACGCTTCTGTTAAGCCACAGCTGGAGCTTCTTTTGGAAAACGTCAAAGAAGGAGACACCGTTCTTGTGCTTGAGGTTTCAAGGTTAGCTAGATCAACACAGCAATTTCTGAAGATCATTGAGCTCGTCAAGGAAAAGAAGATTTGTTTGAAGATCCTCAACAGCATCACGGTTGACTGTCGGAACGGATGCATTGATCCAATCAGCCAAGCATTCTTGGTTATCTCATCTGTTTTTTACGAGCTAGAACTAAACATTATCAGGGAACGTGTAAAATCAGGAATGCAGAACGCAAAGGCAAAAGGCAAACGTATTGGTCGTCCATCTCTAACAACCGAAGACATCAGCCCTCTATTTTACAAGCACTATCCTTCCTACGTGAACGGAACTATGAATGTGAGCGAACTCGCAAGAGTATGTAATCTTTCTAGAAATACAGTTTATAAATACCTCTCGCTTTTGGAAAAATAAAAAAAGTTTATAAACAAACCAACCATTGCTACAATGATTTAATTCTTAAATGGTTGTTTTTGATACTTGCTATGTGTTCGTTTTCAACAATTTGATAAAATAAGAATATATCAATTTGGTGAAAAACGTGAACAGCAACAAAAATACAAAAGAGAACGAAAAGTATTATATTTCACTATTTACAGGAGCAGGAGGTTTGGATATTGGCTTTAACGAAGCTGGTTTTGTAGGACTTTTTGCATCAGACATAATGAAACAAGCAAAAGACACGTTTTTATTTAACAACCCAAATACCCCTTTTGTTCTTGAGGACATAAGAACCCTTTCAATCAACGAAATTAAAAAATACATAGGTGATAAAGAGGTATCGGTTATAATTGGTGGTCCGCCTTGTCAAGGTTTTTCAAATATGGGAAACAAGAACTCTGCGGATCCTAGAAATCTTCTTTTTGAATCATATGTGAAAATAGTTGATGCAATAAGACCAAAATGTTTTCTATTTGAAAACGTAAAAGGTTTACGAACGATGTTTGAAGGAAGATATTTTAAAAAAGTAATTGAAAGTTTTTTATCAATCGGCTATAACCTCCATTACTCGTTACTAAATACAGCAAATTATGGTGTTCCGCAAAAAAGAGAAAGAATAATTATTTTTGGGACCCTTTCAGACAAACCGTTTTTATTTCCAAAATATGATTACAAATCTTTTGGAAAATTAAATGCCTATAAAAATGTTGGTGAAGCTATTGGAGATCTGATGGACAAAGGCGAAGAGGTTCCAAATCACATTGCCCTTAATCACTCAGACATTGTTGTGCGAAGATATGAATTGATTCCTGAAGGAGGCAAATTACCAAAACCCGAAGATCTGCCAGAAGATATTAGAAGAAAGAATTTTGGTAACACCTATACCAGATTGAGCAGAAACGAACTATCTTCAACCATAGTTCCAGGAAACAACGCGTTTCCTATACACCCGGTTTTAAATAGAAGCTTAACTCCAAGAGAAGCAGCACGTATACAGACGTTCCCAGATGATTATATTTTTGTTGGAGACAGAAGATCACAATGTATTCAGATAGGAAATGCGGTGCCCCCTTTGTTTGCTGCAAAACTAGCTAGATGTGTAGATGATTATTTGAATGATATAGAATATGATGGCATTAATCCTGATCATTCCTTCTTTGCAAATAAAGAAAATGATTTTTCTATCATCAAAAGCAAAGCAAAAAGAGCAACATTAAAATTTGGAGACCTTTTTTCTGGTGCTGGTGGCTTCACAAAAGGACTTGAACAAGCTGGTTTAGAATGTGTTCTTGGTGCTGAGTGGGATGATTATGCTGTTGAGGCATACCGAAAGAACTTTGGTCACGAGTGCTTACAAATAGATCTATCTACTGAAGAAAATCAGAAGTTGGTAGCTGAAAAACTAAAAGAAGCTCACGTTGATCTTGTGGTTGGAGGTCCACCTTGCCAAGGCTTTTCCATCTTTGGAAATAGAAGATTTGTTAATACTAAAAATTGGGATGTATCACAGGATCAAAGAAATAACCTTGTATTTGCGTTTGCTAATATCGTTGTGAAGTCAGACGCTCCGTGGTTTATTATGGAAAACGTTCCAGCAATATTGTCCGCTAGGAATGGTGAATATGTAAAAGCGGTAGAGGATTTCTTTGTTGAGAATGGTTTTAGAGTTGAGCATAAAATTATTAATGCTGCTGATTATGGAGCGCCGCAACAACGAAAAAGGTTTATTCTGATCGGGACAAAAACCAATTTGGCCTTCCCTTGGCCAAAACCAAAATACTATGAAAAACCGGAATCCTGGCAATTGCCATACAGAACCGTTAATGAAGCTATTGCGGATCTTGCTGATGAAAAAACATATGGAAAATATAAGAATCATCAACCAGCAAATCACAATAAGGTGGTGACAGAAAGATTTTCTTATATTGAGGAAGGGAAGAAAATGGATGTGGAATCTCTTCCGCTGCATCTTAAGCTAGGTTCAAAAACAGGAAAGCCGGTGGCAAATTTTAGTCACGTATTTTATAGACTAGATAGAACAAAGCCATCTCCGACAATTGTTCCAGGACATAACGCTTTGCCTGTTCACCCAACACTGAATAGAACATTAACAGTTAGAGAAGCCGCTCGTATTCAAACGTTCCCTGATGATTTTGAATTTGTAGGACCTATCATCAACCAATGCCTTCAGGTAGGAAATGCGTTTCCTTGTATAGTTGGACAAATGCTAGGAGAAAGATTAAGAACCATAGTTAATAAAGAATGGGCTAGCAGCAACACAACAACGCTTGCGAAAAAATCAATGCTGGAGGAGTGATAGCTATGTTACTAAACCATCATATTCTTGCCAAAACAACCACAGATGCAGTTTTGCAAAAATTTAAAACAGACGAATGGAATTATGCAAACGGAAACGGAAAAGATTTTTATAGAGTTGGAACTAGCGCTGTTTTCCCATCACCAGATGCTGCTTTCTTTGATCCAACAACAAGCGTTATAGCTTCGTTTGAGTTTAAACCGCCAACAGAAACCAAAAGAGGAATCTTAACCGGAATCGGTCAAAGCATTGCCTATCTGCAAAGCTGTAATATTTCGTTTCTTGTTGCTCCAAAAAGATTAGCAGATTATGATCTGGGTAGTTATTTAGATGACCTTTATGCTGATCAAATTGCTGGTAAAATTCCAACCGGATTAATATTATATGATAACAACAATCCATCCAATGTGTTCTTGGTTCACGGAATTGATTCTATTACTGGTGAATCTGCAAAAAAGCGTGTTCCAGAGAGCGATAGATTCTGGGCCAAACATCAAGATTTACCAATTCCTTTATTTCACCTTATTCTTCATTACTACTATTTAGCTAGAATACATTTGGTTGAAGGGGATCCGTTTGCAGAATGTTTTAGAAAAGAGTTTATATCTCCAACAATTTTAGAGGATTTTTCAATAGTGGATAGCATCCTTGATTTGAATCAAACACCAATAAAAACAGTTGCTGGAACAAAAAACATAGTATTCCTTGAGAAAAAGCTAAACAAAGCGAAGGAAGCCCAAGACAAACAAGAAGCACGCGCCAGAATTCAAAAAGACATTGATACATCGTTCGTTGGTGACAACTATTACAATTCTATTAGGAAAAATTATTTATCATTTATGAAGCATATTCAGATGATAGATTCTCAAAACTCATTAACCGACAAAGGGTTTGCGATGTATCATCTTGGTCTAGTTAATGGCCCAACAAGCAGAGTGTTTTATGATTATTTTATAAAAGAGATCCTTACAACTGGTCATCATTTAGATTTGATTCTTGACATAGATCAGTTAAGACAAGAGAATCCAAACTGGCCAATCAATCAAATTCTAAACAAAATGGAAAACGATTATGAAGATAAAGGATTTATTAAAAGAAATCCAAACAGACAACAAGCAGATGTAAGTAACGTAGGTTTCTTGAAGTATGAAAGAATCCTTTGGAATGCACTTAACTTAATGGATAATAAAGGAACAGTTCAGTGGAAAAAGATTACCGAGATCTGTTCTCTGCCTGACTTGTTAAATGGTTGATTAAGTGTGGCGTTTTTTAGAAAAAGCGAGCTATAATATGAAAACAAAACACAAAATGTAAGAGTTTTCTATCAAATTATGTGGTAGTTTATGTGGTATGATATACAAAAACCCTTTAAAATAAGGGGTATCTACAATAGAGTGGGAATAACCCATCATTCAAAAAGCCTATAAAGGCTTTTTTGACAGTTAAACTCT
>JAEEGL016937053.1_pt1 | contig 13787 bp, 9 predicted proteins | sample 9134231 | NCBI WGS metagenome assembly JAEEGL01 (sample SAMN16246548, study PRJNA631951) | gut metagenome | biome: gut microbiome; feature: rumen; material: fiber-attached | host: Bos | place: Iran: Karaj | collected 2018-10 | reverse complement strand
TTTTCTTCCATCGTGTTATGAATGCCCTTTTCGTCAATGTCCTCTCCCGTCAAGAGGCCTACGACACCGTCTAGCCCATCGTGAGGAAGGCCTTGTCCGTTTGTCTGTACTATCAGGCTTTGCTGAAGGAAAGCGGGAAGGTGATGGGGCTGCTCTCCCAGGAAGAACTCGAATCCTGCTTCACCCTCGACTACTATTTCAAGAACGTCGATTACATCTTCAAGCGGGTCGGCATCCTGTAGATTGCCCGTGAAAGTCCTGCGGTGCATCATTTCCTGCCTCCTGCTCCTCTTGGCATCGCCAGCCCTGCAGGCGCAGTGGTCCGGCAGCCTGAACCTGTCGGGTGGCTATGGATGGATGTCCCGGACGAAAGAGGCGGAGGAAGGGGAGCAGGAGCAGGAGGAGCCGGATCGACCGGAGCCCCTGGCCCATGCCCTGGCCCAGGCCGGCTTCAACCTGCGCTACATAGCTCCCAAATGGACTTGGAACCTCAGCCTGGACGGCCGCTGGGAGCCCAAGGAGACGGATTCCGAGCGCTTGGGTTTCCATAAGAAACTCGAATACGTGGAAAAGACGGTCAAGGCCAGTCCGCTGTCCTTGGGCGCGCGTATGGGGTCGACCTGGTCGCCCTCACGCGGCCGCACGTACGATGCCTGGGTCCGGTACCAGTACCGGCATGACGAGGGCGACAACGAAACCACGAGCCTGACCCTGTTCTCCGGCTCCAGCACCCAGGACGGTTTCAGCTATTACCATGAGGAACCCATGATGGAGGAGCATACAGTCTCGCTGGGTGGGGGAACGCGGCATGAGTTCGGCTCCGCACGCCGCGTCTTGCTGTCGTCTTTCTCCGTCGAGCGGAAGTTGAACTGGAAGTACAACCAGTGGCTGGTCTTCAAGACGGACCAGCTTATCGAGGAGGGTCCGGAGAACGAACGGGAAGCCGTGTCCTGGATCTATCGGATCACGCCGCGCAACAATGATCTCAATTTCACCGCCCAGGTGCATTTCCGGGATTCCCTTCTCCGGGGGCCCGCTGATATCGTGCTGGATCCGGGGATCCGGTTCTATACCCAGCACGATACCGACCTGAACAGCGGTGCCACGCTGGACCTGGACGAATTATCGCGCTCACAGCAGGAGGTGTGGCGGGATTCCCTGAGGATACGCGAGCGCTTTGACTTCCTGACGTTCCGTGCCGAACCGTACGTGGCCGGTGACCTTGCCTGGAAGAAGTTGCGGGTCCACATCGATTACGGACTCCAGCTATACGGCCGGCGCCTAAACGGTGATGAGCACTGGCAGCCGATGAAGATGCGGAAGGTATATCCGCTCGGCAACGGCTCCGTGAGCTGGCAGGTCGGTGAGAAACACCGCCTGAGCCTGGACAACACCCTGTCCGTCTCGCACCCGGATTATTTCAAGGTCTGCTGGTACGAGCGGACGGGCGGGTACCTGAACCAACTCTACCGGGGCAATGAGGAACTGCTGTCCACCTGCACGCGGAAGTACGGCCTGGGCTACGATTTCAAGACCGGGCGCTTCCTGGCCCGGACGAACGTTTCCATGACCCGTAAGGTCAACGAAATCGACCAGACCTGGACCAACGAGGAGATTGAAGGCCGTATGTACAGGGTTTTCACCTGGATCAATGCGGCAGACAGCTGGACGTTCGGCGCCTCGCAGCGGCTGGACTGGGAAGGGCAGATCCTGTCGGCCAACCTGGTGCTGGGCTACAACCAGACGCTGCGGACCGTCCGCGAGACCGGTGCGGCCAAGAAGACCTTCGACTGGAATCTGTCAGCCGGTGCTGCGGTCCATCCGGGCGACGGCTGGGACATCGGTGCGGATATCCGTTACCAGAGCAAGATCGAGACCTTCTTCGCCTTGTTCGACCAGTATTGTGTGCTCAACGCCCGCGTCCAGAAGCGTTTCCGGACAGTCAGCCTCTTCCTGGAGGGACGGGACCTCCTGGATAACGAGCGCACAACATCCTTCTCCTCCGCAGACCACGTGGAGATCTGGGAGGAAACGGTGCGCGCCAACCGGCGCCTGTTCATTCTCGGTCTGACCTGGAATTTCTAGGAGCTCGGGTGTAATCCGCTATCGCAGGACGATCTCGCTGCGGTCAGGACCGACGGAGATAATCTTGACGGGGCAGCCTGTCTGCTGCTCGATGAAGGCGATGTAGTCCTTGAGCTCCTGCGGGAAGTCGGCGTATTTGCGTACGCTGCAGATGTCGCAGTCCCAGCCTTTGAATTCCTGATAGACCGGGGTCACTTCTTCTCCGCTCTCGAAGGGGAAGTAGTCCACCTGCTTCCCGCCGATCTCGTAGGCGGTGCAGACCTTGATGGTCTTGAAGCAGTTGAGCACGTCGGCCTTCATCATGATGAGTTCGCTCACGCCGTTCATCATCACGGCATATTTCAGCGCCACGAGGTCCAGCCAGCCGCAGCGGCGCGGCCGGCCTGTGGTGGCGCCGAATTCGTGACCGATCTGCCGGAGGCTCTCGCCGGTCTCGTCGAAGAGCTCGGTCGGGAAGGGACCGCTGCCCACGCGGGTGCAGTAGGCCTTGAAGATACCCATGACCTTGCCCACCCGCCCCGGCGCGACGCCCAGGCCGGTGCAGACGCCGGCAGTCATCGTGTTGGAGGAAGTGACGAAAGGATAGGTGCCGAAATCGATGTCGAGCATGGAGCCCTGGGCGCCTTCCGCGAGCACGGGGACGTCGTCGTCGAGGAACTTGTTGACCACCAGTTCGCTCTCGATGAAAGAGAAACGTCTCAGCGCGTCGACGGCCTGCATCCACTGCTTCTCGTATTCGGTGATGTCGTATTCGAAATCGTACTGCGAGAGCAGGCCGATGTGTTTCTTCTTGAGGGCATTGTAGCGGTCCTGGAACTCCGGGGAGAGGATGTCGCCGATGCGCAGGCCGTTGCGGCCGGTCTTGTCCATGTAGGTCGGCCCGATGCCCTTGAGCGTGGAGCCGATCTTGCCCTTGCCCTTCGCGGCTTCGCTGGCGGCGTCGAGCATGCGGTGCGTGGGGAGGATCAGGTGGGCGCGCTTGGCGATCAGGAGTTTGCCGGTGATGTCGCCGGCTTTCTTCTCGATGGCGCGGATCTCATCCATCAGGATCACGGGATCGATCACCACGCCGTTGCCGATAACGTTGGTGGAGTCGGGCCGGAAAATACCGGAGGGAACGGTGTGGAGCACGAATCCGTCGCCGTCAAAGACGAGGGAGTGCCCTGCGTTGGGACCGCCTTGGAAGCGTGCGATCACTTTGTATCCGGGGGTCAGGACATCGACCACCTTTCCTTTTCCTTCATCGCCCCACTGGAGGCCGAGAACGACATCGATTTTCTTCATATCAACAATAATTAAGTCTGGGATGACAATCCAAACTATAAAGGTAGCAACAATCTTCGAGATGCCCAAATAATTGTTTTTACCGGATGGTTTGCGTATTTTTGGATATGAAAAGAATAATCCTGTCCCTGGCCGTCATCCTGATGGTTTTGCCTGTTTCCGCAGCGGAGCGCTTGCAGCAGGTGTTCGATTTCGATTGGAAATTCACTCTTTCGGCGCCTGCCGGAGCGGAGGCTCCGGACTTCGATGACGCTTCCTGGGCGGATGTCCAGCTGCCCCATGACTGGAGCATGACCCTGCCGTATCTGTCGCCGCAGGAGGGCGGCAGGGGAGCGATGGGTTTCATGCAGGGAGGTCTGGGGTGGTACCGCAAGACCTTCTCTGTCCCGGCGGAGTGGAAAGGAAGGCGCGTCAGCCTGGAGTTCGACGGCGTTTATCACCGGGCCACGGTCTACGTCAATGGTCGTGAAGTGGGGTTCCATCCTTATGGATATACGGCCTTTGCCTATGATATAACGGATTATCTGATTCCAGGCAGGGAGAACGTCGTGGCGGTCCGGGTGGACCACACGGATTGCCCGAGCTCGCGCTGGTATTCCGGCAGCGGCATCTACCGCCATGTCTGGCTGAACGTGACGGACCCGGTCCACATCGGCCTGTGGGGTACGTATGTGACTACGCCCTCCGTGACTGCGGAAAGGGCCTCGGTCCGGGCAGAGACCACCCTCGTCAATGACGGGGTGCGCCCCGTGCGCGTTTCGCTGACCAGCGAACTGCGGGACCCGGCCGGGCGCGTGGTTGCGAAAGCGGCCATGCAGGCGGTTTTGCCGGCAGGCGGACAGGAGGTGGTCGGTCAGGATTTCCTGGTAGTCGCTCCAGCGCTTTGGGATATAGACGACCCGGAACTTTATACCTTGTCGTCTGTTGTCCGCCAGGGAGGACGGGTCGTGGATCGCTATGAGACGCCTTTCGGCATCCGCGACATCCGTTTCGACCCCGACAAGGGTTTCTTCCTCAACGGGCGCAGCGTCAAGATGAAAGGCGGTGACATCCATCAGGATGCCGGCTCCCTGGGCGCGGCGATTCCGGACCGCGCCCATGAGCGCCGCATCGCCCTGATGAAGGAGACGGGCTTCAATGCCATCCGCTGCAGCCACAATCCGCCCGCCCGGGAGTTCCTGGACGCCTGCGACCGTCTTGGTATGCTCGTGATTGACGAGTCGTTCGACAAATGGAAGAGCGGGTACTACGAGCAATGGTATGACGCGTGGTGGGAGAAGGACCTGGCCGCGATGGTGCTGCGTGACCGTAACCACCCTTCCGTGGTGCTCTGGAGCGTGGGCAACGAGACCCGCGAGCAGGGCGACCGGACAGGCGCGGGTACCGCGCGCCTGCAGGCGCTGCGCGCTGAGTGCGAGCGGCTGGACCCGACTCGCAAGGTAGCCGTCACCACCTCGCCGGACTACAACCGCACCTATAATCATAATGGTTTCAATGCGGCCGTGGAGGTGGTAGGCTATAATTATCAGGAACCTTTCTACGACGAGGACCACGAGCAGTTCCCGGACCGGATCATCTATGGGTCCGAGGTATTCCCTTATTATTCTGCCGGCCGGAAACAGATGCGAGAGTATATCGAGCGCAATCCCTGGTATGACTACGCTTCCCGCGACTTTATCTTCGGGTATTTCATGTGGGCGGCCATCGACTACTGGGGAGAGTCCTCGGGCTGGCCGAGCAAGGGCTGGCCGACGGGCGTGTACGATGTGATGATGCAGGAGAAACCGCAGGCGGCCTTCTTCCGTGCGGTCTGGAAGGACGACCCTGTCGTGAAGATCGCGGTCCGGGATGCGTCTGCGCCGCTGGACCGCGGCAAAGACATGTGGACCTGGCCGCTGCTGGTCTCGCACTGGAACTTCCCGCGCCACGACAATCCGCAGATGATTCAGCTGGATGTTTTCACCAACTGTGAGCGGGTGGAGCTTTTCGTGGGCGGTGTGTCGCTGGGCGTGCGCCGTACGGCTGACTACCCGAACAATACGGTTATCTGGCATACGCCCTATAAGCCCGGCTCTGTCGTGGCCAGAGGGTACAACGGTGAGACCGAGGTCGCTTCCGACGAGCTCCGGACGGCCGGCGAGCCGGTGGCTCTGAGGCTGCGCGCTGACCGCACCGGCCTGGCCGCCGACGGACAGGATCTCTCCTATATCGACATCGAAATGGTGGATGCGCAAGGCGTGGTGGTCCCGGATGCGGACCGGCCGGTGCGTGTGCGCGTGGAGGGCGCGGGCCGTTTCCTCTGCATGGACAATGGAGATACGGCCGACGGCGGTGCCCAGCTCCGGGCGGACAAGCCGACCTTCCTGGGCAGGGCCCAGGCCGTCGTGCAGGCCGGCCGCGCGGCGGGCACCCTGCGGGTCACCGCCTCCGCCGACGGCCTGCCGGATGCGGGGTTGATATTGACAGTCAAATAGTTACAAAATGACCTTCGGAACTTTCTCCGAAGGTCATTTTGTAAAGGATTGATTTTCAGTAAGAGGCTTAGATGGCCTTCTCGATGTAGTCAACCACCTCACGGACGGTCTTGAACGGCTCCTGGGTCTGGAACTGGAATCCGAACTCGTGCTCGATGGCGAGCGAGAGGAGCAGCATCGACAGCGAGTCGATGCCCAGGTCGGTGGTCAGGGCGGCGTCCATGGAGATCCGGGCGGGATCCATCTTGGGTTTGACGGTCTTCAGGATTTCCTGGAGCTTGGCATAGATTTCTTCCTGGGTCATAGCGCTAGTTGTCTTTGCGTGAAACTTTGAGGGAACCGGTGCGCTTGAAGTCCTCCTTGCGGATGGTGACCTTGGAGATGCGGTGTGTGGAGGGGAGGGTGGCGTTGACCTCGTGGACCAGCTGCTTGAAGAAGGCTTCCACCTCTTCGGGCGTCTTGCCCTCGAAAGCCTCCGGGCGGGGCAGGATCTCGATGGCCAGCACGGTCTGGCCGCCGGCCTGGTCCTCCTTCACGAGGCAGTCGCGCAGGGCGGGGCACTTGTAGAAGGGCTCCTCGATGCTCTCCGGCGAGATGTTTTCGCCGCTGGGCAGGACGATGAGGTTCTTGATGCGGCCCACGATGTAGAGGTAACCGTCCTCATCGAAACGGCCCAGGTCGCCGGTCTTGAGCCAGCCGTCCTCCGTGAGGGTTGCGGCTGTCTGCTCCGGGTCGCCGTAGTAGCCCAGGAAGACATTGTCGCCCCGGAACCAGATCTCGCCGTCCACGATCCTGACTTCCTGCTCAGGATAGACCTTGCCTACGGAAGTCGGGCGCGTGTCGGTGTCGGCGTTGCCGGAGGTGAGGTTGGCGCCCTCGGTCATGCCGTAGCCTGCCAGGACGTTGATACCGAACGACTTGAACTCCTCCATCAGCTTCGGCGGGACGTTGGCGGCGCCGGAGATAATCGTCTTGAGGCGTCCGCCAAGGAACTGCGGACCGTACATCTTGGTCAGCCCGACCAGGACCTCGACGAGGCCCGGTACGAGCACGAGAACGGTCGGACGGATGACCGGCAGTTTGCCGATAGCGGCCTTCATGTCCTCCGCGGAATACCACAGGGCTCCGCACATCAATTTGCCGAGCGTGCCGGCGATGAGCCCGAAGACATGGGTGAGGGGCAGGAAGCCGATGGTCACATGGCCGAAGAGCTGGCTTCCGGGAGCGAAGCAACCGTTGAAGGCGCCACGCATCAGGGCCCGGTGGGGCAGGACCGCGCCCTTGGGGGTACCGGTGGTGCCGCCGGTGAAGAAGATGGCGGCAGGAGCCTCTTTGTCCACCGCAGCAGCGGGCGTCTCCTCCTCTCCGAGGGCGGAGGCGGCGATCAGCGGGCACGGTGCGCCCGCGACGCCCTCACGGAACTCGTCGCGGACGATCAGCGCCTTGGCGCGGAATTTCGCGCAGCAGCCGACCGCGGCGGGGCCGGGGAGTTGTGCGGGAAGCATGACGGCGACCATCCCGGCAGACGTGACGGCGAGGAAATTCTCCACGGCGTCGATGGAATTCTTGTCGAAGATGGCCACGTGGTCGCCCGGTTGTAGCCCGGCCTGCTGCAGCAGGGTGCGCCTGCGTGCAATGCGGATGCCCATCTGGGCATAAGTATACGTGTTGGCGGTGTCGGATAAGGCGGGCCGGTCGGCCCATTGGGTGGTGATCCAGTCCAGATACTCAGGGACGGTGGGGAGGTAATGAAGCTGAGCCATCTCCTCCGCGGGGATCATGTCATAGAAATAGTTTGACATCGGTTCGGTTTTGTTTTTGTCGGTGCAAATTTAAGATTTTTTAATTATTTTTGTAAGGTGCTAAAGCGTTAATCCATGGCTGTTGAAATCAAGACTGTCAAAAACCGCCGGGACCTGAAGCGTTTCGTCGACTTCCCGGAGTGGCTGTACAAAGGCTGTGAGAACTGGGTTCCCGCCCTGCGCGGGGACGAATTCGATACCTTCAATCCCCAGAAGAACGGAGCTTACGCCTACTGCGAGTCTGAGTGCTATCTCGCCTACAAGGACGGCCGTGTGGCGGGTCGCGTGGCGGCCATTATCAACCACAACGCCAACCGGGACTGGAAGGAAGAGATCGTCCGCTTCGGCTGGCTGGATTTCATAGAGGATAAGGAAGTCCTCCGGGCGCTGCTGGATGCCGTGGGAGCGTGGGGCAAGGCCCGCGGCTGTACCAAGATGAAAGGTCCCTGGGGATTCACCGACATGGACAAGGAAGGTCTGCTCGTAGAGGGTTTCGAGCATCTCAGCCCCTTCACCTGCCTGTACAATTATCCTTATTATGACACGCTCCTGCAGGAGCTCGGCTTCAGCAAGGACGTGGACTGGACCCAGCGTATTGCCAAGGTCACGGACCAGCTCCCTCCGATGTTCCAGTTCGCGGGGATGATCGAGCAGCGCTTCGGCCTGCATATCTTCCAGGCGAAAAGCACGAAGGAGCTGGCGGACCGCTATGGCCTGGCCATCTTCCACATGTACAATGAGACCTTCGCGCCCCTTTTCCAATTCACGCCCCTGACGGACAAGCAGATTGACAGCTATCTCAAGACATATGTCCCGATCCTGCGCCCCGAGTTCGTGTCCGTCTGTCTGGACAAGGACGACCGGCCGGTAGGTTTCACGTTCTGCGTCCCGTCGCTCTCCAAAGCGGTCAAGAAGGCCCATGGCCGCTTGTTCCCGTTCGGCTTCCTGCACATCCTGCGGGCCCTGCGGCACAACGATACGCTCGAGGCGCTGATGATCGGCGTGCTGCCGGAGTACCAGGGTAAGGGAGCCAATGTGTTGATGTTTAAGCATATCCACGAGAATGCCCTGAAGTTCGGCATCGACCGGATGGTCCTCAATCCGCAATTGGAGGAGAATTTCAAGGTCCAGTCCCTGTTCGAACAATATGAGACGGAGCCGTTCATGCGGCGCCGCGCCTACAGCAAGATCATTTAACCCGCTGACGATATGAAACAGACCCTTCTTTTCTTCGTGGCCGCCGCACTCCTGTTCGTGCCGGGCTGCCGTCGCAACGTGCTTCCTACCGTGGAAGGTGTGATCACCGATTCCACCATCCATTCCCTTACGCTTGAGACACCCGACGGCGAAACCTTCACCCTCAGTACCCTGGGCACGGATCCGATGCTGGTGCCTGGCGTGCTGCCCGGTGACGTCGTCCGCATCGCGTACGAGGTGCTCCCGGACGGTGAGACCTGCCGTGCTGTCCAGCTGGATATCACCACGCCGTCCGCCTACCGGCTGGTGCCCGGAATCTGGCGTGACTGCTCCGGCCCCGTCGAAGTCGGTCTAGTCCTGGCCGAGGACGGCTCCGCCCAGATGACGGGCGTTGAGTCTGTCACCTTGCAGGACTGGTCGCTGGACGGAGAACAGCTAGCCTTCACGGCGGCCGATCCCGCGGATCCCAAATCTACCTGCACCCTGCTGTATTTCGTCGAAAAGCTGGACGCCGATTCGCTGGTGATCAAACCGGTGGCTGGTGCGACGCTTCCGATGGCCTTGGGTCGTCAGCCGTAGTTTTCAGTTTTTTTCCTATCTTTGCGGTCTGTTATGGCCGGCCGCAAAGACATCTTGCTCGGCAAACTCCGGAATGGAGCACCGATGAGCGGGGGTGAGCAGTTCAAGCTCACCCTCCTGCTTGCATGGCCTTCCATCCTTGCCCAGCTGGCTATGTGCCTGATGAGCTATATCGATGCTGCCATGGTCGGCCGGCTCGGTTCGGTGCAGGCAGCTGCCATCGGCCTCGTCAGCACCACGACCTGGATATTCGGCAGTTTCTGTTATGCCAACAGTTCCGGTTTCAGCGTGCAGATCGCGCACCGTTGCGGCGCCCGGGATTTCCCCGGGGCGCGCCGCATCTTCCGTCATGGTATCTTCCTGACGGCGGGTATAAGTCTGGTGCTGGCGCTGCTGGCCGTGGCCATCCATCGCGCCCTGCCGCACTGGCTCGGCGGCACACCGGAGATCCTGGAGGACGCTTCCGCCTATTTCCTGATCTATGCTTTGTTCCTGCCGCTTTTCCAGGTGACGATCTTCTCCGAGGCGTCGCTCATCGCGAGCGGCAACGTGCAGGTCCCGGGGATCCTCAGCATCGCCATGTGCGCGCTGGACGTAGTCTTCAATTATCTGTTTATCTTCGTCATGGGCCTTGGGGTCCGGGGTGCTGCGCTCGGTACGGGCCTTGCCACGGCCTGCGCCGGGGCCTTCCTGGTGTGGTATGTCGCCCGCCACAGTGTCGAACTCCGGCAGGAGAACAGTTGGATCCGCCCCGCCCGGCGCATCCTGGGCTCCTTCCTGACGCTTCGCACAGACGCGCGCACGGCCGAGCGGCTCTTCGACCGTGAGCAGAAGGATATGTTCCGGCAGGCCTTCGGCATTAGTTGGCCGCTCTGGCTCCAGAATCTCGTTTCCCGGGGAGCCTATATTGCGGCAACCGTGCTCGTGGCACCGCTGGGCACCATTGCCATTGCAGCCAATTCCTTCGCGATCATCGCGGAAGGGTTCTGCTATCTGCCCGGTTACGGGATGGAGGATGCTGCCACGACGCTGGTGGGGCAGAGCCTGGGAGCCCGCCGGCCCGGCATGGCCCGCCGCTTTGCCTGGATGACAATCGGCACCGGAGCGGCGATGATGACCCTGCTGGCCGTGCTGATGTGGGTGTTTGCTCCTCAGGTGATGGGCCTGTTGAGCCAGGATCCGGAAGTGGTTGTACTGGGCGCGAAATGTCTGCGGGTCGAGGCCTGGGCAGAGTTGCTCTACGGCGTCAGCATCGTGGCGTACGGGTGTTGTGTCGGTGCTGGTGACACGCTTGTTCCTTCAGCGATCAATCTGCTGAGCATGTGGGTGATCCGTCTCGGCCTCGCGCTGTTCCTGATCCCGCGCTACGGCTTGGAGGGATACTGGTACGCGATGGCTGTCGAACTCAGCTTCAAGGGAATCATTTTCGCCGTCCGGATTGCCCGTGGCCGCTGGATGAAAACCCGTTTGACCGAGGCTTCCGCATGATTCGGAAAATGATGGAGGATTCCCTGGTTTTTCTTTGGAAAAGCCGGGGAATTTCTGTAATTTTATGCTCACCAACAACCTTTAACCCCTAACCCATGATTTACCCTAAAATCGGCATCAGACCCACCATTGACGGTCGCCAGGGCGGCGTCCGCGAAAGTCTGGAAGAGAAGACAATGGCGCTCGCGCATGCGGTCGCCGACCTGATCAGCAGCAATCTCAGCAACGGCGACGGTACGCCCGTCGAATGCGTTATCGCAGACAGTACGATCGGCCGCGTGGCGGAGTCTGCAGCCTGCGCGGCCAAATTTGAGCGCGAAGGAGTCGGCAGCACCATTACGGTTACCTCCTGCTGGTGTTATGGGTCGGAAACCATGGACATGAATCCTCATTGGCCCAAGGCTGTCTGGGGTTTCAACGGGACGGAGCGTCCCGGCGCCGTGTATCTGGCCGCCGTGCTCGCCGCCCACGCCCAGAAGGGCCTGCCTGCATTCGGTATCTATGGTGAAGATGTCCAGGACCTTGGCGACAATACCATCCCGGCCGACGTGGCACTCAAGATTCTGCGTTTCGCCCGCGCTGCGCAGGCCGTTGCCACGATGCGCGGTCGCAGTTACCTCTCGATGGGCGGCACCTGCATGGGTATTGCCGGCTCCATCGTCAATGCCGATTTCCTGCAGCAATATCTCGGGATGCGCACAGAGTATGTCTCGCTGGTGGAAATCCTGCGCCGCGTGGACTTCGGTATTTATGATCACGAAGAGTTCGACAAGGCGATGGCCTGGGTGGACCGTTATTGCAAACCACGGGAAGGACACGACTACAATGAAGACCGTCCGCTTTTCCCGGGCACGCCCATGACCTCTTTCAACGGCAAGGGCAAGGGCAAGACCCGCGCCGAGAAGGACGCCGACTGGGAGTTCACGGTTAAGAACATGATGATCATCCGCGACCTGATGTGCGGAAATCCCCGGCTCCTTGAGATGGGCTACAAAGAAGAGGCTTTGGGGCACGATGCCATTGCGGGCGGGGTGCAGGGCCAGCGCCAGTGGACCGATTACAAGCCGAATTTCGATTTTCCCGAATCGCTGATGTGTTCTTCCTTCGACTGGAATGGTATCCGTGAACCTTATATCCTCGCCACGGAGAATGATGCCCTCAATGGCCTTTCTATGCTTTTCGGCCACCTGCTTACGGGACGTGGCGTGATGTTCAGCGACGTGCGCACTTACTGGAGCCCCGAGGCAGTCAGGCGTGTGACCGGTGAGGCGCCCAAGGGCCTCGCTGCGGGAGGGTTCATCCATCTGATCAACTCCGGCGCCACGACACTGGACGCCACCGGGGCGATGTGCGATGCCGAAGGCGACCCGACCGTCAAGGTCCCGTGGGAGATGACGGAGGCGGACGCCGAGGCCTGCCTTGCCGCTACCAGTTGGATGCCTGCGGATCGCGATTACTTCCGCGGCGGCGGTTATTCCGCTCATTTTGTCACCCGCGGCGGCATGCCGATGACGATGCTGCGCCTCAATATCGTCAGCGGTCTCGGCCCTGTGCTGCAAATTGCCGAAGGCTGGACGGCGGAGCTCCCGCAGCGCATGCACGACATTCTCGACAAGCGCACGGACCCGACCTGGCCCACCACCTGGTTCGTTCCGCGCCTGGATCCTTCCCGCGACTGCTTCAAGGACGTCTACAGCGTGATGAACAACTGGGGCGCAAACCACGGCGCCATCGCCTACGGCCACATCGGCGCCGACCTGATCACTCTCGCCTCGATCCTCCGCATCCCTGTGTGCATGCACAATGTCCCGGAAGACGAGGTCTTCCGCCCGGCAGCCTGGAACGCTTTCGGTATGGATAAGGAGGGAGCCGATTACCGCGCCTGCGCCAATTTCGGACCGCTCTACAAGTAATATGAAGACAATCGAGAAAAAGTACCTGCTCCCGTTCTGTCTGGTCACGGTGCTGTTCCTGCTTTGGGGCCTTGCCAACAACATGACGGACACGCTGCTCAGTGCCTTCAAGCGCATCATGTCGATGAGCGACACGCAGACTTCGCTCATCCAGTTTGCGTTCTACGGATCCTACTTCTGCTTTGCACTGCCTGCGGCGCTCTATATCCGGAAATATTCCTACAAGAGCGGCGTGATCCTGGGACTCTGCCTCTATGCGGCCGGGGCTATCCTCTTTTTTCCTGCCTCACGGACGGCGTCTTATGCCTTCTACCTGGCTGCCATCTATATCCTGGCCGGCGGTTGTTCCATCCTGGAGACGACCGCCAACCCCTATATCCTGAGCATGGGTGCGCCCGAGACGGCCACGCGCCGGCTCAATATCGCCCAGTCCTTCAACCCGCTGGGGTCCATCACCGGAATCCTGCTCAGCCAGTATTTCATCCTCGGCGAACTGTCTTCCGCTTCGGCGGTTGAGCGGGCGGCGATGAGCCCGGAGCAGCTGGAGGCGATGCAGGCGCACGAACTCGGCGCCGTCACGGGTACCTACATGACCCTGGGTTTCGTGCTGCTGGCCATCATGGTGGTGATGCTGCTCGTCAAGATGCCCGAGGGCCGGGACGGAGGTCCCGCCCGAAGCCTGAAGGACACCTTCCGCAGGCTCTTCGCCAACAAGCCCTATCGCTGGGGCGTAGTGGCGCAGTTCTTTTACGTGGGTGCCCAGATCGGAGTGTGGAGTTTCACCATCCGGCTCGTGATGCAGGAACTCGGAATCCTGGAGGCCCGGGCCGCCACGATCTATCTGATATCGATCATCTGTTTCAGTGCCGCACGTTTCCTGTTCCCCTGGCTGATGAAGTGGGTCCGGCCATCCAAGCCGCTCCTGTGGGCGCCCGCGGCCGATATCCTGCTCTGCATCCTGGTCT
>JAEEGL012626981.1_pt1 | contig 13787 bp, 9 predicted proteins | sample 9134231 | NCBI WGS metagenome assembly JAEEGL01 (sample SAMN16246548, study PRJNA631951) | gut metagenome | biome: gut microbiome; feature: rumen; material: fiber-attached | host: Bos | place: Iran: Karaj | collected 2018-10 | reverse complement strand
GATGCAGAACCCGTCGGTTTTCCCCTCGTACAAAATATCCATGGCGTCGATGATCATGGCGGAGTCGGTGGAGTTTTTCCCGGTGGTGTAGCTGTACTGCTGGATGGGGGTCACCGCGTTTTCCAGCAGCAGGCTCTTCCAGGCCCCCACGTTGGGACTGGTCCAGTCCCCGTAGATGCGCTTGATGGTGGGCGTGCCGTAGATGGCAGCCTCCTCCATGATGGCCTTCATGCTGTTGCGCGGCACGTTGTCCGCGTCGATCAGCACGGCCAGCCGCAGGTCCTTGATCTCGTTGGTCAAATTGAATTCACCTCCCTGTAGGCAAGATCTGTCGGCGGCCGTTCTCCGTCCGGGCCGCCAAACCTCAGTATATCATCATTCTCCCCGGAGCACAACGGCATAACCGCCGAAAATTCCCAGGACCTCTCCCTCCCCGGCCTGCCGGGCGGGAAGGATGCAGAGCCCCTCCGGCGCTTCGCCGTAGAAGCGGTATTTCCCGAAGGAGAGCACCCGGCGGAAGGCCCCGTTCGGGTTGAGGTAATCCACGGTGGCCAGGAAATCCCCCGGCGGCGTCTCCGCGGCGAAGAGGGCGTAGATATAGGGCATGTTCACTTCCCCCGTGATCCATACCGTATCCGGCTCCAGGCCTTCGGCGAAGCGGATGGCCTCCGTCAGCCCCTCGTGGAAGGCGGGCCCCAGGGTCTCCGCCCCCTCCGTCACGTACCAGCGGCCCATGAGCGCGGCGGCGACGAGCAGGGCGGCGGCGCAGACCGGCAGGAGGAAGCGCAGCTTTTCCCACAGGAGCAGCAGCCCCTCCGCCTGGCACCAGACCAGGGGGAGAAAGATGAAATTCGCCCGGTTCACGTTCACGTCGATGAAGAGGGCGGCGGCGAGCCCGGCCAGCAGCGCCAGGAGGGCATAGACCTCGGCGTCCGCCGCCTTCCCCCGGAACAGGCGCAGGAGCATCCGCCCCAGCCCCGCAAGCACGAAAACGAAGCCCGGCAGTCCGTAGAAAAGACCGAAGGGCCCGGCGGAGTTCCAGGGGAGGCCGTCCGTCTGCCGCCAGAGGATGCGCCCCAGCTCCGCAAGATGCCCCGGGGAGAAGGAGACCGTGGCCGTCTGCCGGGTCTCGGTCAGGGCCGGGAGGGTCATCCACAGGAGCTTCATCCCCGGCAGGCCCAGAGCGCTGCGCAGCTGGCACAGGGCCAGGGGGAAGGCCAGCAGGGCAAAGACGGCCAGGGCGGCGAGGTATTGCCGGAGGCGCACGTATCTCCGGCGGAGGACGTGCACGCTGGCCCCCAGCAGGAAGAGGGGCAGGAAGAGAAAGGCCGTGCCGTAGGCGTAGAGCCCCAGGGCGTACACGGCGGCCGCGGCGCAGAGCAGCCGGGGCTTCCGGCCGACGCAGGACAGCAGCCAGGTCCCGAAGAGCAGACAGGCGGGCAGAAGGTTGCTCTCCAGCGCCCAGCGGCTCAGCAGCAGATGCCAGGGGTTCAGGGCCAGGAGCCCCAGGGCGATGAGGCCGAAGGTCCGGCCCAGGGCCCGCCGCCCCAGCCGCCAGAAGGCGAAAAGGGAGGCACTGCCCCAGAAGGCGGCGCAGAGCCGGAGGGAGACCGTGTTCAGCCCGAAGAGGGCCAGAAAGGGGAAGGAGAGCCAGGCATAGAGTACGTTCTGCCCGCTGCCCCAGCTGACGAGCAGCACGGGCCAGGCGCTGCCGCAGCGGTCGACGCCGTAGTGCAGCAGGCTCCAGGCGTCGTAGCCGATGGAGGCCTCGTCCTGGTTGAGGCCGGGCGGGAAGCTGCCCAGGCAGAGGAAGCGCAGGAGCGCGCCCATGAAGAGGATGCTCCCGGCAATCAGCCATTCCCTGCGTTTGCGGCCGCCGTCCCCGCGTTCCATGCCCGACACCCCCTTTTTTCGTCGCGCATATGGTATCACGCGGAACCGGCAAAAACAAGAAACAGCGGTCGCGGAGCGGGAACAAAATTCGCATTTTGCCGTCAAAACTCATTGACGAAAGAAGTCAAACAGCGTATTATTATCCTACAGACCGTATGCGGGGGTTCTCCCCGCTTGCAGCATATTGAGAGAACGGAGGATGCTTATGGCGCTTTTTAAAGAAGTCAAGTGCGGCCGCTGTGACCGGCGCTACAGCGCGCTTCGCAGCAGGTGCCCTCATTGCGGCGCCCGCAAGAATCGGGACGGGAAGGCTTCCACAGTGGAAAGCAACACCCGTTGGCAGGTGATCGTCGGCGCCGTGGTGCTGCTGGCCATCATCGCCGCCGCCGTCATCCTCATCAGCATCTCCCTGAAGAACAAGGAGCCGGAGGCCAGCGGCGGCCAGACGAAGCCCACCCCCGCCTCCTCCACTCCCGGCAGCGGCGTCGTCAGCGTCGACGGGACGGATCCCACCCCCGACGTGCTGCCCGGCTCGGAGCCCACGCCCACGCCCACGCCGCCTCCCACGCCCACGCCCACCATCGCTCCCATCGTGAATTCCATCACCCTCAGCCGTTCGGATTTCACCCTCAGCTCCATCGGCGAACAGTATACCATCGTGGCGACCATTTCCCCCGCCGGCAGCAAGGCGGAGATCATCTGGATCTCCGAGGATCCCGACGTGGCGACCGTGGATGAAAACGGCACCGTCACCGCCGTGGACCGGGGCACGATCATCGTGTCCGCCACCGCCGGCGGCGTCACCCAGGAATGCATCGTCCGCGTGGCGGCCGACGCTCCCAAGACGAACACCGGCTCCGGCAGCGGGAGCGGCTCCGGGAGCGGGAGCTCCTCCGGCGACCTCAGCCTGAGCCATTCGGACGTGACCATCCACTCCTCCAAGGGCGAGAGCTTCACCCTCAGCGTGAAGGGCGCCGGGGAGGACGCCGTGATCAGCTATGCCAGCAGCAGCTCCGCCGTGGCCTCCGTCAGCGCCACCGGCGCGGTCAAGGCCGAGGGCAACGGCACCGCCACCATCACCGTCTCGGTAACGGTGGGCGGCCAGACCCAGACCCTGGAGTGCATCGTCCGGGTCGTCAGCTGACAAAGGGTTTCCCGAGGGCCGCCGGTGTTCCGGCGGCCCTCAGCGTGTCGGCGAAGCGCCGGCACGCTGAGAGACAAAATCAGAATATGCATTCCGATTTTATACAGATTTAACGTGAAGGGGGACTCCCATCCCCCTTCACGGATCCCCCATGCTTGTCGAAACATGGTCTTTTGTTTTTCAGACAGTATGGGGCCGCCGGTGTTCCGGCGGCCCTCTTTCAAATCCGGAGAAGGAGAGACGAATGGATCCCAGGTACCGCAGCGGCCTTCGGCGGCATTACGGCCGCATCGCCTTCGCGCTTCTGGCGTATTATCTGATCACGGCGGCGGCCCAGTTCGCCGCTCAGTATTCCGTGCTGGCCTGGGCCCCGGATTGGGCGGAGTCGGGCTGGTTCCTCCCCGCGCTGGCCCTCGTACCCATGTACTGCATCGGCTTTCCCGTCTTCCTGCTCCTGCTTCCCAAGGCGCCGCCCCGGGAGCTGCTGCCGGAAAGGCGGAGCCTGCCCGCGCGGGAGTTTTTCGTCGTTCTGCTCATGTGCTTCGGCGTGCTTTATCCCGGAAATCTGCTGGGCCAGGGGCTGGACTGGCTGATCCGGCGGCTGCTGGGGCGGTCCGGGGGGCTGAACGCGCTGGAGAACCTGGCGGGGAATTCCAGCACCTGGGCCTACGTCCTGGCGGTGGTGGTGCTGGCCCCCATCCTGGAGGAGCTGACCTTCCGCAGGCTCCTGCTGGACCGGATGCGCACGGTGGACAAGCCCTCGGCCCTGGTCTTCTCGGCCCTGGCCTTCGCCCTGTTCCACTCCAACCTCATCCAGTTCTTCTACGCCTTCGGCGTCGGTCTCATCTTCGGCTGCATCTATATCCGCACGGGGCGCGTCCGCTATTCCATGATCCTCCACGTGCTGGTCAATTTCTTCGGCAGCCTCGCCGCTTTCTTCCTGCCGGAGGGAGGAGCGGAGCTCACAAAGCCGCTGGAGAACCTGGTGCTCTTCCTCTGCCTGGGGGTCTATGCGTTGCTGCTCCTGGCCGCCTGCGTGGCCGGCATCGTGATGCTCTTCCGCCGTCGGCGCAGCCTCCGGGTGGCCGACGGAGCGGATCTTCTCAGTCCCGGCAGCCGCTTTGCCCTGGTCTTCTGCCGTCCCGCCTGGCTGCTCTACTGCCTGGCGGTGCTGACGGTGATGGCGGTGAATTACCTTTTGTGAAAATAAGGATTGATTCCGCGGAAAGAATATAGTATAAATATCTATACCGTCCTGCGCTTCGGCGCAGGGCAGGGTCGCACTAGTCGGGGAGATAGCGGTGCCCTGTACCTGCAATCCGCTACAGCAGGGATGAATCCCCGCCCCCGGTCCCCTGGCGTGTCGTCTGCCCTCTGTGAGCGGCGTTGAAGAACCGGTCTTGCGCAACGGGGTCCCGTGAACCATGTCAGGCGGGAGACCGAGCAGCATTAAGCGGTGTGCCGCGTGTGCCGCGAGGGTGCCGATTCCGAGCAAGCTGCAGAGGTAACGGGCGGGCCGGGGCGATCAAAGGCGGGTGTGCGGTCCTGCCCTGCGCCGAAGTCTTTTTCGGCGGCCGCGGCCGCCGATATTGCAGAACCCGAAAAGAGCAGGCAGGAAACAAGCAAGGAGCAGACATGTATCAGGCCCTATACAGAAAATGGAGGCCCAGGACCTTCGACGAGGTGGTGGGCCAGGAGCACATCACGGAGATCCTGAAAAAGCAGGTCCTGACGGACCGGCCCAGCCACGCCTATCTGTTCACCGGCACCCGGGGCACGGGGAAGACCACCTGCGCCAAGCTCCTGGCCCGGGCGGTGAACTGCCTGAACCCCGTGGGCGGGAACCCCTGCGGGGAATGCGATATATGCCGGGGCATCGAGTCCGGCGCGGTGCTGGACGTGACGGAGATGGACGCCGCCTCCAACAACGGCGTGGACGACGTGCGCCTGATCCGGGATGAGGCGGTCTACGCGCCTGTGGCCGCCCGGCGGCGGGTGTACATCATCGACGAGGTGCATATGCTCTCCCGCCAGGCCTTCAACGCCCTGCTGAAGATCATGGAAGAGCCCCCGGAGCATCTCATCTTCATCCTGGCTACCACGGAGCTCTACAAGGTCCCCGCCACGATCCTCAGCCGCTGCCAGCGCTACGCCTTCCGGCGGGTGCCGGCGGAGCTCATCCGGCAGCGCCTGCTGCAGGTGGCCGCGGCCGAGGACATGGAGCTGACGGAGGAGGCCGCAGGTCTCCTGAGCCGCCTGGCGGACGGGGCCCTGCGGGACGCGCTGAGCCTGCTGGACCAGTGCTCCGGCACGAGGATCGACCGGGAGCGGGTGCTTTCCGCCGTCGGCCTCGCGGAAAACGAAGAGATCTGCCGCATGGCCGGGGCGCTCCTGTCCGGCGACGCGGACGGAGCCCTGGGCATCCTGGACGCGCTGTACCGGGGCGGGAAGGACGTGTCCTCCACCCTGGGGCAGCTGGCCTCCCTCTATCGGGATATCCTCCTGGGCAGGACCGCTCCCCGGAACGGCGCCAGCCTCATGAGCGGCGGCTACTCCGAGGAGGCCCTGGCGCGGCTCTCCGCCGCCGCCGGGACCGGAGAGCTCCTGCGGGGACTGGAAACGGTGCAGAGCACGATAGCCCGCCTGGACCGCAGCGGCGACCGGCGGCTGGCTGCGGAGCTCTGTCTGCTATCCCTGGCCCTCCCGAAGGAGGAAGTCCCGGCGGCGGCCCCGGCTTCCCCACCGGCGCGGCCCTCCGCTCCGGCAGCCCCGGCGCGGGAAGAAACGAAGGCAGCCGCGGCTCCGAAGGCGGAAGAGGCGAAGGCTCCCCCCGTCCCGAAGCCGGAAGAAGCGCCCCCCGCGCCTCCGGCGAGGGAAGAGGCGAAGGCCCCGGAGGCCCGGAGCGCCGGGCCGGAAAAGCTGTCGGAGGGCTGGCTGCGGAAGCCGGAGGAAGCGCCGCCCGCGAAAGCAGCGGCGGACGTCACTTGGGCGCAGGTGTTGGCCGAGCTGGAAAAAACCATGTTCTATCCGGATTACTCGCTCATCTCCAACGGGCAGAATCTCGCCGGGAGCCTGGAGGACGGGGTGCTGACCCTGTATACGAAAAACGATACCGTCAAGGATATTCTGGACGCGCAGCGGCTGGAGGAGATCCGGGCGGCGGCCTCGGCCCTCACGGGATCGGCGGCGCCGGTGAAGGTGGAGCCCTTCCGGGAAGAGAGCTCGAACGGGGCGGACAAACTGAACGAACTGATGGACAAGTACCATTTCAACTGAGAAGAGGAGGGAAAGGGCAATGGCAAAGGGCGCGTTTCGCGGCGGCAGCTACGGCGGCGGCGGTTTCGGCGGCGGCGTCAACAAGAACGTGATCAAGCAGGCCCAGAAGATGCAGCAGGACATGCTGAAGATGCAGGAGGCCCTGGAGCAGGAGACCTACGAGGCGTCCGCCGGCGGCGTTGTGAAAGCCGCCGTCTCCGGCAAGGGAGAGCTGGTAAGTCTCACCATCGCTCCCGAGGCCGTGGACCCGGAGGACGTGGAAATGCTGCAGGACACGATCATCGCCGCGGTGAACGAAGCCTTCCGCAAGGCGGAGGCGGCCAAGGCGGAGAGCATGGGCAAGCTCACCGGCGGCTTCGATTTGAGCGGACTGGGCTTCTGAGCCGGAAAAGGTAAACACGGGGCGCGCTGCAAAACCCCCGTCATTCCGAGCCGGTTTTCACACTGGCGTGGGAATCCGTCTGTATACGTTGAAATAACGGATTGCCACGGCCCCTGGCTGGGCCTCGCAATGACGGAAGGGGTCTGTTTTGCAGCGCGTCCTTTTCTTTGTTCCTCCCGTTTCCCGTCCCCGGGCTGCCTTCCCCTTGGAAAAGGCGGCTGGGGGCATTTTCGTTCCCGTTTCGATTCCCCGGCTCCGGCGATAAGGACCTTTGCGGGAAATATCTTGACGGTTCCGGCCGATCCGATTTATAATGTTTCGTTGCTATCCTATGCAAAGCGAGCTGATCGAATGTTGAAGAAACTGATTGCGCCCCTGGCGGCGCTGGGCATGGCCGCCCTTCTCTCCGGCTGCTTTCTGCTGCCCAAGGAGACGGCCCGGCCGGAGCTGCCGCTGGTGACGCCCTACAACGGCGCGGAGTATGCCACCGCGGAGGTGACCCGGGGCGACGTCTCCGACGAGGTGAAGGTCACCTTCGCCTACAGTCCCACCCGCCGGGCGGACCTGCGCTTTGCCGTGCAGGGCCGCAGCTACGGGGTGATCCTCGCGGCCCTGGGCAGCGAGGTGAAGGCGGGGGAGCTGGTGGCCGAGCTGGATACCTCCGCGGAGCAGGAGGCCATCCGCGCCACGGAGACGGAGCTGGCGAAGCTGCGCATCCGCCTGGAGTCGGCGCAGACGGCCCTGGAGCTTGCCCTGGAGGAGGAGCGCCTGCAGGGCGGCTATTCCACCGTGGCCTCCTCGGCCCGGCAGGCGGACATCGCCTACTACGAGGCCGCCATCGCCATCCGGGAAAAGCGGCTGGCGGAACAGCAGGAGGACCTGGAGAGCCTGCGGCTCTACGCCCCCTTCGACGGAACGGTGACCTACGTCAAGGCCATCGACCAGAACACCCGCTCGGGAAAAACGGAAACGGTGGTCACGGTCACGGACACCACCTCCGCCCTCTTCACCACCCTGACGGAGGAGTGGGCCCGCTTCCCGGTGGGGGAGACCGTGGTCGTCCACACGGACGGGGGAGATTATCTCTGCGTCTCCCGGGATCCGGCGGACTGCGGCCTCAGCGCCGAGCTCACGCCCAAGGGGCAGAAGAACGTGTGCCTGGAGATCCTGGAGCAGGAGCCGCCGGAGGGCAGCGTCCGGGGCGAGGTGCGCATCGTGCTGGAGACGAGGCAGGGCGTGCTGCGGCTTCCCCTGCGGGCGGTCTTCACGGCGGGGGACCGGTATTACGTATACCACGAGGATGAAAGCGGCCTGAAAACGGCCATGGAGATCGGCTGCGGTCTCAGCGACGGCAGCTATATCGAGATCACGGAAGGCCTGGAGGAGGGAGATCATGTCATCGTCAGTTAAGCGTTCCCTCCGGCGGTCGGCGGTCGGCGTCCTCCTGGCGGCGCTGCTCTTATGCCTCGCCGCCTGCGCCGGCGGGGAGACGGAGGCGCCGGAGCTCCTGGAACCCCGGGGCGTCGCCCTGGATACGGCGGCGGCCGCCCTCGGCACCATCGAGCGCACCGCGGTCTACGAGGGCCTGGTGCTGCCGGGCGTGCGGGAGCTGAGCTTTTCCGCCACGGGCCTGGTGGCGGAGGTCAGCGTCTGCGCAGGCAGCCGGGTCAGGGCCGGAGACGTGCTGGCCCGCCTGGACGTGAGCTATTCCGAATCGGCCCTGGCCTCCCAGGAGGCCTATCTGGCCTACGCCGAGGAAAACGAAGCCATCCTGGAGCGGGAACAGGAGATACAGATCGAGCTGGCCCGCCTGGAGCTGGAGGACCTGCGCGCCTCCGGCGCCGGTCAGAGCCGCGTCCGCCTGGCGGAGCTGAAGATCGCCGAAAAGGAGAACAGCCTCGCCGAGACCCGGGCCATCTGGGAGCTGGACCACGCGGAGCAGCAGCGGAGCGTGGAGGAACTTCGCAGCACCGTGGCCCGCGGCGCCCTGATCGCCCCCTGCGACGGGACCGTGGTCTCCTGCACCGCCGCCGCCGGCGGCTACGCCATGGAGAACGCCTGCGTCGTCCTTCTGGCGGAGGACGCGGCCCTGTATATCTCCGTGGCGGCCGTGTCCGCCGCGGACCTCAGCGCGGCCTCGGAGGTCTATGCCACGGTGAACGGGCAGCGGGTGGAGGTCGCCCGCCGGGAGAACGGGGAGCTCTACGCCGCCCGGAAGGACGCCAGCGCCTTTGAGATCACGGACGACGGAGGACACCCCGTGGAGAGCGGCATGGCCGCCGTCCTCTTCGTGATCTCCGATCGGACGGAGAACGCCCTCATCGTGCCCTCCTCCGCCCTCCACCACGACAGCGGACCCTTCGTATACAAGGTCGTGGACGGCGTCCAGGTGCGCCAGAGCGTGACCGTGGGCGTTGAGAACGACGCGGAGGTGCAGATCCTCTCCGGACTGCAGGAAGGAGATCTGGTGTATGCGGGTACTTAAACGTCTGTCCGCGCTGCTTGCGGCGGCCGTCCTGCTTCTGAGCGTCGGCTGCGCCTCCCGGAGCGGGTTCGCCCCGGGGGAGGCGGAGATCCTGGAATCCGCCGGTCTGCGGAAGCGCACGACCTATAATCTCCAGGAGATCGCCCCCGCGGAGGTGACCCGCAGCGCCAGCCTCACCGTCAACGAGAGCTGGCAGATGGTCCGCTCCGTCCGCACGGGGAACGTGGAATGCCGCCTGAAGAGCATCAACGTCGCCAGGGGCCAGACGGTGGAGGCGGGGGATATCGTGGCCGTTCTCCAGGGCCTGGGCTCGGAGGCGGACGTGGAGCTGAAAAGGCTGGAGATCAGCGCCTACGAATCCAACCAGGCGGAGCTGCTGGCCTGGTACGCCGGGCAGATCGCCGCGGCGGAGGCCATGCCCGGAAACACGGAGGCCCAGCGGAAAAAGCGCAGCCTGCAGCTGGAATACGCCCAGCTGGAATACCGGAAATATGAGCTACAGTCCGAATATACCCGCAGCACCATGGAGCGGCAGCTCCAGGCGCTGGAGGAGGCGGCCGGGGAGATCGTCATCACCGCGCCCGTCTCGGGCAGCATCCACAATCTCAGCACCCGCTACGCTCCGGGGGATCTGATCCCCGCCAACTCGGAGCTCTGCTCCGTTTACGACAGCGCGGGTCTCCGGTTCTACGGCACCAGTTCCATCGGCGCCTTCGTCTACGGCCGGGAGGTCACCGTCACCATGCAGAAGGGGAGCCGCCGGGCGGAGATCACCGGCCGGGTGGTCAGCTCGCCGGAGGTCCTGGGCGGCAATTATCCCGGCAACGTGATCCTGATGGAGGTGGACGCGGCGGCGGACGAGCTGCTCGGCACCCAGGGGGAAGCCGACGTGTCCTACACGGTGCTCAGCGGCGTCTTCGCCGTGCCGAAGAACGCCGTCGCCACCCGGGACGGGGTCAGCTGCGTGGACGTTCTCATCGGGGACACGGTCTGCACCCGCAACGTGGTCCGGGGACCGACGGTGGGCGGCTCCGTCGCCATTCTCCACGGTCTCAAGGAGGGCGACCGGGTGGTCGTCAGCTCCTACAACAGCTGAAAGGAGGCGCGTCCATGCTGAAATTCGTCCTGCGCAAAATGCTCCATAAGAAATGGATGATGGCCGCTCTCCTGATCGGCAACATCCTGCTGGTGGCCATCGCCGCCGGCAGCCCCATGTACACGGACGCCGCCCTCCAGCGCATGCTCTCCGACACCATGTCGGACTACGTGGTGCAGAGCGGCCGCTATCCCACCACGGCCTATCTTCTCAGCACCCTGAACGCCAACGCCCGGGAGGGCGGCTCCCAGCTGGCGGCCTTCCGGGAGGAGGACTCGCTGGCGGACCGTCTGCCGTCGGAGCTGGGCCTGCCCTGCCGCTGGCTCATCCGCAACATCTTCCTCTCCGACGCGGTGATCCGGCCGGAGGAGACCCGCTCCAACTTCCGCAGCAAGCAGGTCCGCGTCGGCTTCCTCTCCGACCTGGAGGACCACGCGGAGATCGTCTCCGGCCGGATATACGGGCCCCGGGAGAACGGGGTCGTGGAGGTGGTGGTGAGCCAGAAGGCCCTCGTCAGCATGAACCTGATGCTGGGGGAGACCTTCACGGTGGACGACGTGACCTTCCCGGACGGGACGCCCCTGCGGCTGCGGCCGGTGGGCATTTTCGACACCGCCGACACCGAGGACCATTATTGGTACAAGTCTCCCGGCGCCTACGACGATCAGCTCCTGATGTCCGAGGAGGATTTCCGCAGCCTCACCGGCGACCTCACCGGCATCCCCTGCAAGATCATGGGGCTCTGGTTCGTCATCATGGACTATGAGGACCTCTCCATCGACCGGGTGCCGGAGCTCTACGCGGCCTCCCAGGCCCAGAAGGAATACCACCGGGTGCATCAGGGCGTCAGCTACAGCGATTACTTCTCCGCCATCCTGGAGGATTACATGCATACGGAGACGAAGATCACCGTCACCCTCCGCATCCTCCAGGTGCCCATCTACGCGCTGCTGGTGGCCTTCATCTTCATGGTCTCCGGGCAGATTTTGGGCATGGAGCAGAGCGAGATCAGCGTCATCAAGAGCCGGGGCGCGGGAAGACGGCAGATCCTGGGGATCTACCTCCTGCAGAGCCTGGTGGTGGCAGCCGTCAGTCTGGCTGTGGGCCTGCCTTTGGCGGCCCTGGTCTGTCAGATCCTGGGCTCGGCCAACGCCTTCCTGGAATTCGTCTCCCGCCGCGCCCTCTCCGTGCGCTATACGGGCACGGTGCTGCTCTACGCCTGCGCGGCGGCGCTCCTCAGCATCGGGGCCATGGTGCTCCCGGCCCTGCGCTACGCCCGCCTCACCATCGTGGCCCAGAAGCAGAAGAAGCGGAAGAGCACCCTGCCCTGGTTCCAGCGCTTTTTCGTGGATTTCCTGCTCCTGGCCCTCTCCCTCTACGCGCTGTATTCCTTCAACGCCCAGAAGGCCGACCTGGCCCGGCGGGTGCTGGAGGGACAGGGGCTGGATCCCCTGCTGTTCCTCGCCTCCTCCCTCTTCATCGTGAGCCTGGGCCTCATCTCCCTGCGCATCGTCCCCGCCGTGAGCTGGCTGGTGTATACGGTCGGGAAGAAGCACTGGTCCCCGGCCCTCTATTCCTCCTTCCTCTGGGTGCTGCGCACCCGGGGCCAGCAGGGCACCATCGTAGCCTTCCTGGTGATCACGCTGGCCATCGGCATTTTCAACGCACGGACGGCCCGCACCGTAAACACCGCGGAGGAGGAGCGCATCACCTATATGTCCGGGGCGGACGTGGTGGTGCAGGAGGCCTGGGTGGACAACCGGGAGGAGTCCGCCGGGCTGAACCCCAGCCTCACCTTCAAGCTCCGCTACACCGAGCCGGACTACGGCAAATACCTGGCCCTGGACGGGGCCAGCGTCGTGACCCGCGTCGTCAGGGACGACAAGGCCACCTGCGGCGCGAAGTGGGACGGCTCGGCCTACGTCAACTGCCTGCTCCTGGGCATCAACACCAAGGAGTTCGGCGAGTGCGTGGATTTCAAGACGGAGCTGCTGCCGGTGCACTGGTACGAATACCTCAACGCCATGGCGCCGGATCCCACGGCGGTGCTGGTCTCCTCCAACATGAAGACCCGGCTGGGCTATTCCCTGGGGGACACCATCAACTACCGCTCCCGGGACGGTTTCGTGGCTCAGGGCGTCATCTGCGGCTTTGTGGACTACTGGCCCTCCTACAATCCCCGCACCGTCGTCCTCAACGAGGACGGCACCACCAAGGAGATGAGCAACTACCTGGTGGTGGCCCATTTCAGCTATCTGATGAGCCAGTGGGGCTCCGTGCCCTACCAGGTGTGGATGCGGGCCGCCGACGATACGGATTTCATCTATGATTTCGCCGCGAACAGCGACGTCCGCTTCACCTATTTCACCGATACCTCCGCCCAGCTGGTGGACCTGAAGAACGATCCCATCTTCCAGGGCACCAACGGCATCCTGACCCTCTGCTTCGTGGTGGCGCTGACCCTCTGCACGGTGGGCTTCCTCATCTACTGGATCCTGTCCATCCGGAGCCGGACGCTGCTGCTGGGCATCTTCCGGGCCATGGGCATGACCATGCGGGAGATCATCGGCATGCTCGTAAACGAGCAGATCTTCATTTCCTTCGTTTCCATCGCCCTGGGGGTGGGAGCGGGCATCCTCACCAGCCGACTGTACATCCCCCTGGTGCAGATCGCCTACGCCTCCGCGGACACGGTCATCCCCCTGGAGATCGTGGCGGAGGGCTCCGACATGGCCCGGCTGCTCATCGTGGTGGCGGTCATGGTAGCCCTGTGCATGGCGGTGCTGGGCGTGCTGATCTCCCGCATCCGCATATCCCAGGCGCTGAAGCTGGGCGAAGACTAAGGGGGGAGCGGCATGGACAGAGAAGACATGATCCTCAGCGCGCAGCACATCAAAAAGGCGTATCCCCTGCCCGACGGGGGCACCCTCCTGGCCCTGGACGACGTGAGCGTCGACGTTCCCCGGGGAAAGCTCACCATCCTGAAGGGGCGCAGCGGCAGCGGCAAGACCACCCTGATGAACATCCTCTGCGGCCTGGACCAGCCCACGGAGGGCAGGGTGCAGATGGACGGGCAGGAGGTCACGGAAATGAGCGACGGGGAGCTGACCCGCCTCCGCCGGAAGGACATCGGCTTCGTGTTCCAGAGCGTGGCCCTCATCCCCATCATGACCGCGGCGGAGAACGTGGAATACGCCCTCCGCCTGGCCGGCTGGCAGGGGGACCGCAGGGCCCGGGTGCAGGAATGCCTGGAAATGGTCGGCCTGGCCAAGCGCATGAGCCACCTGCCCAACGAGATGTCCGGCGGCGAGCAGCAGCGGGTGGCCATCGCCCGGGCCATCGCCCACGGGCCGAAGCTGGTCTTTGCCGACGAGCCCACGGGAGAGCTGGACACCAACACTGCCCTACAGGTGGTCAAGATCTTCAAGGAGCTGAACCGCAGCCAGGGCGTCACCATCCTCATGACCACCCACGACAAGGGCTTCATGGAGATCGGCGACCGGGTCTATTC
>JAEEGL011198161.1_pt1 | contig 13787 bp, 9 predicted proteins | sample 9134231 | NCBI WGS metagenome assembly JAEEGL01 (sample SAMN16246548, study PRJNA631951) | gut metagenome | biome: gut microbiome; feature: rumen; material: fiber-attached | host: Bos | place: Iran: Karaj | collected 2018-10 | reverse complement strand
TAAATTATATGAGGATTGTCTTACCAGAGAGATTACTCCTAACAGGGAGAGATTACTTCTCGCAGGGAGCGATGGCCTTCCAGCAGAGAGCTGCGATGGCTGCACCTACGAACGGGCCAACGATGAACACCCAGAGGTCAGCGAGTGCCTGACCACCCTCGAAGAGAGCGGGACCGATGCTGCGGGCGGGATTCACGCTCGTGCCGGTGTAGTGGATGCCGACGAGGTGGATGAGAATCAGCGACAGACCAATAGCCAGACCGGCGAAATTGTTGGTTGCGCCATTGGTCTTGGAGGTTGCGCCGAGCACCACGAGCACGAAGATGAACGTGAGCACAATCTCAACAATTAGGCCGTTGCAGGCTCCATAAGCGCAAGCGTTAGCACCGGAAGCCGTGGTGATGACGATAGCAGGATCCGTGCGCACAATGCCGAAGAGGACAGCAGCGGCAATGATAGCACCAATCACCTGGAAGATGATGTAGCCACAAGCATCCTTAGCGCTGATACCACCGTTGAGGAGCACGCCCAGCGTAATAGCGGGATTGATGTGGCAACCGCTGATGCCGCCGATGGTGTAAGCCATAGCGATAACGGACAGACCGAATGCAACAGCTGTGCCGACGATAGCTGAAGTGTCAGCCCCACAACCCAAGCTAACGGCTGTGCCGCAGCCCAGAAGAGTCAGCACGAACGTACCAACCATTTCTGCGAGATACTTTTTCATACTTGAAACTTTTAAAAGGTTAATAATAAATGGTTAATTATAGCTTTTTCGGTGTCAAAAATACATTTTTTTCGTTGATGCGCCAAGGAAAAGCACAGATTATTTCATTTTTTGCTTCAAAAAGTGCCCCGTATAGCTACTTTCGCACGCCATGACCTCTTCGGGAGTACCCGCACAGACGAGATTACCGCCTTCTGCTCCGCCCTCGGGACCGAGGTCAATGATGTAATCAGCCATCTTGATGACGTCGAGGTTGTGCTCGATGACCACAATGGTGTGGCCGCGCTCGATGAGGGCGTTGAAGCTACTGAGCAGACGGCGGATGTCGTGGTAGTGAAGCCCCGTCGTAGGCTCGTCGAAGATGAAGAGCGTGGGTTCCTGCTTCTCCATACCGATATAGTAGGCCAGCTTCACGCGCTGGTTCTCGCCGCCCGAGAGGGTGGAAGAACTCTGTCCGAGTTTGATGTAGCCGAGACCCACGTCCTGCAGTGGCTTCAAGCGGCGCACAATCTTCTTCTCGCCGTGCTCGGTGAAGAATTCCATGGCCTGGTTGACAGTCATGTTCAGGACATCGTTGATATTGCGGTCGTGGAAGCGCACGTCCAGCACATCGCTCTTGAAGCGCAAGCCGTGGCAGCTCTCGCACTGCAGCACCAGATCAGCCATAAATTGCATCTCTATCGTCACCGTCCCCTCGCCCTTACACTCCTCGCAGCGGCCGCCCTCGGTGTTGAACGAGAAGTAGGAGGCAGTGAAGCCCATCTGCTTAGCCAGCGGCTGGTCAGCGAAGAGCTTGCGAATCTCGTCGTAGGCCTTCACATAGATGACAGGATTGGAACGGGAGCTTTTGCCAATGGGGTTCTGATCCACGAATTCCACGGCCTTGATGGCCTTGACATCGCCCTCCAATCCTGTGAACTCGCCCGGCCGGTCAGCAGCTTCGTCCAGTTCGCGCTTGAGAGCCCGATAGAAGATATCGCGCACCAGCGTGCTTTTGCCAGAACCGCTGACGCCCGTGACACAGGTCATCACATTCAACGGGAACTTCACATCAATGCCCCGCAGGTTGTTGGCGCGAGCACCGCGAACGGAGATGAAGCGGTTAGAGACCCTCCTCCCTGCCCCTCCCTTGTAGGGAGGGGAGTAATTACCTTGGTCATCTATACCAAGGAGCCATTGAAGGGTATGAGAACGCTGTATCGTTTCTTGCGGAATATCGCAACTCGAAAGGATTTCACTCCCCTCCCACACTACTTCTCCTCCTAACCTACCGGCTTCGGGGCCTATGTCGATGATGTAGTCAGCAGCGCGAATGATATCCTCATCGTGCTCCACAACAACCACTGTGTTGCCTAAGTCCACTAGCTGGCGCAGTACCTTGATGAGGCGCGCCGTATCGCGACTATGAAGGCCGATGCTGGGTTCATCCAGAATGTAGAGACTACCCACAAGCGAACTGCCAAGCGAGGTCGCAAGGTTGATGCGTTGGCTCTCACCGCCACTGAGGCTGTTGCTGCGACGCCCAAGGGTGAGATAACCCAAACCAACGTCCAGAAGGAACTGCAGTCGGCTCTCAATCTCCACCAAAAGACGCTTGGCTACTTGATAGTCATGAAGACCCACCCCCAGCCCCTTTACCCACTTCATCAGTTCCGTGATGGGCAGATCCACGAGTTCCGTGATGGCTTTGCCAGCCACCTTCACGTAAGTGGCTTCCTTCTTGAGGCGTGTGCCATGGCAGTCGGGACATTCTGTCTTGCCCGTATAGCGGGCCAACATCACTCGGTTCTGTATCTTATAGCGTGCCTCACGCAGATAATCGAAGAAAAGGTCGATGCAGATATCACCGTGTTCCCAGCGCCCTTCCAAAGAGAACTCTGGATGTCTTCCGTGCCAAAGCAGGTTCTTCTCCTCCTGCGTCAGTTCGTAGTAAGGTTTGAAAATCGGGAAGCCCGTTCGCTCCGACTGACGGATGAACTCTGTTTTCCACTCGTTGAGTTTCTCGCCGCGCCAACACTGCACACAGCCCTCATAAACGCTCAAGCTACTGTCCGGAATCACCAGGTGCGGGTCTATACCCTGCACGTTACCCCAACCTTCGCAGGTCGGGCAGGCGCCCATGGGTGAGTTGAAAGCGAAGAGCTGGTCTGAGGGTTCTTCGAAAGTCATGCCGTCAGCCTCGAAGCGGGTCGAGAACACATGCTCGATACCCGCGGGCAGGAACTTCAACATCATCTCCCCGCCGCCCTCATAGAACGCCGTTTCAGCAGAGTCAACAAGGCGGGAGACAACAGCGGTTTCCGTGGACTCTCCCCCCTGCCCCTCCCTTGTAGGGAGGGGAGTAATTACCTTTGTACGTTCGGGCACCGACAAGCGGTCTATAAGAAGATATATCTTTTCTTTTTTTTCTGGTAATTCTGGTAACTCTGCCAGCAAATCCTCTATCCTCCAAATGTCATTAGTATCTGCTCCCACCACCCTCGTATATCCCTCTTGCAAGAATGCCTTCAGTTGTTGTTCCAGCGTCCTGCCTTCCGTGAGGCGCACGGGACAGAGAACTAGGAAGCGGGTGCCAGGGGAATAAGAGAGCATGGTCTGGACGACATCCTCCGTGGTGTGCTTCTTCACCTCCTGTCCGCTGATGGGGCTATAGGTGCGTCCGATGCGGGCATAGAGCAATCGCAGGTATTCATAAATCTCCGTGCTGGTACCCACGGTGCTGCGCGGGTTGCGCGATATGACTTTCTGCTCGATGGCGATGGCGGGTGGGATGCCGCTGATGAAATCACATTCAGGCTTGCTCATACGCCCCAGGAACTGCCGCGCATAAGCATTCAAACTTTCCACATAGCGCCGCTGTCCCTCGGCGTACAGCGTATCGAACGCCAGCGAGCTCTTACCCGAACCGCTCAAACCGGTTATCACCACCAGTTTGTCCCGCGGTATATCCACCGTCACATCCTTCAGGTTGTTGACGCGCGCCTTGTGTATATGGATTACATCATCATTCATCAAAGAGTCTTTATAGCTTCACTTTTGCCTTTACTCCTTTGCTTTCATTCTGCAATCTATCTAATGCGGTGACCACGTAAGTCCATTTCTCTGTACCATCGTTGTAAGGCAGGGGCAGGAACGTGTTGGGGGTGATGCAGAGGATGGCATTGGTATTCTCGAGGTTCACCCGCTCACCTTGGGCGAAGCGATAGACCACATACTGACGTGCCTCATCCAGCTCCGTTTTTGCACTAGGGGCTGTCCAGAAGAGGATGTAGCCGTCTTCTGTCCACACAGGTTTCACCTTGCGCGGCTTACCCGGAGCTTTCTTGTCGAGCCACGGCATCACTGGCTGCAGCGCCGGCGTGCGATGGTAGTAGTTGCGCAGAACGGTACCGTACTGCCCCGTGTCGTCCGCCACTGCGCGGGCATACCATTGGCAGGAGCCATACACACCGGGCAGGCTGCGCTGCAAAGCATACTTCGCAGGCATCTGATTCAGGTTGGGGTTGCGCAGGTCTGCAAACTTCACCGTGCGCTCCACGTCCTGACCTATATATAATGGGCGCGCGTACGCGTGAGCGTTCCACCAACGGATGAGCGTGTCGTAGTCTGCAGCCTTATTGCCAATCTCCCAGTATATCTGCGGGATGTTATAGTCTATCCAGCCTTCGTTCACCCAACGGAGTACGTCGGCATAGAGGTCGTCGTAGTTCTGCAGGCCGTTGGTGGCGGAGCCCTGTGCCCACGAACGCTGGTTGCGGTAGATACCAAAAGGCGACACTCCGAATTTTACCCACGGTTTCACACTGTGCACCGTCTCGCCCAGTTCGCGGATGAACGTGTTCACGTTCTCGCGACGCCAGTCGCCGCGGTCGCGTCCCTGCCCATAGGCGGCATATGCGGCATCGTCGGGGATGGCCACGCCCGGCACGGGATAAGGATAGAAATAATCATCTATGTGTAAGCCGTCAACGTCGTAGCGGCGCACGATATCGGCTGCTACCTGACAAATGAAGTAGCGGTTCTCAGGACGGCCCGGGTCGAAGATCATCAGATTGTCGTAGCTGAAGCAGCGATCCGGATAACGGATGGCGTAATGCGTGGTCGCCATCGCCGTTGTGCCCTTAGTCTTCGCGCGATATGGGTTGATCCAAGCGTGTAGCTCCATACCTCGGGCATGGCACTGCTCTACCATCCATTGCAGGGGATCCCAATAGGGCGATGGGGGCGTACCCTGCCGCCCCGTCAGGTAACGGCTCCAAGGCTCCAGCTCACTGGCATACAGCGCATCGCCTTCTACACGGCATTTGAACAAAATCGCATTGATGCCGTCGGCCTGCAGGGCATTCAACTCGCGCGTCAGTTCAGCCTGCATCGCATCACGACCGAGACCCTGCCACTGCCCGTTGACTGCCTGAATCCAAGCTCCGCGGAACTCGCGTTTGGGATTGTTTACCACTTGTGCACAAAGCAACTCGCCCGCACAGCACAAGGCGATAAGCACTAAAAGACGTAATCCTTTCATCTTTCGATTCATATTTCTCAATTTTCTGCAAAGATAGCGATAAAAAGTAAAAGAAAAGAAGAGAAAAGAGAAAATTCAAAAATAAATGTGTACTTTTGCACTCAATAACACTCAAATAATATGGAAAGCATCTTAGATAAGCGTGAAGCGCTGAAAAAAGTAGTAAACGATGTGGCCGAAGTGGCCGGTTATCTATGGCAGAAAGGCTGGGCCGAGCGCAACGGCGGCAACATCACCGTGAATATCACTGAACAGGTGGATGAGGAAGTGAAGGCGCTGCCCGCCATCAGCCCCGTGTATCAGATAGGCACTACCCTGCCCCACCTACGAGGCTGCTATTTCTATTGCAAGGGCACGAATATGCGTATGCGAGACCTCGCCCGCTGGCCCATGGACAACGGCTCCGTGATCCGTATCCTCGACGACTGCGCCAGCTACGTCATCATCGCCGACAAACCTGTGAAGCCCACGAGTGAATTGCCCTCGCATCTGGCCGTACATAACTACCTGTTGGCCAAAGGCTCTCCTTATCGTGCCAGCGTTCATACACACCCCATCGAGTTGGTGGCAATGACCCACAACAAGACATTCATGGAGAAGGACGTGGCCACGAAGATTCTCTGGTCTATGATTCCAGAGACCAAAGCTTTCTGTCCGCGCGGATTGGGTATGGTTCCATATATGCTGCCCTCCAGTGTGGAACTGGCCGATGCTACTATCAAAGCCATCGATGATGACTACGATGTTGTGATGTGGGAGAAACACGGAGTGTTCGCTGTGGATGTCGATGTCATGGCCGCCTTTGACCAAATCGATGTTCTCAACAAGTCTGCTCTCATCTACATCGCCGCCAAGAATATGGGCTTCGTGCCCGATGGCATGACTGATGCTCAGATGAAAGAGCTCAGCGATGTCTTCGGCCTGCCGAAATAATTGGTTCTTATTGACGGCTTAGACGGAAAGTGCCATAGCCGTAGAGGGTGATGCAGAGGAAACACAGGAGCGGAAGGCAGAAGGACACATTCACTGCCGGCCAGCCTGCCACAGAGCCTAAATCGATTATCATGCCCTGAAGAGGGGGCATGAGCGCTCCGCCTACAATAGCCATGACGAGGAACGCTGCGCCCAGCGTGGTGTCCTCGGTTTCCACGTCCTCCAGCGCAATGCCGTAGATGGTCGGGAACATGATAGACATGAACAGGCTGATGCAAACCAGGCTATACAACCCGGCACGTCCGTCGATGCAGATAGCGCCGAGCGTAAAGGTGGCGGCACAAATGCCAAAAATCATCAGCAGGCGGCGGGTGTTGACATAGCGCATGATAAAAGTTCCTATGAAACGGCCGCTGAGGTTCAATGACATCGCTACGATATTGAACACCTGCGCCGTGGCTTTGTTAATACCAAGGCGGTCGGCATACTGGATGATGAACGTCCAGCACATAATCTGGGCTGCCACATAGAACACCTGCGCAATCACACCGTAGCGATAGATATTATTGTGCCACAAACGCTTCAAGGTCGTTTTCGCATTCAGCTTGCTGGCATCACCTGACACGTTGGGCATCTTCGTCAGCCCAATAATGATGAACATCACCAGCACCACCAAACCAATGACCACATACGGGTCGCGAATCACTGCGAGGTCATGGAGCCGAATGTTGGCTTTCTCAGCCTCGGAGAGTGTACCGAAGATGATCTGACCAGCTTCATCGCGACGGTCGCTCCACAGCTGTGGCAGCACGATGAACGAGGCCACAGCCATTCCCGACAGCGAACCCATGGGATTGAAGGCCTGTGCCAAGTTCAGACGGCGCGTAGAATTACTCTTGTCGCCCAAAGAGAGAATGAACGGGTTCGCCGTCGTCTCCAGGAAAGCCAGACCAAAGGTGAGGATATACAACGAGACACAGAAGAACGAGAACTGCTGATACAGAGCCGCCGGAATAAACAGGAAAGCACCCACGGCATAAAGAGCCAAGCCGATAAGGATGCCAACCTTGTAGCTATAGCGGCGGATGAACAGGGCTGCAGGAATAGCCATCGTGGCGTAACCGCCGTAGAAAGCAAACTGTATCATCGAGGCTTTAGCTGCCGATAGTTCCATCACCGTCTGAAAGGCCGCTACCATAGGATTTGTGATATCGTTGGCGAAGCCCCACAGCGCAAACAGCGACGTAATCAGAATAAAGGTGAGAAGATATTTCCTCTCTACTAATGGTTTCTTTTCCATCGTCAACGCAAAACTCTTAACTCTTAACTTTCAACTCTTAACTACTTATATATCGGCCCGAAGTTCTGGCAGGCACGGTAGTCAGCACCCTCCTTGTCCATGCCGAAGGCATTCCAAGCGGCGGGACGGAAGATGTTGGCATCGGCGATATTGTGCATGCAAACGGGGATGCGAAGGATTGAGCAGAGTGTGATGAGGTCGGCACCGATGTGGCCATAGGCGATAGCACCATGGTTAGCCCCCCATGCGTTCATGACCGAATAGACATCTTTGAAGTTGTCTTTCGTCGCATCAAGGCGCGGCACGAACCACGTGGTAGGCCATGTAGGATCAGTACGTTTGTCAAGTATATCGTGAGTCTTCGGGTCGAGTTCTACGGTCCAGCCTTCAGCCAATTGCAGCACGGGGCCAAGACCTGCGACCATATTCACACGCATCATGGTCATCGGCATACCTCCCTTGGTAACGAAGTGTGAGCTGTAACCGCCACCACGGAAATAATCGCGGTCGGCAGGCATCCAAGAAGTAGCCTTGAGGCAGGCCTCCACGTCCTTGTCAGTGATGTTCCAAGGTTCCTTCATCGTAGGCGTGCCGTCGGCTGCCGTCATCGCGCCGGTGGCATCGAGGGTAGTAGCACCGCTGTTAATCAAGTGGATAAAACCACCTGCAGCCTGTCCTTCTGGTTTCTTGCCAGCTACGCGCTCCACAGCTTCGGGGCTCCAGTAAGTACGAATATCGGAGAACATGACACCGCGGTTGGTCAACAGGTGACCAAAGAGCATTGAGAGGCCGTTGAGGAAATCGTTCTCCGTGGCCAGAACATCGGCTTCGCGGACGCCATTCCAGTCGAACGAGGTGCAGAGCATCGATTCGGGGAAGTCGAAGTTGGGGCGGTAGTCCGTCCACTGACGCTGCCCCTGCACACCGCCGAAGAGGGCGTTGTGGCCCAATGCCTCTTCCTTGTACCCCATCTCCTGAAGGCGCGGGTTGCCGTGCATCAGATCGCGAATAATCATCATCGTCTTCACGGTAAACTCCCAGTCTGCATCCTTCTCCTCGCGGTTCTTGCCCTTGCCCTTACCGTTGAAGGTGGTCATGGGAGTGCCAGGGAAGAGCGGACGGTCCTCGTTGTAGTCGTGGCCCTCCTGCGGCTTGCAGTATTTCTCTACCCACGCCATTGCCTTCTTGAATTCTTCGGGATCAAAAATGTTGAAATCCACACGGCGAAGAATCTCGATGAGGGAGACATATTCTGTTCGCATGCCGAGATAGTGCTGTAGGAAGTCAGCATCGACAATGGAGCCCGCGATACCCATACAAGTGTTGCCCAAAGACAGGTAACTCTTGCCTTTCATCGTAGCCACAGCCTGTGCAGCACGTGCAAAGCGAAGGATCTTCTCCGCGACATCTGCAGGAATAGTGTTATCATGAATATCCTGAACATCATGACCATAGATACCGAAGGCGGGCAGACCTTTCTGAGCATGAGCAGCCAGCACAGCAGCAAGATATACTGCCCCCGGGCGTTCCGTGCCATTGAATCCCCATACAGCTTTGGGGTAGTGCGGGTTCATATCCATCGTCTCCGAACCGTAGCACCAACAGCTGGTAACAGTGATCGTGGAGCCCACACCCTCGCGCTCAAATTTCTCAGCGCAGGCTGCACTCTCGGCCACACGGCCAATAGTGGAATCTGCAATGACGCATTCTACAGGCGAGCCGTCGCCATTGCGCAGGTTGTTGGTGATTAACTCGGCCACAGCTTTAGCCAGGCACATGGTTTTCTCTTCAAGACTTTCGCGGACGCCACCTTGACGACCGTCAATGGTCGGGCGAATGCCGATTTTAGGATACTTCATAGCGATATTAGGTGTTAGTTAAATATTTTATTTTAAAGAACTCCCTTACTGGAAGGTAGTTGAAGGTGATTGATATCGCGTCGGACAGCCATACGGATAGCACGGGCGATCGCCTTAAAGATTCCTTCAATCTTGTGGTGCTCGTTCTGTCCTTCGGCCTTGATATTAAGGTTCATACGTGCGGCATCACTGAGGCTCTTGAAGAAATGGAGAAACATCTCCGTCGGCATCTCCCCTACCCGCTCGCGATGGAACTCCGCATCCCAGACAAGCCACGGGCGGCCACCGAAATCAAGAGCTACGGAGCAAAGGCAGTCGTCCATGGGCAGTGTGTAGCCATAGCGTTCGATACCGCGTTTGTCGCCCAACGCTTTCAGCAGAGCTTCGCCAAGAGCAAGGGCCGTGTCCTCGATGGTATGGTGCTCATCCACATGGAGGTCACCTTTCACTTGGATGTTTAGGTCGATAGAACCGTGTTTAGCAATTTGTTCCAACATGTGATCGAAGAAGCCAAGACCTGTGGAGATATTGCTGCGGCCCGTTCCGTCGAGATTCACGGTAACCGAAATATCGGTCTCCTTAGTAGTACGGACAACGGAAGCCACACGAGGGCCAGCGTAGATCAAGTCCACTGCCCGCTGCCAGGAATTAGCTATTGACGCATCCAAGATGACAGCCTGACATCCCAGGTTCTTTGCCAGCTGAGCATCACTTTCACGGTCGCCAATCACAAAGCTATGTGCGAGGTCATAAGTACCGTCCATGTATTTGGTAAGCATGGCAGTTCCGGGCTTACGTGTGGGCAGGTTATCCTCGGGGAAGCTGCGATCGATGAGAATGTCGTCGAAAGTGACTCCCTCACCCTCGAGTATCTCAAGCATCAGATGATGAGTGGGCCAGAAGTCGGCTTCGGGATAGCTGGGAGTGCCAAGACCATCCTGATTGCTGACCATCACAAAGCGGTAGTCGGTATTCTGACGCAGGAAACGCAGGGCGCTGATAGCTCCTGGCACGAAGTGGAACTTCTCGAAAGAGTCTATCTGCTCATCTTCGGGTTCACGCAGGATCGTGCCATCTCGGTCGATGAATAGAAGACCCACCCCCGTGCCCCTCCCGTTAGGGAGGGGGGCGGATTGGCGTGTAGATGCTATATCTTTAGTCATATCAGGAGAAATATCTAATAGAATAATAAAGAAGTCAAGAGGACAGGAACTCCCCTCCCTAACGGGAGGGGTCAGGGGGTGGGTCTATATTGTCTCAACGCACTCAGCAGCGCATTATTTTCTTGCGGAGTGCCGATGGTGATGCGGAGGCAGTTGCCACAGAGCTGCACGCGGGAACGGTTGCGTACAACGATACCGTGGTAGATAAGATAGTGGTAGATCTTGTCGGCATCAGCCATACGGGCAAGGAAGAAGTTGGCATCAGTGGGATAGACAACCTTGCAGATGGGCAATTCAGCGACAGCAGGAAGAAGAGCCTCGCGCTCCTTGAGGATGATGGCACGCCAGTACTGCACCTGCTGAATGTCGCTCATCATGTGGAGCGCCTGCTGCTGGGTGAGCTGATTGACATTATAAGGATACTTCACCTTATTATATAATGCTATAATCTCAGGGGATGCAAATGCCATACCCAAGCGGATAGCCGCTGAAGCCCACAGCTTGGAGAAGGTGTTGAGTACGATGAGGTTGGGGAAGCGACCGAGATCGAGACGGAATGGCCGACGGTCATTGAAATCACTATAAGCCTCATCTACGACAACGATGCCCTGAAAATCGCGAAGAACACGCTCGATGGCACTGCGGTCGAGGCTGTTGCCCGTGGGGTTATTGGGCGTGCAAAGCCAAATGACTTTGGTATGGTCATCAACGGCTGCAAGCAGGCGGTCTGCATCGAGGGAGAAATCAGCATTGAGTTCCACAGGACGGTACTCTACATCATTGATGGCTGCGCAGACGGAGTACATTCCATAAGTAGGAGCGATGGCAACGACATTGTCCTGACGGGGCTCGCAGAAAATGCGATAGACGAGATCGATGGCTTCATCGGAGCCATTGCCAAGGAAGATGCACTCAGCGGGCACCCCCTTAATCTCGGCAAGCCGAGCCTTTACCTGTTCCTGAAGAGGATCAGGGTAACGGTTGAAGGACTGGTTGTAGGGGTTCTCGTTGGCATCAAGGAACACGCTGGCTGCTCGTCCCTTGAACTCGTCGCGCGCACAAGCGTAAGGAGTCAATGCCAATATATTCTTGCGGACTAATTTTTCTAAATTCATAATGCACAATGCGTAATCTCAATTTTCAATTGTCTTCAGGCGCAAGCTCATCGCATTTTGATGGGCTGCGAGAAGCTCTGCCTCTGCCATAAGTTCTACGGTGCGTCCAATATTGCGGATACCCTCGGGGGTAATCTGCTGATAGGTTATCTTACGGCAGAAGCTATCAAGGTTCACACCGCTATAGGCTGTAGCATAACCGTTAGTAGGCAACGTGTGATTCGTACCGGAAGCATAATCGCCAGCACTCTCGGGCGTGAGGTGACCGATGAACACGCTGCCTGCATTGATGACACGGGCTGCATGAGCCTCAGACTCTGCAGTTTCGATAATCAAATGTTCTGGCGCATAACGATTGCTAATGGCCAAGGCCTCTTCAGGAGTTCTCACAAGCACAAGACGGCTGTTCTCGAGGGCGGCAGCGGCTATATCTTTACGAGGCAGAGCGGCGAGCTGCGAAGCGACCTCCTCCTGCACAGCAGCAAGCAGATACTCGGATGTGGTGATGAGGAGCACTTGGGAATCCATTCCATGCTCAGCCTGCGAGAGCAAGTCAGCAGCAACGAAGGCAGGATTGGCTGTATCGTCAGCTATGACAGCAACCTCACTGGGACCTGCTGGCATATCTATGGCAACGTCTGCCAGCGACACCAATTGCTTGGCACACTGCACATATTGGTTACCAGGACCGAAAATCTTGAAGACTTTGGGAACGGATTCTGTACCGTAGGCCATCGCGCCTATAGCCTGCACACCCCCAGCCTTGAAGACTTGCGAAACGCCGGCAATACGTGCTGCCACAAGGATAGCAGGATGCACGCTACCATCGCGTTGCGGCGGTGTGCAAAGCACAATCTCGCGACAACCGGCGATACGGGCAGGAGTGACCAGCATCAGGACCGTGGAGAAAAGGGGGGCCGTGCCGCCAGGAACATAAAGCCCAACTTTTTCGATGGGCATGGAGCGCTGCCAGCAACGCACACCAGGGGCTGTCTCCACGTCAATGCCTGCGAAGCACTGTGCCTCATGGAAGCGAGCAATATTGTCACGGGCTTGCTGTAGAGCGGCACATAGTTCTGGGCTGACGAGGGCCTCAGCAGCATCAAACTCCTCGGGAGTGACAGCCAACGCAGAAAGCTCAACATGGTCGAACTGCCGTTCGTAGTCAATAACGGCGGCATCGCCCTCGTCCTTGATGCGATTCAGCACAGCAGAAACGATGGAGGTCAAGTCCTTCGCATCTTTGGTAGGACGCTTGACGACCTCGCTCAGTTCCTGTTCACTTGGGAAGCGATATATTTTCATACTAAAGAATCATTTTCTCAATGGGAATGACGAGGATACCTTGAGCGCCAAGGGCTTTAAGCTGGGAGATAACCTCCCAGAAGCGTTTCTCGTCAATGACAGTGTGTACAGAGTTCCAGCCGGGAGTGGCCAGAGGCATAACTGTAGGACTCTTGGCACCTGGAAGTACGGCGATGACCTCGTTCAAGCGTTCGCTGGGAACATTCATGAGAACATATTTCTTGTCCTCGGCAGCCTTGACAGCCTCAATACGGAAAAGAAGGTCCTCCAGTGTGGCACGCTTCTCAGATGCGAGATTTTTATTGGCGATGAGAAGGGCCTCGCTCTTCATGACGACTTCCACCTCGCTGAGATTGTTGCTCACAAGTGTGCTGCCGGAACTGACAATGTCGAAGATACCATCGGCAAGACCGATACCTGGGCTAATCTCCACGGAGCCAGTAATCACGTGAATCTCAGCTTCGACGCCTTTCTCGCGAAGGAACGAACGAAGAATACCAGGATAGCTAGTAGCTATCTTACGTCCCTGGAACCATTGAATGCCAGGATAGTCGATGGCCTTGGGGATGGCAAGCGAGAGGCGGCATTTACTAAAGCCAAGACGGCGGACAACGTCTGCCTCCTCGGCACGCTCCACAAACTCGTTCTCGCCCACGATGCCAAGGTCGGCAACACCCGTAGCCACGGACTGCGGAATATCATCATCGCGCAGGTAAAGGACCTCTATCGGGAAGTTAGTGGACTGCACGAGCAATGTACGTTTGCTCGAAGGTATCTTGATGCCGGCTTCAGCCAGCAAAGCCATCGTGTCCTCGAACAGACGGCCTTTGGATTGTACTGCTATGCGTAACATAAACGTTTTT